>VOFB01002886.1_pt1 | contig 23217 bp, 18 predicted proteins | sample 5384141 | NCBI WGS metagenome assembly VOFB01 (sample SAMN12384721, study PRJNA508395) | human gut metagenome | isolation source: healthy gut A | host: Homo sapiens | reverse complement strand
AGATCTTGGTTAGTCAAACCATTAATTCCTCCCATAAGAAACACCTTGGCAGGATGTAGTGCCATAATCTGATTGATGCGTTCTGTCATTCCACATAAATCATCACTTGGATAGCCCAAATTACAGATTCGCTTATCGGAAAATTCCGCTTCGAAAAGACCTCCATAGGTAATCGAATTCCCCAAGAATACGATATCGACAGTGTCTCTTAATGAATACAAACTATTTGTCCATCCTTTCAAACACTCTTCTGCCTTCCATTGATAATTGTTTGAGTTAGTAGTAGCCAAATTAATCAATATATAGCCAACAAGCAGTATATTTGCAATAACAGATACAACCGGCAGTTTTCTCATTCGAAAAATCTCTTGAATATGTGTTTATCCAATAGTTGTGAAACCTTATTTTCTACGTGACTAAATATCAACAGACGCAACTTATCTACTGCCAGTGGTATAGACATAGAAAGAACAAAGAGTAGAGATATCCCAATCCAAAAGTTGAATGTAAATCCATGTTGCAAATATAACTCTCGAACTTGACCATAGCAATGAATACCGCCCTCTTGCATCAAGTATATAGACAAGCAAGATGCAGCCAAATAGTTTATTACATTACTTCTGTATTGAATCTTTGTAAACAACATAAACAACGATATCGCACTTATCAACACAAATGGACTATTGTAGCAAAACACACGATAGGTATCTATTCCACTGCGGTGAAGGACAACTGCAAGAATTGCCGTAATGGTGGATGATCCTGCAAACAAAAGCAAATCGTATTTTCTAGCGATGTGTTTGTGATAATATATCTTCAAGTAGCGACCAATCAAATAGAGCATTATAAAATTGGTAAGATTATAACCATCAGTTACAAATGTTACATCTTGCATCCATCCCAAATAGACATTGACAAACAATAATATAAGAATTGTTGTCAACAATGATTTTTTTGTTGCAACCTCAACATACTTATTAATTGGGCTACTCAAGAACATCAGTATGAAGTAATACTGTATAAACCAATAGGTTTTATTGGATATTACAAAAATACCTCTCTGAGCTATTCTGCCAATCGAGCCAATCACCCCCCCTGTAAACCATTAGTATACAAGTAGTTACAAAATCCAATCATTGCAAAAAATGAGACAACAGAGAATAGCTTAACAAATCCGCTAGCTTTGAACTTAATAGAGAAATAGCCTGAGATCAATATAAATACATCTACAGCTGCAATCAAGAAACTGTCAACTATCAAAGCATAGTCAATCTGTGAAGAAGACAATAACGGAGTTTTACCGAATGACAAGAATCTGTACTGTCCTAAACCGTGAAATATGAAGTGATGGAGTACAATAAATGCCATCACAACCAGTCGCAGTAACTCTATGTTCGATTCTCTCTGCTTTGCCATTACCATAGACTAAATATTGCCGGTTACTTTACGTGCTTCAATAGAAGGAACCTGACGATCCCAACGCTTCCAAGGAGCCTTATCCTGATCTAAAAAGGTTCTCAAGCATATTCTTCTCACGGATGTTGTCCATACACTGCCAGAAGCCTTCGTGGATATATGACATCAATTCACCCTTGTTTGCTAATTCAACAAGAGCAGTTTTTTCAAACACACAAGCATCACCATCAAGAAGGTCGAATACCTGTGGTTCGAGAACCATATAGCCCGCATTGATGGGAGCACCATCGCTCGCATTCTTTTCACGAAATGAACGAACAGAGTTGTTTTCGCTAATATCCAGCACGCCCTTATCCTGTACCATCTTAACAGCAGTAAGAGTTGCGAGCTTGCCATGGCTTTTGTGGAACTCAATGAGCTTATCAATCTCTACATCACACACACCATCTCCATAGGTCATGAGGAAAGGCTCATTACCTACATACTCCTGGATACGCTTGATGCGACCACCGGTCATGGTGTTGTAGCCTGTATCAACCACCGTTACCTTCCAAGACTCCATATTGGTCTGGTGTACGGTCATCTCGTTTTTACCATTGCGGTAATCGAAAGTAACATCGGAGTTGTAAAGGAAGTAGTTGGCAAACCACTCCTTGATGTGTTCCTGCTTATAACCAGCGCAGATGATAAACTCAGTATGACCGTAGTAGGCATACTCTTTCATGATGTGCCAAAGGATAGGCATACCACCAATCTCGATCATTGGCTTTGGTTTAAACTGAGACTCCTCAGAAATACGGGAGCCGAAGCCTCCGGCGAGAAGAACGACTTTCATATTAATTACATTTAAAATTATCGGATATAAAAGACGCACATCACTATAAATTGGGTCATATTTCGTGCGAAGTAATATCGAACCCATAGATCCACACGCCTTAAATGTTAACTTGCTAACTGACTTTGTTTTTGAACTAGTAGGAAATATCGAACTTTTGTTCCACCTGTGTGCTGATTAACCTTATTAAAATTCAAATGAAAATCGCTACTGAAATGAGGAAGGCGATTGTTTGGAGATTTTGCCTCACTCAGAAATCAAGAAAAAATCTTTTTAATGATCTGGATGAAAGAATCGGCCTTTACTTAGAAGCTTATTTTGAAATGATTAGAAAAATCGATTAAGGACAATTTGTATAAATGCTATCTCCACCACTGTTTCTGTTGTTTCAGTCAGAAACTCGTAGTCAATGGTATGTCTCCTATAGTTTTCAAACCAAGAGGACGTTCTTTCCACAATCTATCCTTTAGGAATGACATTGAATTTCTTTGGGGACTGAGAACAACTTCAAATTCCCCACCGAACCTGTCTTTCATCCACATTGCCAAATCTCCTTGACATCTTCCATTAGTAAGAATTATAATTAGCCGACTAATTAACAGATAAATATCTATTGTTTAATCATGTCAAAACAGCTTCTTAGCCAAGTTAGGAATACCAGCTAATTCGTTCTGGATGTACTCAAGATTTGCAATCTTAACCTTGGTCTCTTCAAGATTCAGGCGGCGGGTGTTATCTGAATTAAATTCAGTTAACTCACAGCGTTTCTCATCACCTTCTGTGAAATACTTATCGTAATTTAAACTGCGGTTATCAGCTGGCACACGATAGAAGTCGCCCATATCCTCGGCCTTGGCGCATTCCTCGTTGGTGAGGAGAGTTTCGTACATCTTCTCTCCATGACGGATGCCGATGACCTTGATATCTTCTTTCTTGCCGCCAAAAAGCTCACATACGGCTTCGGCCTGGGTCTGGATGGTGCAAGCTGGAGCCTTCTGAACGAGGATATCACCGTTTTGACCATGTTCGAAGGCAAATAATACGAGATCGACAGCCTCTTCGAGCGACATGATGAAGCGGGTCATATTAGGCTCGGTGAGGGTTATTGGGTTGCCGTTACGAATTTGGTCTATCCAGAGAGGAATAACAGAACCGCGAGAGCACATCACATTACCATAGCGTGTGCAGCAGATTTTTGTTTCACCTGAGTAGCGTGACTTTGCGACTGCAATCTTCTCCTCAATAGCCTTAGTGATACCCATGGCGTTAATAGGATATGCAGCCTTGTCGGTTGAGAGGCAGATGACGGCCTTCACACCTGCTTCGATAGCTGCGGTGAGGACATTATCTGTACCGATGACATTGGTCTTGACGGCTTCCATTGGGAAGAACTCACAAGAAGGAACCTGCTTGAGGGCGGCTGCATGGAAGATGTAGTCTACACCAGGCATTGCGTCCTTACAAGACTGAAGGTTGCGAACATCGCCAATGAAAAACTTAATCTTGCCTGCGTACTCAGGATATTTAGCCTGATACTCATGACGCATATCGTCTTGCTTCTTCTCATCGCGTGAAAAGATGCGAATCTCCTTGATGTCGGTCTGGAGGAAACGATTCAAAACAGCATTACCAAATGAACCTGTGCCTCCAGTAATCATAAGGGTTTTACCTGCAAAAATTGACATAATTGTATGATGTTATTATTTGTTATTCTTTTACTACCTTATCAAAAAATGTATCAGGTCTCTCTGGATTGAAAATCTCGTTACAATACATGACAGTAACAAGGTTTTGCGTATCAGAGAGGTTGATGATGTTGTGGGTATAGCCAGGAAGCATGATGACGCTCTGGATTTTGTCACCTGACACTTCATATTCGAGAATCTCTCCATTTGGATCATTCTCATTACGAAGCTGAATAAGTCCATGACCACTAACTACGATAAACTGCTCCCATTTGGTATGATGCCAATGTTCTCCCTTGGTAATTCCTGGTTTGGAGATATTGATGCTGACCTGACCGCAATTTAAGGTATGAACAAGTTCCGTGAAACTACCTCTGTTATCAACGTTCATCTTCAAATCGAAGATTGCCTTTTCCTTTGGGAGATAACTGAGGAAAGTGCTATAGAGTCGTTTTGCGAATGAGTGGGCAGGTATCTCAGGAATCATCAGAGTTTTAGGCATCTCTGCAAACTTGTGAAGAAGGTCGACAATCTCTCCGAGCTTGACATGATGAGTGATTGGTGCTGCGCAATAGCGACCTTCCCGAGTGAAGACTGCTTTAACTCCATCAAACTCGCAATGATGCTCTTCTCCCTTCAAAGTACAGATCATTTCCTCTACCAAGTCATCAATGTAGAGGAGCTCCATTTCTACGTTAGGATCATTTACTATGATTGGTAGATCATTAGCTATGTTATTACAGAACGTGGCTATAGCACTATTGTAGTTTGGTCGACACCACTTGCCATAAAGATTAGGGAAACGATAAACCAATACTTTTGCTCCAGTCTCTTCGCCATACTGGAACATGAGTTCCTCTCCAGCCTTCTTGCTCTTACCATACTCGCTGGTGCCGAAACGGCCTGAGAGGGTGGCTTGGATAGAGCTACTAATCATCACTGGACAGCTGTTCTTATGCTTCTTGAGGGTGTTCAAGAGGACGGTAGCAAAGCCGAAATTACCTTCCATAAACTCCTTTGGGTCTTGTGGACGGTTGACACCAGCAAGATTGAAGACAAAATCACAATCTTTACACCATGCGTCAAGTTGCTCAAAAGTAGAGTCGATGTCGTACTCATAAACCTCACCAATGGCAAGGTCTTCATAACACTTTGTCTTGCCAGTCTTGATGTTATTGAGTTGTGCACAAAGATTTTTGCCCACAAAACCCTTAGCTCCTGTTACTAATACTTTCATAAATCTGAGATTTAGAATTTACGCCAAACCATTTTGTTGACTACACCTACGTATGACTGAATAATCTTAACTACCTTGGTGCTGACGTTCTCATCAGTATAGTTTGGTACTGGAGTTCCATAATCACCGTTCTTGACAAGTTCAACTGCAATATCAACTGACTGGAGAAGACCATTAGTATCAATTCCAGAAAGGATGAAACCAGCCTTGTCGAGCGATTCTGGTCTTTCGGTAGAAGTACGGATGCAAACAGCAGGGAATGGATAACCTACGCTGGTGAAGAAACTACTCTCCTCTGGAAGTGTACCGGAGTCAGATACCACGGCATAAGCCTTCATCTGGAGACAGTTGTAGTCGTGAAACCCAAGAGGCTGCTGTACCTGTACGCGAGGATCGAGTTGGAAGCCAGAAGCTATGAGACGGTTACGTGAACGAGGGTGGCAGCTGTAGAGGATAGGCATGTCGTATTTCTCAGCCATAGCATTGATAGCATTGAAAAGAGAGAGGAAGTTCTTCTCGGTGTCAATATTCTCTTCACGATGAGCAGATAGGAGAATGTACTTGCCCTTCTCCAATCCGAGGCGCTGATGAACGTCGGATGCCTCAATCTCGGCGAGGTTCTGATGAAGCACTTCAGCCATAGGCGAACCTGTAACATAAGTGCGCTCGCGTGGAAGTCCGCACTCCGCAAGGTAGCGACGTGCGTGTTCTGAATATGCAAGGTTGACATCTGAGATAATATCTACTATGCGACGGTTGGTCTCTTCTGGGAGGCATTCGTCTTTACAACGATTACCTGCCTCCATGTGAAAAATAGGGATATGAAGTCGCTTTGCTCCGATGACACTCAAACAACTGTTTGTATCACCCAAAACGAGAACTGCATCAGGTCTAGTAGCTACCATAAGCTTATAACTGGCATTAATAATATTTCCACAAGTTGATCCGAGGTCATCGCCTACGGCATTCATATAAACTTCAGGATCTTGGAGTTTTAAGTCCTTGAAGAACACGCCATTGAGGTTATAGTCATAGTTCTGACCAGTATGAGCAAGGATAACGTCAAAATACCGACGTGCCTTGTTAATGACGGCAGCAAGACGGATAATCTCTGGACGTGTACCGACAATAATCAGCAGTTTTAGTTTGCCATTATTCTGGAAACTGACGTTTGAATAGTCTGTTCTGAGTTCCATAAATATATGTTATATATTCTATTTCTGTTATTTCAAGCGGACAAGCGATTCGATGATTTATATCGATCTAGTTGCCCGCATTTCATTCTTAATCATTAGTACTATAATATTTTGCATACCACTCTGCGAACGCTCTCAAACCATCTCGAAGTGGTGTTGACGGTCTGAAATCAAAATCATGCTCAAGAGGTGTGGTATCGGCGAATGTAACAGGAACATCGCCTTGTTGCATCGGAACGAGTTCCTTATGAGCCTCAAAATCATAATCGGCAGGAAGAACTTTAGCGGTAATTAGTTCTTCTTGAAGGATAGTCACAAAATCGAGCAGATTCTCTGGCGAGTTATTGCCAATGTTATATACTTTATATGGAGGAATTGGCAATCCATCCTCACCATTCTGCTTCTCTGGTGCGTGTTGCATAATGCGTACTACCCCCTCAACAATGTCATCAATGTAGGTAAAATCACGCTTACAATTACCGTAGTTAAAGATCTGAATAGTCTTACCTTCACGAAGTTTATTGGTGAACCCGAAATACGCCATATCCGGACGACCTGCAGGACCATAAACCGTAAAGAAACGCAAGCCTGTGGATGGAATATTGTAGAGTTTTGAGTATGCGTGAGCCATTAACTCATTACTCTTCTTTGTTGCTGCATAAAGGCTAACCGGGTTGTCAACCTTGTCATCAGTTGAATACGGAATTTTCTTGTTACTGCCATAGACTGATGATGAAGAAGCATAAACCAAATGCTCCACCTCATGATGACGGCAGGCTTCAAGGATATTATAGAAACCGATAATATTACTTTGGATATAGGCATCGGGATTGGTGATACTGTAACGGACACCCGCCTGGGCGGCAAGATTTACGACAACAGAGATTTTGTTTTCAGAGAAAATTTTCTTTACCACATCCTTGTCGGCAATCGAGGCACGGACAAAAGTCCAGTCACGGTTTAACAACTCGATCTCCTTGAGACGTTCGTACTTGATATTGACATCGTAATAATCGGTGATGGAATCAATACCGATTAGCTTGATATTTCGGAAATCATAGAAAAGACGCCTGACAAGATTACTCCCTATAAAACCGGCAGCACCTGTTACGAGCACTGTCTTTCCATCCAGCTCTACATTATATGGCAACATGGTCAGTCCCTTCTAAAAATATCACGTGTATAAACCTTGTCTGCCACATCTTCCAAATTGTTGTCAAAACGGTTGGCTATGATAGCCTTGCTCTGCGCCTTGAATCCGGCAAGATCGTTAACGACCCTGCTGCCAAAAAATGTAGTCCCATCCTCAAGCGTGGGTTCATAGATGATCACTTCCGCACCCTTTGCCTTGATACGTTTCATTATACCTTGAATGGCAGACTGGCGGAAATTGTCAGAGTTCGATTTCATGGTCAGACGATATACACCGATGACACAGGCATGCTCTTTGGATACATCCCATTGTCCGTTCCCTGTATAATAGCCCGCCATACGGAGTACCGCGTCGGCTATATAGTCCTTACGGGTCTTGTTTGACTCCACGATAGCGGACATCATATTCTGGGGAACATCCTGATAGTTGGCAAGGAGTTGCTTGGTATCTTTCGGCAGGCAGTAACCGCCATAACCAAATGAGGGATTGTTATAATGTGTCCCGATACGAGGGTCAAGACCTACGCCCTCAATGATGGCTTTACTGTCCAATCCTTTCATTTCAGCGTATGTGTCAAGTTCATTGAAATAGCTGACACGGAGAGCCAGGTAGGTGTTGGCGAAGAGCTTGACTGCTTCAGCCTCTTTCATGCCCATGAAGAGTGTATCAATATTTTCTTTGATAGCCCCTTCCTGCAAAAGGGCGGCAAATATTTTAGCTGCTTCCTCCAACATAGTGACATCCGTAACGGAACAGATCGCCTCATTTTCTTCCGCAAACTCCGGACGATCGATGATCTTCGGATAACCTACGATGATACGGCTCGGATAAAGGTTGTCATAAAGAGCCTTGCTTTCACGAAGGAACTCCGGTGAGAACAGCAGGTTGAACTTCTTTACTCCTTTTTGGGCGTACTTTACATAAAGGTTACGGGTATAACCCACAGGAATCGTAGACTTGATGACCATTACGGCATCCGGATTCACCTCAAGCACAAGGTCGATAACCTCCTCCACGCGGCTCGTATCGAAGTAATTCTTCACAGGGTCATAGTTTGTAGGAGCGGCTATTACCACAAAGTCGGCATCAGCGTAGGCTGACCTCCCATCCAAAGTGGCAACAAGGTCAAGTGGCTTTTCAGCCAGATACTTCTCGATATAATCATCCTGAATAGGGGAAATCTTATTATTCAGTTTTGCCACCTTTTCAGAGACTACGTCCACGGCTGTTACATGATGATATTGAGATAGCAATGTCGCTATGCTCAATCCTACATAGCCTGTACCAGCTACCGCAACCTTAATGTCTTTGAAATCACGCATATTTTTTGATTTAGTTTTCCAATATTACAGATTTAACATCTAGTATAAAACCTGTTATTCTTTGTTTCCATGTTTTTCTCCATATCCATAGCCATAACCGTAACGCTTGCCATAGCCATAATACTTGCCATATTTACCGTAGCCATAATAATAGCCGTACTTCTTTTTCTGAAGATCCAAGCCGTTAATGGCAATACAGAGGTTAGGCAATTTGTTGTTTTCAGAAAGCTCATTAATCAAAGAAAATTCGGCCTTACGGGTATAATCGGCACGGCATACATAGATCGATAAATCAGCAGTACGACCTATCAACAAGGTGTCGGTTACCATACCCACGGGGGCCGTATCCAGTATCACATAGTCAAAACTAACCTTCAATGTTTCGATGGCTTTTTCCAAACCGTCACGGGCCAACAGTTCCGTTGGATTAGGAGGAACTGCTCCACCAGGAAGAATAAACAGATTCTTGTTGATATCAGAAGGCTGTACTAAATCCATCAGATCAACAGTTGGATTAGTCAAAAATTGAGTAATACCATGTTCTTTTCTGGAAAGATTGAAAACCTTATTCAATCCCGGTTTGCGAATGTCAAGACCTACTATCACAACCTTTTTACCTAACAAAGAAAGACTAATAGCCAAATTAGATGATACAAAAGACTTACCTTCACCACTGATGGTAGAAGTCACCAGAATCACATTCTTGCCATTTTCAAGTATAAACTGAAGATTAGTACGAACATTTCGGAAAGTCTCACTCATCAGATTATTCTGATTCTCAAATACAGCTATAGAACCGGACTTTTCATCTGCTAACGGAATATCACCAATAACAGGAAGCGAGGTTAACTTTTCAACATCAACACGTCCCTCAATCTTGAATTTAGTCAATCCAATCAAATAAATGATACCTACCGGAAGACCTACCCCCAGCAGTAAGGCGGCAAGATAGACCATCATATTTTTTAGGAGAAACCGGATTATTATCTGCTAACGCTTCATCAATAATCTTGGCATTATTTGCAGTAGCTGCCAAAGTGATAGCATTCTCCTCACGTTTTTGTAATAACATCAAATATAGTCCAGCCTTGATTTCCTGCTGACGAGCGATACTCACAAACTGACGTTCTTGAGTCGGCGCATCGCTAATACGACGAGAATAACGACTAGCCTCACGGGCTAAATCTTCTTTGGTAATCTGCAATCCTTTCAATGTAGCATCCAGCGTAGCCTGTACATTGCTCCGCATCTCACGGATACTAGTATCCAAATTTATGATTGTGGGATTATTCTCGGTTGAAGTACGAAGCAAGCGCTTTCTTTCAACCAACATTTCATTATATCTGTCTATTGCACCAGCTGATGCTGCATCCTGTAATCCAATATTACTTGGCAGAACCTCATATTCATTACCTTGCATATAGCGTTGCAAATCCATCACCAAATTGATTTGAGTCTGGTTTTCCACACGCTTCTTTTCATATTCTGCATTACCAGTTAAGGCTATTTGCGCCTCACTGCTCAAATCTGTAATTCCAACGCTACGCTTGAAGTTCTCCAAGTCTTGTTCTGTACTTCCAAGTTCCTTTGAAATAATTCCAATACGTTCATTAATAAATTCTGCAGTTTTTTGGGCTACCTCATTCTTGTCATTATTGGCATTGACATTATACATCTCAAGCAACTTATTTATGAAATCCTTACCACGCCGAATATTTGAATTTTTCAATGATATAACCACAACAGAAGTCATTTTCGAAGTGGGGGTTATCGACAAGGAATTGGCATATCCTTTTGCTACAGAGAAAGGCCTGTTAATGAAAGCCGTAATATGACGTTCTTTCGTCACGTTTTCCGGGCGAAAAGATGACAGTGTATCATTATTTGCAAAAAAGGCGATTGTACCCTCATCCGTCGGAAATACGGCAGGTAATTTTTCAAATTGTTTCCGATATTCCTTTTCCCCTATTGTAATCTGTACATCCATCGCACCCGTAGGCTGCAAAGTCATACTCACTTCCATCGGATGTGGAAGTTTATCCGCCTCCTGCGGAGTCAAGCTCACCACTACGGGCGAGGTACGGTAAAGTTCCCTACTAGGAAACTCATCTTCATCCTTATAAGTTACAAACAAACCTAAATGATTGACCACCTCTCTTGCTAATGACTTAGAACGTAAGACTTCTATTTCATTATCTACATTATTTGACGAAGAGACAAAACCATCCAGTCCCATTCTTTCCAGTTCAGAGGACATACTTGGCCCACTACCCTTCTTGTCATCCTTAATCAAAACAGTGGCAGAAGTATTATAAACCGGTGTTGCTAGTCGCAAGTACCCCCATGCACAAGCGATACATACAATTACTGAAACCACGAACCAAGGCCAATAAATCAGATAACGAAAAAGAATCTCCTGAATATTCACCTGCTCTTCTGATTGCTCACCTCGTTTTTCTCTTTTTTCCTCAATCATATGATACTACTATTTGAAGATTGTTACTAATAAACTTGCCAATGACACCAAAATAGAGGTAGCAGAGAACCAAAGGCTTGTACTGTTACCGATATCAGAGTTACGAGCTTTCGCCTTGTTCGGAGTCACATAAACAATATCATTCTGCTGCAACCAATAATAAGGGGAAAGAATGGTTTCCGCACTGTTAAGATCCAATGTTATAATCTGCTGTTTGCCGTCAGCACCTTCACGAATCAGTTTTACATTGTCACGAAGCCCCCAGACGGTCATATCACCCGCCATGGCCAAGGCTTCCAACAGATTCACCTTCTCATTATTGATGGTAAAAGTACCGGGACGTGCAACCTCACCTAATACGGAAATTTTGTAATTAACCATGCGGACAGTTACTATCGGAGTCTCCTTTGATATAAGGTTTCAACTTTTCTATAATTAATTGTTCTGCCTCTTTCTTTGTCAAACCGCCCACTTTTAATTCGCCTAATACCGGAAAATTGATCTTTCCTTCATTATCCACCAAATAGGGCTGTAGAACGGGCTGAGTTGTCAACTGTGTATTTCCGGTAGCCACACTGACAGGACTCGCTACAGTCAAATTGAATGGGACAGCCAACTCGGGACTGGTACATGATACCACGATAGTAAGCAAGTCTTTAGGCATTATTTTGGCGTCATACAAATTTTCCTGTTGAGCTGTCTGTTCCACAACTTCCACATCCTGCAAGTAAGGCACCTTTTTGTATGACTGACAAGACGCAAGTAGAAATATCGTAATCAGGCAGGTAAACACATTACGTCCCATGCCTTGTACATTCATATACATGTAAAATGGTTTATTCATAAAATCTTCTAGTTTATTATTCTTTATCTAAAACTTCAAATCGCGGAGAATTTTTTGATTTGAACTCCGGAACTATTTTCTTCATCAACCGCACAGTATCCATGATCTTTACCGCACGCGACAACTTCTCAAACTCTGCATAAGTATCAAGAATATCAGCATATTCATACCGACGAACTTTAGCTATCATGATTTTCTTATTCTCTGTCGGAATCGTATTTTCTTTATCGCTCAACACCTCTTCATACAATTTTTCACCCGGACGTAATCCCGTGAATTCTATTTTGATATCTTCACCCGGACGATAGCCTGCCAATTCAATCATACGAGTCGCTAAATCAACGATCTTGACAGCTTTTCCCATCTCAAAAACAAAGATCTCATTGCCCTCACCCATTGTGGCGGCCTCCATTACCAAACGGCAAGCTTCGGGAATGGTCATGAAGAAACGAATAATATCGGGGTGAGTAACAGTTACCGGCCCACCATTCTCTATCTGTTCTTTAAAACGAGGAATGACAGAACCGTTACTACCCAATACATTACCAAAGCGAGTGGTGATAAATTTGGTATGACCTTTCACTTTTCCTTCACGGATAGCACATCCCAGACTTTGAACATAGATTTCAGCTAAACGCTTGGAACAGCCCATTACATTAGTAGGATTTACAGCTTTATCCGTAGACACCATAATCATCTTTTCAGCACCATATTCCACAGCCATATCAGCCACCTGACGAGAACCGGTTACATTGACAAGTACAGCCTCACAAGGATTTTCTTCCATCAATGGTACATGTTTATAAGCGGCGGCATGAAAGACGATTTGAGGATGATAAAGATCAAACACCATACGAACTCGCTCTTTCACACGCACATCACCAATCACCGGAACAAAATCTATATTCGGATATTTTTTCTCAAACTCAAGACGGACATTATGCAAAGGTGTTTCTGCAGAGTCGAACATGATAAGTTTCTGAATTCCCATCTGCACTAATTGACGGCAAAGTTCACTACCAATACTGCCTGCCGCACCAGTCACCAACACCACTTTTCCCCTGAATTCTTCTGCAACCTGACGAAGGTTGATATTAATTTCGGCACGGCCCAACAAATCCTCAATCTTAATAGGACGTACCCACTGATGAAAGTTTCCATCAGAATCCGCTTCACTGATAGTAGGAGCTATCAATGTTTTAAGTTCATTGTTTTTACAATATTCCAGAAGTCGTTTTTCTTCCAGGCGGGTATCTTCATAACGGGCAAACAGAATCCCCTTAATTCCGCGCTTCCGCATGATATAATCAACATCCGATTCATTTTCAAAGTAATAAACGGGAAGATCTGCCAATCGGCGTCGGCTGTTATTTTTACCATATACATAAAAACCGGTTACTTTATAATGTGCACTATCCCTAAGACGTAACTTCAAGGCTACACTCTCTTCATTAGTACCATAAATAAGAATACGTGTGTTCTTTTTATTCACCCAATCCAATAAAAAATCATAGACGATTATCAATGATACACGGAAGGTCGTCAAGATCACTAAAGTCAATAAACCATCAAATAGAAGATAGGATATTTTATAATTATATGGCAATTGGGTCTCATATATAACTCCAAAAGAAATAATGACCAAACAGGCAATTTTAAATAAAACGGCACACATGATACGCCAAAGTTCACGTGCCTGTGAGAAACGAATTGTATTACGATAAGTATGGAATAATAAAGAGCCCGCAACACTTGCCACCAAAGAAACGCAAGCAAATTTACAGAGCATCCAGTCGGTCATTGGAACATGCGCCATATAATGAATTACCGCATAAGCGACCAACGAACATAATACAGAAATTGCCGTGTCAATACCTAAAATAGCCCAATAACTGAAATAATTTTTGCGGGCATATTGCACTATGCCCTTCAATGTTTTTTCCATTATAGTATAAATAAATAAAACAATATTTCGAAATTTGATTTATCTGATTGATTACGATCAGTACAAGGACTATGACTACGATTTCCATGTTGGTGTAGCCCAACAGAGAATCCCTTCATCTTTCGATACGGACATACATTTCTACACTATATCTTTTGTAAAGATATAATTCATAATACTTTATGGATTTTTATTTTTGAGAGAGGTCATCGATAAATATATCCACTGTTTGGTTACCGATGTCAGATAGACTGCCTGCTATTTTACAGACTTTCATTACATTTTTGCAGTAAAATCCCCATACCCCTATAAAATAGATTGATTACTCAATCACGTAAATCCCCATTTTCAGATACCGGCTCTACACACCCAGCCGGTATATCTACACATGCACACCCTAACATTGTCAATCGAACAGCAACTTTCGATTTCCCATTCACATGTACTAATTCCCCTTCCAATCCTGCCAATGGTCCCTTGATTACCCGTATTTTCTCTCCCGGCGCTAATGGCGATGTGCTCATACAAATCGTTTCGTCCGAATAGTCGAGCATAAATTTGAATCGTAACATTTGTTGGTCGGGAATTACAGCCGGAGTACTCTCCCCACGTAGTACCATGTAGCGGCTGATAGAAGATAAAGTCAGGACTTCTTTTTGTTCTTGCAGATCAACGTGAACGAAAATCATCATCGGAAGCAGTACCCGGTCGACAATTTTACGGCGGTCGCTCCATTGATGGACTTCTTGTTGAATTGGAAGGAAATTTTCGATCCCCATTTTCGTAAGCCGCTCACCCGTTTTTTTCTCGTGACAAATACGTACGATTGCCACCAACCAACGTTTTGAGCGCGCTACGCTGCTGCCAATCACATCTGTTGACAGAAGATCCCGATCGTCATTTTTCTTAATGATCATGTATTTTTACCCCTCATTTCTCCGTCACCTTTAAGGTAATGGATTGAATTCAGTGGCAAAGATAGATAAAAATATAAATAGTAAACAAGAAAAAACTTTTCTTTTTTTACAGACAGACTGAATTGTGCTTTTTCTGTATCTACTTTGATTACCACTTATAGTTAATACCGAAACTAAGCAATTCTTTCAACTGGAAGAAGCTGTCGCCTTCAGTCGGCTTCGAGCTATCGTCAAAACGAGTATGTATATAGAGCTTGGTAGAAAGATAACGGTTTAATACGAAATTGAACGTATTTTCCCATTCTACACGTGCCCAATGGTAGTTGGTCAGGTAATTGAGACGAGACTCTAAAGTTACTGCAGAAATGATGGTCCAGTTGAATGTCGATTGCAATTGAGAACCGAAGTCATTCTTAGAGCATTTGCCTTTTTCCAAGCCGAATTTAGTTTCATCTACTTCTGAATTACCGATGTAACGCAAGTTATAGGTCAATGGAGCCATAAACACGGAAAGGTTGAATTTCTTCTTACTCAGTTTATAGTCCATACCGATACTGACTGCTAAATCTGCCGGAGACATGAAAGCAGAAACCAATTCTTCACTATTAGCTTTATAACCGTTGAAGAACTGTGTCTTAAACTCGGAAGAAATGGTATAGTACCAATTCTTGAAAGCCCTCAAACCTAATTTATTATATAAGCGGAATTGGTCGGTGTTAAAAAGATATTTATGATATTCATCTGACGGAGTGGAAGTCATACCCACTTTAGCTTCCAGTTGATTCTCAAACAGGACTTTTTCATTATCATTATAGTTGGCAAAAATCTGAAAAGTCGCTAATCCGGAGAAGTTACTTTCTCCTCCCTTATACCAGTTGTCCGAAAGGTGGTTCTGGCTGATCTGCAACGATCCGTTACCACCGGTCACCCACCAGTTAGGCTTGCTGATCTTAATATCGGCCTTCCCTACATTATCATCCATGTTTTCCGGTTGGAACAGATGAATAACGTTTGCTTTCGGGGATATTTTCGGCTTCACATCATGACGGAAAACATCACGGCTCATGATCCGGTCCTCCGTAGTAACAACCAATTCCGGACGTTTCAGATAAAGATCCATCAACGCGCTGTTGACTATCTTCCCGGCACGTTGAGTTTTGGTAAATACCAGGGTATCGTATGGCAAAAGCTCTTGCGTCAGTTGAGGAGTGGTATCCAATTGCATGGGTTTCCATTCCAGCTTCGAGTATTGAGCCATCGGAGCATAATAATATGCCAATGGAGTAAACAGGCGAAAATAATCGGGGTCGGAAGGAATATAACGTGCCGGCACAGAAGGATCATTCAGATAATCCAACTGAGCAATATACTTATTATATAAATCCGTATAGGCTCTTGGCATTAGATTAAACAATTAATAAAATAATATAGTTGTGGGAGAAACAAAGTATATTTTCGTCACCGGTGGTGTTGCCTCTTCATTAGGTAAAGGTATCATCTCATCCTCCATCGGTAAATTGCTGCAAGCAAGAGGTTACAAGGTAACCATCCAGAAGTTTGACCCGTACATCAACATCGACCCGGGTACACTGAACCCTTATGAACACGGCGAATGCTACGTTACCGTGGATGGCCACGAAGCCGACCTCGATTTGGGCCATTACGAACGCTTCCTGGGCATCCAGACCACCAAGGCCAACAATATCACGACCGGACGCATCTACAAAAGCGTCATCGACAAAGAGCGCCGGGGTGACTATCTGGGAAAGACCATCCAGGTTATTCCCCATATTACAGACGAAATCAAGCGTAATGTAAAACTGCTGGGAAACAAATACAAATTCGACTTTGTTATTACCGAGATTGGCGGTACAGTGGGTGACATCGAGTCTCTGCCCTATCTGGAAAGCATCCGTCAGCTGAAGTGGGAACTGGGAAAAGACGCCTTGTGCGTACACCTTACTTATGTCCCCTACCTGGCTGCTGCCGGTGAACTGAAGACCAAGCCCACCCAGCACTCCGTAAAGGAACTGCAAAGTGCCGGTATCCAACCTGATGTCCTCGTACTGCGTACGGAACACGAGTTGAGTACCACCCTGCGCAAGAAAGTGGCTCTGTTCTGCAATGTGGACGAAAATGCCGTGGTGCAGAGCATCGACGCGCCTACCATCTACGAGGTGCCCATCTTGATGCAGAGCCAGGGACTGGACGTTACCATTTTGAAGAAAATGGGACTTCCCGTCGGCGACACTCCGGGACTGGGACCGTGGCGCGCTTTCCTCGAACGCCGTCACAAAGCCGAAGAGACTGCCCCGCTGCACATCGCATTGGTGGGCAAATATGACTTGCAGGATGCCTACAAGTCCATCCGCGAGGCCCTTTCACAAGCAGGAACCTACAATGACCGCAAGGTATCGGTAGACTTCGTGAACAGTGAAAAGCTGACTGACGAGAATGTAGCGGAAGCACTGAAAGGCATGGCAGGCGTACTTATCGGTCCAGGCTTCGGCGAACGCGGCGTTGCCGGCAAGTTCGTAGCCATCAAATATGCGCGTACGCACGACATCCCCACCTTCGGTATCTGTCTGGGTATGCAGTGTATCGCCATCGAATTTGCCCGTAACGTACTGGGTTATGCCGATGCCAACTCACGCGAGATGGACGAAAAGACTCCGCACAATGTCATCGACATCATGGAAGAGCAGAAGTCCATCACCAATATGGGTGGAACCATGCGTCTAGGTGCCTACGAATGTGTTCTGCAGAAAGGCAGCAAGGCATACGAGGCATATGGTACCGAGCATATCCAGGAACGTCACCGTCACCGCTACGAGTTCAACAACAGCTTCAAGGATGCCTACGAAGCAGCAGGCATGAAGTGTGTGGGTATAAACCCCGAATCGGACCTGGTGGAAATTGTTGAGATTCCCGCATTGAAGTGGTTTGTCGGTACCCAGTTCCATCCCGAATACAGCAGTACGGTATTGCATCCGCACCCACTGTTCGTAGCATTCGTGAAGGCCGCCATCGAAAATGAAAACGAAAAGAAATAATTTGTAATAAGTAATTTGTAATCAACAAAGAATGGATAAAAATACCATCACAGGTCTTGTTCTGATAGCGATATTGTTAGTAGGTTTCAGCTTTCTGAGCCGTCCCAGCCAGGAGCAGTTGGAAGCACAGCAACGTTACTACGACTCCATAGCCCAGGTGCAACAGCGCGAAGCCGACTTGAAAGCCAAGGCGGAAGCAGCCCTGGCCAACGAAAGCGGAGCGGAAGCAAGCGTTGACTCCACTGCCCTCTTCTTCGACGCCCGTCAAGGAACCAACTCGCAGGTAACCATCCAGAACAACCTGGCAGAAATAACCGTAGATACAAAAGGCGGGCGCATAGCTTCGGCCACGCTGAAGGAATACATGGGACAAGACAAGACGACCCCCGTCACACTGTTCAGCGGCAATGACGCTTCCATGAATTTCCTCTTTTACAACAAGAAAGAGACTATCCAGACGGAAGACTATTATTTCACCGCAGTAAACCGTACGGACAGTACCGTCACCATGCGTTTGTCGGCAGACAGCAACAGCTATATCGACTTTACATATCGCATGCACAATGACACATACCTGATAGACTTTACTATCCAGGCAGTCAATATGGAAGGTAAGCTGGCGGCTACCAACAATTATGTGGACATCGAGTGGTCACAACGTGCCCGTCAGATAGAGAAGGGTTACACCTACGAGAACCGTCTGGCTGAACTGACTTACAAAATCACCGGAGAGGGTACCGATTATCTGTCCGCCAACAAGAACGACGAAAAGGAAGTTCCGGAACGCCTGGACTGGATTGCTTTCAAGAACCAATTCTTCTCTTCAGTATTTTTGGCAGATGCCGACTTTGAAAAGACCAAACTGAGTTCCAAGATGGAGACTCAAGGCAGCGGCTACATTAAGGACTATTCTGCGGAGATGAGCACGAAGTTCGACCCTGCCGGCAAGGAACCTACCCAGCTGTTCTTCTACTTCGGCCCCAATCACTACAAGACTCTGACCGCACTCGACAAGGGGCGTGACGAGAAGTGGGAGCTGAACCGTCTGGTCTATCTGGGCTGGCCGCTCATCCGCTGGATAAACAAATGGTTCACCATCAACATCTTCGACTGGTTGTCCAGTTGGGGGTTGAGCATGGGTATCGTACTGTTGTTTATGACGTTAATCGTAAAAGCTGTAGTATTCCCCGCAACGTGGAAAACCTACATGTCATCCGCCAAGATGCGCGTACTGAAACCGAAAATCGACGAGATCAACAAGAAGTACCCCAAGCAGGAAGATGCAATGAAGAAGCAGCAGGAAGTGATGGGCCTTTACAGCCAATACGGTGTGAGTCCGATGGGTGGCTGTCTGCCGATGCTGGTACAGTTCCCGGTTCTGATGGCATTGTTCATGTTTGTGCCAAGTGCTATTGAATTGCGTCAGCAGAGCTTCTTGTGGGCTGATGACCTTTCAACGTACGATGCGTTCATCAACTTCCCGTTCAATATCCCGTTCCTGGGTAGCCACCTCAGTTTATTCTGTTTGCTGATGACGGTTGTGAATATATTGAACTCCAAGTTCATGATGCAGCAACAGGATACCGGAGCCAACCCGCAGATGGCTGCCATGAAGTGGATGTCATACCTGATGCCTATCATGTTCCTCTTCATATTGAACGACTATCCTTCGGGATTGAACTATTACTACTTCATCTCTACGTTAATCAGTGTGGTAACAACGCTCATCATGCGCAAGACAACCAATGAGGAAGCCCTTCTTGCTCAGTTGGAAGCCAACAAGAAAGACCCGAAGAAGATGAAGAAAACCGGTTTCGCCGCCCGTCTGGAAGCCATGCAGAAACAGCAGGAACAGATGATGAAAGAGAGACAGAACAAAAAGTAGTAAGACTACCGTTCAAGATATTCTTTTGCAGAAAGCCGGACAATGACATTTGCCCGGCTTTCTTATCCTTACACCAACGAAAAAATTCACAGACTCTAAATTATGCAGACTAAATACACCTACAAACAGATCTGGCTTATAGCCTACCCCATCCTAATCAGCCTCCTTATGGAGCAACTGATAGGTATGACGGACACTGCCTTCCTCGGGCGTGTGGGCGAAGTCGAACTGGGAGCATCTGCCATCGCCGGTGTCTTCTACATGGTCATCTTCATGGTTGCCTTCGGTTTCAGCATCGGGGCACAGATACTCATTGCCCGGCGCAACGGCGAACGGCAGTATAAGGAAATCGGTGACTTGTTCTATCAGGGCATCTATTTCCAAGTCGGAATGGCGGCAGTCATGTTCCTGCTATCCTATTGCTTCTCACCGATTATCCTGAAACGCATCGTCGCTTCGGAACATATCTACGAAGCAGCCACCAGCTACCTGCATTGGCGTGTATTCGGTGCCTTCTTCTCGTTCAGCGCAGTCATGTTCCGTGCCTTTTTCCTGGGAACTACGCAGACCAAGACACTGACACTCAATTCCATAGTCATGGTATTGAGTAACGTAGTTTTCAACTATATACTGATTTTCGGTAAATTCGGCTTTCCTGCGCTTGGCATTGCAGGTGCCGCCATCGGCTCCTCACTGGCCGAGCTGGTTTCGCTGTTATTCTTCATCCTCTATACCCGCAGCCGCATCGACTGCCGCAAGTACGGGCTGGATCGTATTCCTAAGTTCCGGCTGGACGTATTGAAACGGATGCTGAACGTTTCCTTCTGGACCATGATACAGAACGTCTTCTCCTTGTCCACCTGGTTCTTGTTCTTCCTCTATGTGGAGCATCTGGGAGAGCGCTCGCTGGCAGTGACCAACATTGTCCGCAACGTGTCCGGCATTCTGTTCATGGTAATGATGGCATTTGCCTCAACCTGTGGTTCATTGGTCAGCAATCTCATCGGTGCAGGCCACTCCGATTGCGTGGCAGGCACCATCCGGCAGCACGTACGCATAGCCTACGTCTTCGTACTTCCGCTGGCATTGCTTTTCACGGTGTTCCCCAAGCTGATTCTGGGAATTTATACCGACATACCCGACCTGCAGGACGCTGCCGTACATTCGCTCTGGGTGATGTGCTCCACCTATCTGTTCCTGGTTCCTGCCAATGTCTATTTCCAGGCAGTTTCCGGAACCGGCAACACGCGTACGGCATGGGGGTTGGAGATGGCTACGCTGGTCATCTACACAGCCTATATCACCTACATTATTCTGATTCTGCAACTCGACGTGGCCATCTGCTGGACCTCGGAAATGGTTTATTCCAGCTTTATTCTCATTTTCTGCTGGCTATATATCAAACGTGGAAATTGGCAAGGAAGGAAAATTTAGTATCTTTGCATTAAAATAACTGAAACAAAAAGCATATATGAAACAAGTAAATCTACTACTTATGTCAGCAGCCATGACATTGGCCTCTTGCGGAGGCACAAAAGATGCCGGACAGCAGCAGGACGCAGCAACGCTCATCCAGCGGTCGGACATCAAGATTGAAGGAAAGCGTATGACACCCGAGGCACTCTGGGCGATGGGACGCATCGGCAGTGTGGCCGTATCCCCCGACGAAAAGCAAATTGCCTACACGGTATCCTATTACAGCGTGCCCCAGAACAAGAGTAACAGCGAAGTCTTCGTCATGAATGCCGACGGTAGTGACAATACCCAGATAACGCATGACGCCTGGCAAGAAGGACAGCCCACATGGTTCAAGGACGGCAAGAAGCTTGCCTTCCTTTGCAACGAAAGCGGCAGCAGCCAGGTATGGGAAATGAATCCCGACGGCAGCGGACGCAAGCAGCTGACCCAATACGAGGGAGACATCGAAGGGTTCTCTTTCTCTCGCCCGACGGCAAGAAACTCCTTTTCATTGCCCAGGTAAAGACCGTGAAGAGTACGGCAGACAAACATCCGGACCTTCCTAAAGCCACCGGCATCATCGTTACCGACCTGATGTACAAGCATTGGGATGAATGGGTGACTACTGCTCCCCATCCATTCGTTGCCGATTTCGACGGCAATGCCATCAGCAATGTCACTGATATTCTTGAGGGAGAGCCATACGAAAGCCCGATGAAGCCCTGGGGCGGTATCGAGCAGCTGGCATGGAGCCCGTCTTCTGATAAGGTGGCCTATACATGCCGTAAGAAAACCGGACTGGCGTATGCCATTTCCACCAACTCCGACATTTATATCTACGACCTTGCCTCCAAGGAAACCAAAAACATCACGGAAGAAAACAAGGGATATGATACGAATCCCCAATACTCTCCCGACGGCAAATACATCGCCTGGCAGAGCATGGAGCGTGACGGCTACGAAGCCGACTTGAACCGCTTGTTTATCATGAACCTCGAGACCGGCGAGAAACGTTTTGTAAGCAAAGCTTTCGAATCGAACGTGGACGCCTTCTTGTGGAACAAAGATTCCCAGAGCATCTACTTCATCGGTGTATGGCATGGCGAGACACAGATTTACAACATCGACCTTGCCGGAAACGACAAGCTTACCCGGCTCACCGACGGCATGTACGACTATGCTTCGCTTGCCCTTTGCGGAGACAAGATTATCGCCAAACGCCATTCCATGAGCATGGGCGACGAAATCTATGCCGTAAACAGTGCACGTAACGGCGACGCTTTTGCAGAAGCAGTGCAACTGACCACAGAAAACAAGCAGATTTACGACCAACTGGAAATGGGTAAAGTTGAAGCTCGCTGGATGAAGACTACAGACGGCAAACAGATGCTGACATGGGTGATTTATCCTCCGCAGTTCGACCCTAACAAGAAATACCCTACCCTCCTGTTCTGTGAAGGTGGTCCGCAAAGCCCTGTAAGCCAGTTCTGGAGCTATCGCTGGAATTTCCAGATTATGGCTGCCAACGACTATATCATCGTAGCTCCCAATCGCCGCGGACTTCCGGGCTTTGGAGTGGAATGGAATGAAGCCATCAGCGGTGATTATGGCGGCCAGTGCATGAAGGACTACTTCACTGCCATTGACGAAATGGCCAAGGAACCTTTCGTCGACAAAGACCGCCTGGGTTGCGTAGGCGCCAGCTTCGGAGGCTTCTCCGTTTATTGGCTCGCCGGACATCATGACAAACGCTTCAAGGCATTCATCGCACACGACGGTATCTTCAACATGGAAA
>VOFB01003256.1_pt1 | contig 23218 bp, 32 predicted proteins | sample 5384141 | NCBI WGS metagenome assembly VOFB01 (sample SAMN12384721, study PRJNA508395) | human gut metagenome | isolation source: healthy gut A | host: Homo sapiens | reverse complement strand
CACCAGCAGTAGCTCCATTTTTAACTCGCCGTATGCAGAGTATGCGCCTGAAATTCCACCTGCAAATAAAAGGCCCAGCAACCCGGAATTGCATTTGCTGTCCTATTGCAGCCGATACAAGTATCAGTAAGCGTATATTCTTGGCCTGTTGCTTTGGCCGCAATATATGTCGTAGCAACATTAACAGCTGCACTTATCACAGCGCTAACCAGTGTTAATGAAGTCGAATCCGCATGATCAGATTGAACAACTGGGTTATTGTTGCAATACGCAAACATGTTATAGCCAAGAATTCCCTGCCCTGTGCTGAGTAGCTGGCATTGATAAACCGGCAGGTTTGATCGTAATATCTGCTTTGCAGATAGTAAAACCCGGTTTCGAATCGTAATAGTATCCACGATACCGGGGATTGATTTGGGGCCATGCTGCCAGTTGTCTTGCTGGATTTGGCCGTAGTCATAGCTGTAGCTGGCGACCTTGGTTCCGCCTGTTGCTGATCAGATACGTCAGCATCTCCCTGGGAGATTGGTGACGCACAGTAGGTTGCCGGGCTACGTGCCAAGTTATGTAGGTCAGAGAATAGGGGTTCCTGGGCGTCGTAGGCAAAGTCCAGAACCTTTGTTGTGACAGTTCCGTTTGCGGCAGTTGTGGTAATCGTCTCCCGCAGAAGCCGTCCGCCAGCGTAGATATAGCTGTGTTCCTACGTGACCGTGCGGATTCCATGACACGTATGTTCTTACCAGCAGTTCCATGCGCTTCCAGTGCGAACGCTGTTAGAATTTCGGCGCTCGACCTTCTTGCGGTTGCAATAATACTGTAACCCACCGGTTTTTTTCTTTCGGCAGATGTGCGAGCAGGTAGTCTGCCAGTCTGTCCGTGTACCAGAACTTAATGAATTTATCGCTGTTATTTATCTTGTTTATTTTATGCGAAAATTCAGTCGGGTACGGAGATGAGGAGAAATAGATGAACGGATAGTCTAGACCGTTAAATGAGTTTTTCACTCTCTACGCCGATAAATCTGCAGTTGTCAATTTTGATCACATGTTTCTTTCTTAGAACGCATTTCCAGATGATCTCGTACTTACAAATTTTAATTTTTGCAAAGCATTTTTCATGCAGTTCTTTCCAATACATAGCAGAAGTAAAAATGGATATAATATTGATCCCAATAATTACGGCTATAAAGCATACATTTTTACAACATTGAAACCACAAAATATGGATGCAGCTGTATTATGCAAAAACCTGATGTCATAGAATCCCGAAATACATAAAGGGGCAAAATGATTGCTAATAGCGCTGACGTGCGAAATATCTGACTGCAGGTTTTGCATGAAATGTCATTCTGTACCTCCTGGTTCCCAAAGAGATGGAATCAAAATTCTTCATTTCCCATTTGGATTGTGGGTGCAGGGAATGGCTTCGGTCGTGTATGTGTACCTGTAGCGGGAACAGAAGAAAACGAGAACCGGCTATATGCTATGTTTGCCTGTGCCAATCTGTATGACCTTGCCATCACCGGGCGAAAACTTTCCACAACCTGATATGGGGCAGTCTGCCCTTTTTCGGGAAAAGGGCAGAAACACTAAAGAATATTTGCTATATGCGCCGAAACTGTCTTAGCTAAGCAAAAAGTGGCTGCTATTCCCAGCGCGGACAGAATAAACTCTATTTATTCAGAGGCTCACTAAGCAGTATCTATAAGCTGAATATTTATCTCCTCACAGAAACCGAAATGTTCCCAAAACGAATGCGTAATTTTGACGTTGTTGAGCCTCCAAATATGTCTTTTGTAATCATTATTAAATGAATTCAGAAAGGACTCGATAATATTTGATGGAGGACCAAAAACACACCATTTTCTCTGCACTCTGCGAAAAAGTTCTCACCTTCACTATCTGCTTGCGATGATGAGAAAATTGATATGTAATCTATAAAATCCGTATTAAATGAGAAAACAATTGAAAACGTATTTTTAAACCAAACAATTTTTGACTCAACCGTTATTTTATTCTCAGAAACAGAACAGCTTGTAAAGGGAGCAAGGGGCACATATTATATCTTTCCCATAAGTATATGATATTAGTATATTATATGTGTCCAAAAGATGCTATCAACCAAGTTCTTCATATACTGCTCCTAAATTGGCGAGATGAAACCAAACTGTATAAGCCGTTTTACGGACCTCCATGTAAAATACTGGACACCCACCGGCTCCCCCATTCACAAGCTGCGACCGTACCCAGTACTTACCGTAAATGGTTTATTAACAACATAACTCGTAAGGTTTCCTGTATTACCAGGGTAAACGCTAATTGATCAGCTGATGTCCGGGGTCAGTTAAGTACCGGCCATATTCACTACCATATCTATCAAGCTGTTGGCCTGGTTGTAAGGTAGTCTTGCCCTCTGATCCTGGGGTCGCGCCTTTCATTGTACATGTATTCCTTAAATAGTTTCCGCATACAGCAGTTCCGATCACAGCAACGGTTTCAACTGCACCAGAGTAAACATTGTATGCCGACTGATTTCCATTGAAAACGCTATCGCGAATATAGTTATTCCCTGTTGCCGCTTGCTGGATGTCTGCACTTCCGTTTGCAACAGTTAGTGCCCCCGCAGCAATGGTGACCCCGGCTGCAACAATCATTGTGACAGGAGCACCAGCTATACAAACTGCGGCTCCAACAACAACAGCTGTTAGTGCCTGTAACTAGTCTGCCGGCACCTTTTATAAGGCAACCCCAGTCAAGATCTCCTGTAGGGATCTTCATTAAAAATCGGAGAATTCCGGCAGTATGCAAACATGTTGCAGCAGGAAGCCCTGTCCGGTGCTTGCATAGCTATCCGCATTGATAAACCGGCAAATGGCAGCGTCGTAATACCGGCTTTGGAGATAATAGAACTCTGTGTCGGAATCATAGTAGTACCCACGGTACCGCAGATTGATTTGGGCCATGGAACCGGTTGTTTGCTGGATTTGGCCGTAGGGGTCATAGCTGTAGCTGGCGACCATCGTTCCGCCGCCGTTGATCAGATACGTCATCTCCCTGAAGGTTGGTACTGTAGTAATAGGTCACAGGACTGGCCGTGCCGTTGGTATAGGTCAGAGAGTAGGGGTTCCCTGGGCGTCGTGGCGAAATCCAAAACTTTCGTTGTGACAGTTCCGTTTGCGGCAGTTGTGGTAATCGTCCCCGCAGAAGCCGTCCCCAGCGTAGATGTAGCTGTGTTCCTCCGTAACAGTAGATTTCAGAACACGCTCACTGCCGCAGCCGGTGGTGGCGGCCTCATCACCCAGACTATACTGGGAAACGGGAGGATTCGGAGGATCAATAATGCTGATGGGAGATGTGTACGTGTGTCCGCAACGGGTGCATCGATACGTGGCATTGGAACCGTCTTCCGCAATCACGATAAAGCGATGTCCCAGTTTGGATACTGCATTGTCCTGATAGCTGTAGCCGCAGGCGCACGCGTGAAGGGTATAGCCATCCTCCGTGCAGGTGGGAGCCACTACGGTTTCTTGTATAGCTGTGGGTATGGTTTGTGTAAAGTATCTCCGCAACGGGTGCAGGTATAGGTTTCCAGACCACTTTCCACATAGTTGTGCCCCCAGAGCCGCAGTTTCATCCGTTCGGTAGCTCTCGCCACAAGCGCATTCGTGGAGGGTGTAGCCGCCCTCGTTGCAGGTGGCTGCGACTACCGTGGTGACATAATTGTGAACCGGAACCGTCTCATAGGTCTTGGTGATCACAGTCTTACTTGTCCGATACCCATTCAAATCGTAGGCGTAATCAATGGTGGTATCCGTATTGCCTATGCTGGAAGAGGCTGTTGCCAGCTGCCGCCCGTTCTCCCAGGTGAAGCTCCAGCGGGTATTGCCATTGAAATAGCTGATGGGGTTGCCGCTTACAACGGTTCCTGAAACGGTATTGGCGGCACTGTTATAGGTCTGCCCCCTCGTATGCAATTTTTTGCCCGTTGACCGCTGTCAGCAAATCCGGCCAGCTTTCATTGCCATAGGTATAGGACAGACTGCCCTCACTGCCATTGAAATCGCTCCAAAGGCTCTTGGACAGAATATTTCCTGCCGCGTCGTATGTGTAATTGTATGTGGTTGCCCAGTTTTCGTCAACTGCCTTGGTCAACTGACCCTGGGTGTCATAGGTATAGGTGGTTGAACTTCCGTTGGGATTCTGTACGGACTTGACATTGCCGTTTGCTGTGTAAGCATAACGGTAAGTTGGCGCGCCTGTAAATCCGGAGTAGGCCAGCGAGGAAATCTGGGTGGTGGTTTGGCTGCCGGAAATGGTGCGGTAGCCGTAAGTCTTAGTATACCGGGAGCCCGCTGCCACGCTCTCCAGCCGCTTAATGGCGTCGTAGGTAAAGGACAGCGTATCCCCATTGGCAGTATCCATGGATTTCATACTGCCGTCGTTCTTGTTATACTCGTAGCTCTCTGAGAAGCTGCTTGCGCCCAGCTGATAGCTTTGTCCGGTCAGGCGGTTATCCGCATCGTAAATATGCTCTGTCCGAAGCACCGTCTCGCCGTCCGAAACCTGACTGCTGCGAATGAGCCGTCCCAGAGAATCGTACTCATACCGGTAGTCGTCTGTGACATTGCCGGAACCATCCATCACCTTGCAGCGTCCGGTGTTTCCGTTACCATCATAGACATAGACCTCAGTATAGTTCAGCGTACCATTCTTTGTGCGGTGTTCGATGGTCACGATCCGCCCGTAGCGGTCATAGGTGTAGGTTTCATAATCCCCCGTTGGCATTCGTCATCTTTGACAAATACCCGTTATTCCCGGCATATTCATAGCTGGCCAAGGTTGTGCCTGTAAGCCAAGAAGTGACCGTTGTGCCGGTGCCGCTTTGGACTTGGATCTTGGTGGTATTACCCCATGCATCCAAAGTCAGGTGGTACCACTGCCACGGACGAGCCTGGCTGTTGGAGGAATAACGGCTGGCCTCGGTTTGGACGCCATTGGTATACCCATAGTATAGCACAGCACCGCTGGAATTGGAAGTCCGGTATTGCCGGTCTGTTCCGGAAACATAGGTATAGTTGGTGGTGGAAGTCACTCCGGTATCAATGGGTGTACTGGTGGATGTATTGCGCCCCAGGCTGTCATACCCGAAGGTGGTTGTTCCACCGTCGGCGTCGGTCACGCTGGCCGTATGATCCTGATTGGCTGTATGTGGCCGAAGTCTGCAAATAGACGCCTGTTTTGTCGCTCTTTTGCAGTCTTGTGCCGGTGCTGTTGCCTGCATCATCATAAGTAGCCGTGACGCTGACATTGTCGTTGGTGGCTTTGATCATGTTGTGGGCGCTATCATAATCATAGGTATAGGAGCCGTAGCCACCCGCAGTCTGCTTGATCAGGTCTGCTCCATTGTATTTGAAATTCTCATCGCTGTTACCGGTGGAGGTAGTAGCTTTTAAGTTGCTTTTTGTATCATAATTTTTTTAATTATTCTTATTTTTTAATTTTACGTAAAGAAGGACTGCGGCAGAAGGGAATGCCGCAGTCCCAAGTATTATGCAGTCATTGAGATTCCGCGTTTCGGCAGATCTCAGCCTTCTGTCAGGTAGCGCATCAAAATTACAGCGATTTGGCTGCGTGTTGCGGTGGTTTTGGCGCTAAGGGTGGCGGTCTCGCCGGTGCCGATGCCGTTGATGAGGCCGTTGGCGACAGCCCAGTTCATGGCATCCTTGGCAAAGTTGGAGACGTTGGTGCCATCACTGAAGTCGGACAGGTTGTCCTCCTTCACCGTATTCTCGCCGTCGTAACGGTAGAGAATGGCTGCAATCTGCTCACGGGTGATGGAGACATCGGGGGGCGAAGATGGTCTCGCTGGTACCCATGACAATGCCTTCGTTGAACGCCCAGGTCACGGCATTGGTATAGAACTTTCCAGCAGACACATCCTGGAACGGGTTCTCAGACCTTCCACGCTGGGCATGCCGGCGATGCGGTACAGGATGGTTACCACCTGACCGCGGGTGACCTTGCCATTTACGGAGAAGATGGTCTCGGAGACGCCGTTCATATAGGTGTTGCGGACCATGAAGTCCACACCCTTGTGATACCAGGCCTCCTGTGCCACGTCCGTGAATAGGTCGGAAGCACAGATCAGCTTTTCAACCTCGGCCAAAGCAGCCAGAGCAGTCTCCAGAGCCTTATCCGCTTCCTCGGTGGTGACAGCGGCATCGATTGCTTCCCGGGCCTCAGCCAGGATGGCCTTGGCGGCTTCCTTCTGCTCGGCATTGTATGCGCTGGTGTCCACAGCGGCCAGCTCAATGAGCGCACGGTACTTGGCGGAAGCCAGGGCGGCCCTCGGCCTTCTTCTGGGCCTCTTCTGCCTTTTTTTGCGCTCCTCCTCGGCCTGCTTTTGTGCCTCCTCAGCCTTCTTGCGCTCTTCCTCCGCTTCCTCAGCGGCGACCTGAGCCTTGGCCAGGTAGTCTACCATCTCAGCCTTGATCTCCACGATCTCGGCGTACATTTCGGCAACCTTCTGGGCATACTCGGCAGCCTGGGCGGCGGAAGCTGCGGCTTCTTTGTTGGACTGGGCGGCAGCCTCCTGGGCAGCCTGGGCGTCCTCAGCAGCGGCCTGGGCCGCTTCAGCAGCCTCCTGGGCAGCCTGGGCTTCGGCAGCGGCCTTCTCAGCGGCTTCCTTATCCTCAGCGGAGGAGGCGGCAGCTTCTTCGGCCTTCTTTTGCGCCTCTTCGGCCTTGGTTTGGGCCTCGGCAGCGATGCGGGCGGCTCCCTCAGCGGCGGCCTGAGCGGCCTGGGCCTTTACCTGAGCCTCGGCGGCGGCAGTGGCGGAAGCGGCAGCTTCTGCGGCAGATGCAGCGGCCTCAGCAGCGGAGCCGGCTGCAGCAGATGCGGACTCGGCAGCGGCGCGGGCCTCCTCGGCAGCCTTAGCAGCCTCGGCGGCAGCGGCCTTGTTGGATTCTTCAGCGGCGGCAGCGGACTCGGCAGCCTTCTGAGCAGTCTTGGCGCTCTCCTGCGCCTTCTCAGCCTCTGCCTGGGCGGCTTCGGCAGCGGCCTGCGCAGTCTCGGCCTTGGCTTGAGCCTCTTCGGCCTTCTGCTGGGCGGCCTCGGCGGCCTCGCGGTTCTCGCCCGCCTCGGCGGCGGCAGCTTCAGCGGCCTTGTGGGCTTTCTCAGCCTCAGCCTGAGCAACTTCAGCGGCAGCCTGCGCGGCCTCAGCTTTGGCCTGGGCAACTTCGGCAGCCTTCTGAGCGGCTTCAGCAGCGGCGGCAGCATCTCCAGCCTGCTTCAGCAGATCGTCCACCTCCGTCAGGTAGGCGTAAGCCTGCTCAGCCTTCAGCAGCGTTTCATAATTGGCAACCAGAGCCTTCAGCTCCTCGGGCAGGGCGTCGTAGGCGGCGCGGGCAGCCTTGAGCGCTTCCTTGCTCTCCAGGGTCACGAAACCAATCCCGTCAATCAGCAGTTCCACCTGGTCAGCCAGTGCCAAATAAGCGGCCTCGGCAGCTTCCAGGGTCCCGTAATTGGAAACCAGCTCTTTCTGATCCGCAGGCAGGTTGTCATAGGAAGTCCGGGCGATGTCAATAACAGCCTTGCTTTCCGCGGTGATGGGAGTGCCAATGGCATTGATCCGCTCTTCAACCTCCTCCACTGTGGGAATCCGCACTGTGACGGTGGTAGATGCAATTTCCTCTTTGCTCTTCGTATAGGAAACCTGATAGACATCCGCCTGATCGGCGCACAGCAGGCCGTTGTTATCCGCGCCCAGTAGTCCGGTGTATGCATAAAGCTCCACTTCACACATGCCCATCAGGCTGGGTGCGCGGTCCACATACAGGCGGCAAACCTGAGCCTGCGTCAGATTCTCCGCTGCAATTTCCCGGGTGACCTCACTGCTTGTGTTGTCAGTGACAATATCCAGGTCTTTCCAATAGCCGCCGTTCGTCAGGTTCAAGGTTTTTGCACGTCAGACATGGCCATAAAGCCTCTTCCGTAATGCCGGAATCGGATCCAGAGCCTGGAGGCGATAGTCCCTTGGCATTGTACGAGGCATACATGGAGCCTGCCATACCGGCGTGGGCAACATACCACTGACCCACCACGGCGGGGCGCTCCAGCACAAAGCCTACCCAACCGCTGTTGCCATAGACATACCAGAGATCTGCGTGATTCCCATTGAACAGCTGGTTGGGGGATCCATGATAGGAGCTCCGGGAGACCATAATTGAGCCTGCATGCAACGCCACATTGGTATCGGTATCCAGCTCTCCCAGGGTGTTTTCTCCGCTGCCGAAGGTGTAAGCATTTCCCTGAGAATCCGTAATGGACACCCGCACACCCGCTGGAGATGCGGATTCCAAGGCCAGATATTCTGCATCCACCCAGTCTGCATCCAGCAATGCAGATAGCTTGTTTCCTCCCGGGGTGTGGGCCTGGGCATAGCTCTCATCCAGCAGCTCCAGAAGCTGATACACAGCGCCGTCCTGGGGAACCTCCAGCTCCCCCACGTCATCCCGCACCACTACAGGCCGCTGACCGCCCTAGCGGAAGCCCTGTTCGGCAGGGCCATAGCCCCACACCTGAAGAGAAGACAGCATGCACATCTGTGTATCCATAACCAGCCGGACATATCTTGCATGGACCGTCTCCGGCAGTACCAGTTCTGTGGCACTGGGAGAAAGATCTCCAAACACCAGGGCGGTGGTGAAGGTCTCCCCATCCACAGACGTCAGAATGCTGCCCTCCACCAGATTATAGAAGTCATACCAGTCGCCATAATCCGCAAAAACCAGCTTTGTGACGGGTTGTACGCTCCCCCATATCCAGCTCCATATACTTGCCCTCTGAGATCGTCATGTAGGCTCGTCCTTCGCGTACAGGCAGCTTTCCAGCTTGCTGATCTCTTCCGGTATTTCTGTTGTGTCAAAATAGTGTTCCATGGCTGCCTTCAAGGCCCCTTCGGCTGTATTGCCGGTCAGATCCAGTTTGGAGCCGCTCCAATCCCACAAATAGGCGTTCGCATATGCGTCATCGCCCTCAGCAGGGGTCAGTGTATGGATGTTGCTGCCGCTGATGTCGAAGTTATGCAGCTTTGTCAGATCCGAAATGTCCAAGGATGTCATCTGGGTACCGGGCAGGTACAGATTCTCCAGGTTTTCACAGCCGGAGAGGGGTAACAGTCAGGTCCGGCCACGTCTTTAGCTCCACATCGACCAGCGCGATACAGTCGGTCAGATTCAGGGAACTCAGCTCCTTGGGTAGCATATCAGAGGTAATGGCGGTCAGATCTGTTCCAGAGGCGTTCAATTCTGTGATTCCGGGAATCAGGGTCAGGCCCTCCAGGCTCTTAACTGGCAATCCGGACAGGTCCAGAGGGCCGGAATATGCCAAGACTTCCCGGTAGGTTTCGCCCGCCTGCTCTTGAAGTGCAGTGCGGCGCCTCGTCAGGGACGTGCGTAGCGCCCACCGGACCATCCAGGTCCACAGGCTCGCCACTGATAAAGTCATAGGTCACAGGCTCAGACCGGTTTCCCTTGTAATCTGTAAGGGTCACTGTCAGGCTGGTCATGCTGTCGGGCAGCAACTGGAAGGCGGCCCAGTCGTTGTTGCTCTCCCTGTGGCTCCGGATGCCTCTGGTATAGCTGTCGCTACCGTAGCCCTTGGTGTTGTATAGGTCAAGTCCATGGCATACCAGTCGGCGCAGGCGACGGGTGACGTCAACTTGTGACCGGTCATGGGGCCGTCGTAGGGTACGCAGTAGCTGTCGTCCAGCTCGCCGTCGTAGGCCTTGGCGGAGCCGCCACGGGGGTCACCTGCATCTCATATTCCTTGCCGTCTGCCTCGGCGCCGGCGGGTACATCCACAACCGCGCTGGTCTCGCCGGCAGCGGCCTGGGCCGTATAGATCTTGCCGGTGGCGGGCACATAGACGGAGATGTCCGTGGCTGCGCTGCTGTCTGCAGGGGTGAAGCTGACGGTCAGGGCGCCATCGGCCGCCTCTACAGTCAGGCCGGTGACAGCCTTGCTGTAATCGTAGGTCGCAGTGGCGGCTTCCGACTCGAGCCATCGGCGCCGACTGCAGTCACCTTGATGGTCACGACGCCCTGGGCGTCATAGATGTTCTTGATGTAGTAGATCTCGTCGTAGATACCGCCCATGTACTGCTCAACCCCGTTGATCACGGCATAGACGTTGTACTGCTTTACGGTGTCGTAATCGCCCAGATCCCAGGAGACCACCATCTCATTGGTGTCATAGGCCTTGTCAATGGTCAGGCCGGTGGGTACGTCGGGCGTCAGGTCCTTGCCGGAGGCGTATTTCAGCGACCGATGCATCTGATAGTTCTCAGCCTCGCCATCGAAGTACAGGCCCAGCATGGCGATCTTCTCGCCGGCGTAGGCGGACAGGTCCACAGTGGCCGTCACCCAGGCATCAGAAGCCGCAGTGGTGTCCTCAATGGGCAGCTCGGTCACGGTGTAGGTGTCGGTCTTGGCGTCAATGTCCTTGGCCAGGACCACGCCCAGGCTCATGGCCACATTGTCGGAGGAGGTTTTCTGAAAGGTGACATCCAGCTTGCTGGAGGAAGTCACATCCAGATCGGTCTTATACAGGTGCATGAAGTTCTTGGCGTCCACCTTGCCGTAGACCGCCAGGGAGGAGCCGCCTTTGTAGGGTCCACCAGGTCGAAATCGAAGGCGGTTGGCGTTCCATCCTCCAAATATCGCTGATATTGCGTGCCATAGTCAAATTCCGCACCCAGCTTGGAGCCGGCGGTCTCAAACCAGAACTGCCAGGTAGGCAGAATATCCTGAAGGTTGAGGTTTGCCCATTCATGGCTGTTGGATATCTCACCATTTTGGGCATAGACCAGACCGTGTCCGGTATTGAAATTGGTAGTAAATGCATCACCGGATACCACAGAGCGCTCCTGATCATTCTGGCAATACCCGGCATGATATTGTTGGTAATACCAACCTCAGCATTGCTGGAAATGGTTTTATCTGTGGGATCCCCGAGGAGCCGGTGAACCAAGCCCGCTCCCGCACAAAGGTCATCCATTGATACTGTCCTCTTCCCGGCGGAACCGCTGTTTGTCTGCAAAACTCTCGTCAAGGCCGTGGTGAACAAAGTCGGTGCCGAGGGATGCGATCGAAGCAATCACCTGATCGTTGCTCCACATTTTAGAAAAAGCTATTGCGGTTGCCCCAGCGGTCGCCACCAGCTTCGTAACCGCCAAACACGGCTCCATAGCCGTACTTCTCGACCTCTTCCTTCGCATGCTCCGTTGTCCAGCCATAGTCCAAAAACTGGGAATCCGCAGCGCCGGAATCCAGATAGCTTTCATTGATGCTTCCTGCGGCATCGTACCACTGAATATATTGACCGGCGTCCCGCAGGGTTTTTAAAAAGGCCTGCAGTTCGGTTTTTTGCCTTGCCGGAGGGGAGCATCCGCGCCTTCCAGATTGACAAACCAACCGTCGAAGCCGTAATACCCGCGATTTCAATGAGTTTTTCTGTGTAAGGAAACCGCCGTCCTCATCCCGCTGGATCAGCGTCCGCCAGGACTGGTAAGCCCGGGGCAGGAAGATACAACCCAGAGACAGCGCGCCGTTTTGTGGGCTGCGTTGGTATAGGCCGCGTTGGGCAGGTTCATCATGCCAAACTCAAAGGGAGTTCCCTTGCCGTTGAACTCCTCTGCGCTCACTTTCCACATCCCACAGAGATTCGGGTGTGGTGGCAGGCGTCTGCTCGTGCCAGGGGCATATACATCTATGTATTGCCAGAAGTTAAAGCAATATTCACTGAACTCGTTGGTATAGGAAGTGCCGCCAAAAAAGGCGTTCCCATAGTCACCGGCCAGGGTCAGGTACTGTACCTCCGGGTTCAGGCTGGGGTTGGCCTGGGTGGCAGCAACAGCCTCAATCCGATTCTGCAGCGGAACCCGCCCGCGTGAGCTCTGCATCGGGATCGGTGGCAGGATCCCAGGACAGCAGATCCTCCGCCCTGTATCCATGAGATGTTGGCTCATTCTGCCCTTTGGGCGCCTCCCGATAGGGCAGCGTCGTACCGGCAAAGGCAATGGTTGGGCACAGAGATAGCACCATAGCAATCACCAGCACGAAGGATAAAAGCCGCGTGCACTGTTTTTCCTTCATTTGTGTGTTTTCTCCTTTCAAGCTTTTATTTCCACATGCATCCCAGGCGTTGTTTCCGGTACGCACATTGAAACCGTAGTGGAATACTCGTCCTCTAGCTCTTTCAGGTAGGGAGGCAGACAGCATTATATTAAGCGACTCCTGGATTTTTACAATTGATTACCTTCCCAGGATATGCTACAATGTTCCCAAACTAAATTTGCGCTGGGAGGGGGGGGATGCGTGCGGACCAGATGCCTTTTTGAGGCTGATTTGCGGGAGAAAACACAGCACGGAACGGAGTCTTTTCCCTTTCAGTACTACGCAGATGCGCTGTATCGATATGACAACCAATTTGTTCCCCAGCATTGGCATTCCGAACTGGAGTTTGTCATAGCCTATGGCGGCGAGATAGAGATTCAGGTGTGGAACCGGCCGGTGAGACTGAAAAGTGGAGAAGGCATATTGATAAACGCCAATGTGCTTCACAGCTATCAGCAGATACACCCCGAAGATCAATGCATTTGCCCGAACATCGTTTTTGGGGACGGACTAATCGCACCGATTGCAAGTACTGTCCAAGAAAAATATGTGGACCCGATTATTCGGGACGGAACCATGCCTTATATTGCCTTGGAGCATGGGATTCCGTGGCAGAAAGAAATACTTGCCCATCTCGATATCATCTTCTCCCTGAGCCAGCGCTATGGAAAATTGGGATCGTATGAGTCAACGCCAGTTTCATATCTGTCTAATGCAGATCTCACGGTAGATTGCTTTGAAATGCGGGTTCATGAGGAACTGACCCGGATTTGGCAGATCCTGTATGGGAACCTTTCCGCAGTGCCGAGAATTCCAATTCTAACAAAGAGGCCACGCAGCAAATTCGAATCCAGAAAATGCTAACCTATATCCACAGGAACTATATGCATCCCATTACGCTAGCAAGCATCGCCTCAGCTGCTGCAATTGGAAAAGCGAAGCAGCACGCTGCTTTCGGAGATATATGAATGACTCTCCGATCAGCTATCTTCTACAGTACAGGATCGCCCAGGCAAAACAGCAGCTGCAGAATCCCCACAAAAATGTGGTGCAGATCTGCATGGAATGCGGTTTCCAATCCCCAGCTACTTCTCAAAAGTCTTCCGCCGGGAAACCGGAATGACGCCGGTCCAATACAGGCAATATCCGACTCCTTAGACTTTTCAATTCAATCGCCGACAGAGGCTGATGACAGCTCCGGCTCTGAGTTCCATCTCGGAGCCGGAGTTTTTGCACGATGGCAGGATTTACGCTTACCAAGATTCGACCAAAACACGGGACAATTTTGGAATAGGGCACACCGCCCACAGCCTGGAGGCTGTAGGGTGTGCCCAAAGAAAGAGGTAAAAGGAGAAGGATCAGAAGTTTTGATCCAGAATCGTCAGCAGCTTGGCCAGCTGAGCGCGGGTTAAGGTATCCTTGGGCTGCAGCGTGCCGTTGGGGAAACCCTCAAAGAGATTTTTAGCGGTAGCCCAGGCAACGGCCGTCTTGGCATAGCTGGAGATCTTGTCTGCGTCCTTGTACATAGACAAATCGGCGCTTTCTGCAGACTCTACCTCCAGGTATTCGGTGACAAACCGGTACAGGAAGGTGGCGGCTTGCTCCCGGGTTACGTTGGAATTGGGGGCAAAGCGGGTTTCGGTTATGCCTTTGGCAATCCCCACATCCTGGGCCCAGGCTATGGCGTCGGCATACCATGCGCCTTCCGCAACATCGGTGAAGGTAGAACCTTCGCCGACTTCGGGGAATCGGCCAAGCGGTACAGGGTCGTCACCAGCATAGCCCGGGTGGTGGTGCCATTAGGGGCAAACCGGTGATTCCCCATGCCATTCATTAGATTGTTGCCAATCACATAGTCCGTGTACTCATGATACCACTGTGTGGTATCCAGGTCAGCAAAGGCTTGGGAGGGGCACTTGGGGCCAGTGGCGGGTACAATGTCCCGATGCTCGGTGGTCACAGCGGCTGCACTGATAGATGGTGTAGCCCTCCTCGGTCTCAGTGGGGAGCCACCGTCTCGCCCTTCACGGAGAAGTCATGGGCCCAGGGCGGGATGGTCTTGCTGACGCGGCTGATTTCCTCCTTGCAAACGGTGCAATACACAACCTCGTCATAGGAGCCATCTTCTGTACAGGTGGAGGGAACCTCCTTCACGGACAGGCGCACCGGGGGTATGTTCGTGGACGGACTCGCCTGAACTTTGGCGTAGTAGTCCTGAGCCTCCAGCCTCATATCCGTCGAATACTGTAATTGTAACAGTCTCATCCGCGGTGATCAACTTCGTACATTCCTTGTCGCTGTACCAGCCGGTAAACTTCGCACCTTCCGGCTGCGGCCGTCAGGACGTAAGTCCAGCCGGAGTTTGCTCGTACTGGCGGTGATGCCCACAAATCCGTTGCCAACGGCGCCAGACGGTTGACAGGTATATATCCGTAGCGGTCACGTCCAGTTCTTTCAGCACGGTGTCGGTGCTGACGCCATAAAGGGCGATATTCTGGCTGAGATCCAGACTGGTGATCTGGGTGTCACGCACATCCAGCTCCCAGAGTCCCACATGGGGCGTCACATCAATTTCGCTCAGGGGATTCCGTTACAGAGCAGTTTAAGCAGTCCCCAGGCTGTTGCTGAGATCCAGAGTGGTCAGCTGGTTGCCACACTCCAGGGATGACAGAATTGTGTTTCCAGAGGTCCAGGCTGGTGAGCTGATTGTCCTTGCATTGCAAGTGTAGCTGTTCTTGCTGGAGGTCCAGCTCCGTGAGGCCGGCAAGAAGTTTGCAGAGACTCCAGGGCGTCCATCGATTTTTGCCCAGGATTGCCGGAGCAACCCAGGGTGGATAACTTCGTGTTTCTGGTGACATCCAGCCTGCAGATTGCCGGTCACAGATGAAGTTCAGCCCGGTGCAGCTTCTGACATCCAGCTGGGTCAGTTGTTACAGGCACCAGAGAGTGGATAGTGTAACATCCAAGCTTTCCCAGGGGATTGGGGAGCAGTACCAGCATACTTGTGACCGGTACACTTGCTTACATCCAGACTATTCAGCTGGTTATCCGTGCAGTTTAGGTCAGTTGCGTCAGATTGCTCACGTCAGGGCAGTCAGCTGATTCAACTCCACAAACAGCCATGTGATACTGCTGTTGTTGGAGAGATCCAGAGAGGCCAATTGATTGTTGCCGCAATCCAGCTGCCCAAGCTCGGTGCAGACGGATACGTCCAGCGAGGTCAGCTGATTGTCTTTGAGAACAGCCCCCCAAGCCTGACGCAACCGGAAACGCTGTTCAGCGAGACCAACTGGTTTGTATTACAATCCAGAGTAACCAGGCTGGTTGCGTTGGCAAATATTCAGCTTTGTATGAGATTGTTGAGGCCACAATCCAGCCGCTCAAGGGCGGTACAATCGGACAAGTCCAGTTCGCCGCTCAAGTCAGAATCATAGAAATTCGATTACGGTGATGCGCAGCTCTCCGTTGACATCCTGCCATGTAATGCTGCTGTTCCAATAGGGCGTTTCCTCGTCGTAGACGCCCCAGGTGGTCACATCGTCAGGCGTAATTCTCGTTGAGCTTGAAACCGTTCTTCACGCCCTCCTCATCGGTCTGCTCCAGGAATGTCCGGAGCTTCAGGTAATCGTTGACGTTGTAGCCCTTGGGTACCTCTACCGCTCCGCCGCCTTCATCGAATTTGGCGTAATAGTCCTTAGCATCGGCGGGGGCAATCTCGGTAACGTCAATGGTGGAATTTGTTGTAACCAGGGTGGTGCAATCTGTTTGCATACCAGCCCTGGAACACGCTGCCCTCCACAGGGGGTGGCCACTACAGTGTACGTGGTGGCGCCGTCCTCTTTCTGCTCCATGGCATAGCCGACATAACCTTCCCCAATGGCGTTGAGGCTCAGGGCGTGGTATTTGCCATCGGAGGTGAGATCCAGTCTCTCCAACTTGTTGCCCTGGCAGGAGAAGGTTTCCACCACAGAGCAGTTTCTCACATTCAGTCTGGTGAGTTGGTTGTCGGAGCAGTCCAGATACCGGGTAAATTGCATCGTGTCAGTGTTCAGTTCCGTCAGCTGGTTGCCGGAGCAATCCACGTGGATCGGATAGCTCATACTGTTGAAGGTCAGGGTGGACAGCCGGTTGTTCTTGCAATTGAGGGTAAGTAGCGCATTGGTGGCGGAGAGGTTCAGAGCGGTCAACTGATTTCCACTGCAATCTACAGTGGCCAGCCGGCGGCAGTCCGCAAGCTCCAGGGCAGTGAGCTGGTTGTTGCCACACATCAGGTTCATGAGATAACCGCAGCCGGATACGTTCAGCTCAGTCAGCCGGTTGCCGCTGCAGTCCAACTCCCAAATTGCGGAGTCAGAGACATTCACCTGGGTCAGGGCGTTATTCTGCACACACCTCTCGCAGAAATTTACAGCCAGACAGATCCAGCTGGCCGCACAGATCGGAAGCCGGCGCATTGAAGGTCAACAGATACTGCAATGTGACTTCATCCTCTCCCTCGCCGGTTGTCGCCTCCAGCCAGGTGATGGTGCTTTTCGCCTTCTTCGTTGGTGGTACCCCAAGTCGGGATCCGTGGGGTCGTAGTCCTCGTTGAGCTTCGTGCCATTTTGACGCCGTCGGCATCGGCCATTTCAGAAAGGCACACAGCTTCAGGTAGTCCTGTTCGCAGTAGCCTTCGGGAACCGACACTTCCGCCGCGTCTGCCATGGGACTGCCCGTTGCGGCGGAAATATTTACGCCGCCAAGGGACAGAACCAGTGCCACGGCCAGAATGCCCGCTAGGATTCTGTGTTTTCTCATTTTTGTGGTCCTCCGTATTTCAAATTTATAGTGACGTATCCGTAAATATCACTACGCCATAATTATACATAAAGGCGCGTCTGCAGTCAATACCTAAATTTATCTTGACGGCGGTAGGAGTTACCCACAATATAGTGGTCTGTGTAAAATTTCACAGCGCTGGGGGCGATGCAATCAAAGTACTCACAGGCATCGGTGCAGGTAATCTCATTGTAAATCCTACAGTTCACAAATTTGTAGAGATTCCGGTACTTTCCCCTTGAAAAACCTGAGAAAATAAAAAAAACACTATAGAAGCCGAATCTTTTGCATTCGGCTTCTATAGTGTTTCAACATGGAGCGGGTAATGGGAGTCGAACCCACCTATCAACCTTTGGGAAGGTCGCATTCTACCGATGAACTATACCCGCGCGACAGATGTATTATAGCAGAGGCAGCGGGAGATTGCAACCGTTTTTGTCACAATTTCCCGCCGCTCCCGAAAAAAATTTAGCAGACGGAATGTGCGCTACCGGAGGCCCAGGCCTTGGATCAGCGTGACTAGGTGTGAGCAAAGGCCTCACTGGCCAGGATAGCTCTTTGGAGAGTATCCCCGGCGGTGCCAATCTCCACCAGTACAGAGCCCGGAGTGGCATGCTGATTATAGCGCTCCGGGCGCAGGGGACATGGGGCGGGTGAGGCCTGGGTATTGCCGCTCCATCTCCACCTGGAGTTTCAGAGCCCAGGACAGGTTATCCTGCCAGTTCGGATGGGTGAGCCCGCCCTCGTCGGTGCCATGACCAGCATCACCTGGGCTGAGGGCTTTCCATTGACGGTGGCGGAAGTGGCCATCTGTCCTCCTTCCAACAGTTCCACTGCATCCCGGTGCACGTCGATGACCATTTGTATGGAGGGGTACTGCTCCAAATAGCGTTCTATATTCTCCCTTTGTCCGGTCGTAGGAGCCGTTATAGGATGGATAATCGTTCAATGTGGTGTCGTGGATGACCGGGATGCCCGCTTCTTCAAAATGCGGTCATTGCCTCCCCGGATCATGTTGTACTCCGGGTCCAAGGTCCGGTAGTCGGAGGAGGCTGTGTACTCCCAGCCAGGCTCTATGGTGTAGCTCTCGGTGGCATGGGTGTGGATGATCAAAACCTGGGGTCCTCCCCGGAGAAATCCAGATTCATCCAGCAGCGACCCCAGATCCAGCTCATAGGTTCCTCCATTTTGATCTCAGATGCTCTCCGCTTCGCTTGCCTCAAAGGACAGGGCCCCCTTCTAAAGGGGAGCTGTGGGGAAGGTAAATACAGTGGTAGGCTGTGTTTCCTTGGGGATGGTAACCGCAGGCGACACCATCTCCTCTCCAGGCCGGGCCACGCCCAGTCTGCAGGTATAAAAAAAGGCAGCAGCGCTCTCCGCCTCTGGGGCCGCCATGGGACCGCTGCCGCCCAAGCGCAAGAGGATAGCCAGGAGCAGCACCCCAACGCAAGTCCGTTTCACCCGCTTGTTCCAATTTTCCATAGACGTTCCTCCCCTGTCCAGGTGGAAAAATGGCTGCCGCAAAGCTTCCTTTGCAGCAGTCTCTTTTTCTATTCCGGCCTTTTCCACTTTCTTCTGTTGGGCAGCTCCGCCCTAAGGTCCCGGAAAAAGTCCCGAGTACCTGGGCGCAGGACTCCTCCAGCACCCCAGCTGTAACCGCCGGATGGTGATTGAAACGCTCTGCAAATAAAATTACACAGAGCCACATGCCCCAGCCTTGGGATCCCGTGCTCCGAAGACCACCCGGGAATCCGGGCGTTCAATCGCCCCAGCACATGGGGCAGGGCTCCAGAGTGACATACAACGTGCACTGCCACAGACGCCAGCCGCCCAGGGTTTTGCAAGCCTGATCAATGGCTTCCAGCTCCCCATGGCTCAGGGCATTTCTGGACCGCTCTCTCCGGTTCCTGCCCCGGCCCACCACCCGGTCCCCAAAGCGATGACACAGCCCACGGGGACCTCTCCTCCAAAGCCGCCTCCCGGGCCAATGCCAAGGCCTGCTCCATATATGCCATATCGTCCATCGCATACCTCCCATGGCCGCAGGACTGTGGGCTTGTCCCCCATACCATACCACGGCGACGCTAAAAAAAGAAAGGGAAACGGGTTATGCAATCCCGGTGAGGTCGTACGCTTCCAGGAACCGGTAGGCCTCCTGGCAGATGGACCAGGCAGCTGTCCTGGAAGGGGCTCCAGTCCGGCAGACTGGAGCAGCTCTGTAAAGGGCTGGCTGCCTCCCAGACGGGTATAGCTCAGGTAGGTTTCAAATGCCGTCTGGGGTCTCTTTGAATCCTAGCCCAAAACTCCAGAGCAACGGTTTGCGCCAGGCAATAGTCAATATAATAGAAGGGTGTCTTGTAAATGGCTCTGCCGCTGCCAACCCATGGCCTCGCCGTAGAAGGGATCCCCCAGCTTGACCCAAGGCATATACTGGCCCAACAGCCCCCGCCAAACCATGCCGCTGCTGAGGCGTCAGGTTGGGTTCTGCGTAAAATCCGGTGCTGGAAGTGGTCCACCATGGCACCATAGGGAATGAATGTCAGGGCGTTTGCCAGATGGGAATAGCGGAACTTTCTGGCATCGCCACCGAAAAGCCCTCCGCCCAGGGCCAAGAGAAAACTCCATGGACATAGAGTGGACCTCACAGCCCTCTAAGCTTGGTAGACAGGTGTCCGCTGGGCTCCGAACCGGTTCATATATGCCGCAAAGGCATGGCCTGCCTCATGGGTAATCACCTTCACATCGTGGGAAGTGCCGTTGAAGCTGGCAAAGATGAAGGGCATGTGGTAATCCGGAAGCTGGGTGCAGTAGCCACCCCCAGCCTTGCCGGTGCGAGCCAGCACATCCATCAGCTCCATCTCGCATGGCATTCCAGAACTCCTCGGTCTCTGGGCTCAGCTCCCGGTAGAAGGTGGAGCCCATCTCCAAAATCTCCTCCGTTTCCTACAGGACGGGGGGGATTGCCGGAGCGGAAGGTGAGCGCGTTATCAGCAAAGTTCATGGGGTATTCCTTCCCCAGCCGTTTGGCCTGGGTGCGGTAAATCTCCTCCGCCACGGGGACCAGATATTTCCGCACCGCCTCCCGGAACCGGGCCACCTCCTCCCCGTAGCAGCCTCCGCTGCATCCGGCAGTAGCCAAGACCGGTGTAGCCGCCAAAGCCCAGGGCTTTGCCCATCTTGTCCCTAACCTGACCAGCCGGTCGAACAGACTGTCCAGCTCCTCGCTATGGTCCCGGTACCACCGGCCTCCGCCAGGCCGCCAGGCGGCGGGCGTCATTGGCATCCTCTTTAAAGGGAGCCAACTGGGCCAGGGTATATACGCCGCCTTCAAAGGGGGATTTGCGCCGAGGCCAAAAGACGGGTATAGGCCGAGACCAGCTGGTTCTCCAGCTGCAGATCCGGTATGATCTCTGGGGCAAAAAGTTTTGAGGCTCAGTTCATTGTTCAAAAAATGAGGTGGCCCCATAGACTTTCTCCAACTGGCTACGGAAGGGACTGTCCAGTGTGGCTCGGACCCAGGCCTTGCGCAGGGGCTGCAGCTCCGGTCCCACCTGGTTGTACCAGGCCTTCTCCCCCCTCATAGAAGGGGTCCCGGTATCGATGTCCCGGCGAATACTGGCAATCACCTGCTGGGTCAAATACCTGCCAAACACCCGGTCCATTTCCAGATAGGCCGCCTCCGCCGTAGCGGAGTCCGGGCAGTTTGGAACCGCTCCAAAACCGCCGTCAGTTCCTTCCGGAGCGTCTCCAGATCCGGCCTATGATAAGGTAGTTCAGAAAATTTCATATGCCCCTCCTCAAAGATGCAGGTAGCCCTTCAGAACCTTCAGGGTATTGTATACACCGTCCACATGGCTCCGCTCATAGCCATGAGAGGCGTAAACCCCAGCTCCGATGAGGCCGTGGCGAATGTCACAGCCGGCGCCCAAAGTGGCTTCCACGTCGCTGCCATAATGAGGATACACATCCACAGCGTAATCGGCTCCTTCTGCCTTGGCGGCCTCAATCAGTTTGCCCACCACCTGATAGGGTAGGGGCCGCCGGAGTCTTTGGCGCAGATGGAGACCTGCCGCTCCGTGCAGGTCAGGCCGTCACCCACACAGCCCATGTCCACGGAAATGGCCTCCGTCACCCCTGCCGGCACCGAAGCTGCGCCGCCATGGCCCACTTCTTCATAAACGGTCACATGGACGTAAACCCGGCGTTCAGGGGTCACGCCCTTGTCATGCAGGTACTTGGCCAGGCCCAGCAAAATACCCACAGACAGCTTGTCGTCCAGGAAGCGACTCTTGATATAGCCGGTCTCTGTGATGCGGGTACGGGGCTCGAAGCACACGATATCACCCACCTGGACCCCAGGGCTATCGTCTCCTCCCGACTGTCAGCCTTCGCGTCCAGCACCACCTCCACAGTGTCAAAGCACCGCTTGGCGCTGGAGTAGTCCCCGTTGACGTGAACCGAGGCGTTGCACAGCTGTCAGGTACCCTCCAGTACCTTCCCCTGCCTGGTGTAGACTCGGACGTTTTCCGCCTCGGCATTGTTGGCGTTCATGCCCCCAGCGGGGTGAGGCGCAGGCGACCGGAGCTTTTCACCTCCGCCACCATGGCCCCCAGGGTATCGGTATGGGCCTCCAGCAGCAGGGCGTCATCCACATTCTGGCCCCCCCAGGTCAATGAGCACACCGCCCTTGGTGGTCAGCCGTGCTTCAAAACCCAGGCCCCGGAAAGCCTCCAAAACCCAGGCTGCCGCCCGGTCTGTAAAGCCGGTGGGGCTGTCTACCCCAGAAGCGCCGCCGCTTGCTGGGCAGCATAGCTTGCGTATTGCTTATCCATGTCATGTTCTCCTTCCATGTTGTGATCTGCCAAACAGCAGGAAATACCAAACGCCAAAAATCTCCCGGAATCCATAGTGTAGCCGCAAAACCAGAGGGTAGGTCGCTGCGGGGACGCCCAGGCATTCCACCCCCTCCTCCTGGCCATGCAGGAGGCACGGTACAGGTGGTACTCACTGGAAACCACCGCCAGCTCCTGGGGCGGCTGCCGGTTTTCTCCTGGATGAGCTCCAGAGAGAACCGAAGATTTTCCTGGGTGGAGGAAGCCTGCTCCTCCTGCCAAATCCGCTCCGGTGGGATGCCCCCCCAACCCCCAGGTGGGCCAGGTGGGTCTCCATCCGGACGAGACCAACCCGCCCAAGATTCAGGGCATGTCCACCGAGAGCACCACCACCACAGAAGAGCGGGTGGTCTACGATGTGCGTTTTTCCGCCGTAGCCCCGGGGGAGGACGGGAAAATCGGCCTCATCATCAACATCGAGGCCCAAAGCAAGTACCACCCCGGCTATCCCCTGGTGAAGCGGGCCATTTACTACTGTGGGCGGATGCTGTCGGCCCAATACGGGTCCGTGTTCACCCAATCTCCACTACGGGGAAATTCAGAAGGTATATTCCATCTGGATTTGCACCCGGCCGCCTAAGGAGCGGGAAAATACCATCACCAGCTACACCCTCCAGGAGCGGCACCTGGTGGGCCATGTGACAGAGCCGGTCAGGAACTATGACCTGATGAACGTCACCATGATCTGCCTGGGAAAACCGGAGGGCAAACACTACGGAGGTCTCCTGCGAATGCTGGAGGTGCTGTTCACCGGACGATATGCCGCCAAAGAGGTCATACAGATTTTAGAAGACGAGTACGAGTTTGCTCACGCACATACCATGGAAAGGACGGTGTCGAACAGCCAACCGGTGTGGAAACTACCAACCAACGGCAGAATCTGTTCGGTTATGGAGACTACGGAGGAAACCGGGGCAGTTAAGACTACAACTCCCCCAGGATGGAAAGAAAAGCCGGGCAGCACCCCCCGTCCAAGGCCACAGAACCGAACGAATCGGTCCCGGCGACTCAGTCCAAGGAGGAGAAACCCAGCGAAAATCCGTCCAACGGAAGCCAATCAATAGTAGCCAACCCAGCGAGACTCCATCCAGTAGTAATAGTAGTAAGCCGTCCGGCGGAAGCCAGTCCGGTGGCAATGGATCTTCTGGCAGTAAACCCTCAAAGCGATTCACCAGCTACAAAACCGGCTGAAACAAAGCCCACTGTAACCAAACCTGCCGAGACAGAAACCGGCACATACGCACAGCTACAGTCTACGGTCACTGCCCCCACCTGCACGGCAAAGGGTTACACAACCTATCAATGCTCCTGCGGGGACAGCTACAAGGACAGTT
>VOFB01000778.1_pt1 | contig 23221 bp, 44 predicted proteins | sample 5384141 | NCBI WGS metagenome assembly VOFB01 (sample SAMN12384721, study PRJNA508395) | human gut metagenome | isolation source: healthy gut A | host: Homo sapiens | reverse complement strand
ACGTATTGCTCGCATCGCGCAGCACGTCCACCAGGGCGCGGCTGAAATACGCCTCGTCGTGCGCGCACTCGCGGACCAGATAAAGCTGCGCTTGTTGAGCCAGGTTTTTCAGCGCCTCCGGCTCGTCCGGATAATGGTCGCGCTTATAATCGGCACCGCGCAGCTCGAACCCGTCGCGCACGCGCCGCCTCTCCAGCTCCAGAAATTCCGGCTTGCGCTCCAGAATGGCCCGGCGCACCGCCGCCATGGCAGGCGGCGTCATATCATAACTGCCGAAACCGATCCGGTGGCCGAAGCTGCCCGCGTCAAAAAACACGCCCGGGGTATCGTAGGCCTTGTTTTCCGCGGGAGAAAAAAGTGCAGGTACATATAGGTCTTGACCGGCGTGACCTTGCCGGTATAGCGGAAGTCGTTGAACGCCTTGGACGTACACCGGTTCGGCGAGACGACGATATCCTCGTCGATCTCGCTTCGCCGTAGCGACTAGCTCTTCATGCAGGGCCAGAAGCGGCTTTTACATAGGTTTGGTAGACTTCCCGGTTGCGCTCCGAAGTATGCGCGGGTGTTTTCAGCTCCGCGCCGAAAAAATACTGGTTCGTCTGCTCTGAAAAGCCCTGAAACGGCATCTGTCTCCTCCTGCCTGTCAGGCCGGCGCATGCCAGCCCGTGATCTGCGCGATAAACGCGCTCAGCGCGTCGCCGGCCTGCCTGTGGTCGGCCACGATGGGATGGGTGCTGCGAGCAGAACGCTGTTCCTGCAAAAGCGCAAAAAATATTGCCGTCGCCGAGCTCCTGCACCGCCTGCCGGATATACGCAACCGCGGTGGATTCATCATGCCGACGGTGCAGACGATCGCGGCCTTTGGATACAGGCCGCGAAGCTGTTCCAGAAATTCCCGGTATTTACGGGCAAAGACAGCAGCCTCCGCCGCGCCCTGCACGATATAGGAGGAGTCGTTGGTGCCCAGGGCGACGACGACCGCGCCGGGCTGGAACCGGGAGAAGTCCCACGGGGCCGCGTTCCCGTTCACGGGCGCGGTCTGGCCGTACACCGGCGGGACCGCGCAGTCGTCGCCGCCTTCCATATCAACGCGGCGGTACACCGTCCAGCCGGACGGAAAAACAACTTCCGCGTCCAGGTTTTCCGCGCAGACGGCGGCGTAGGTCAGCATGCCGTTCTGGGTATCGATACTCCACGTCCTCGTCCTCCGGGCCGCGTTCGATCGTATGCCCGCAGGTGATGGAATCGCCGATAAATTCTATTTTGCGCGCCTTTGCCGCCGGCGGCTGAGCAGCTCGCCGCCGTATACGCGCACGCCGCCGACAAGCAGGCTGGACTGCAGCGCCTCCGTAAGCTTGACGACGCGCACGGTATGCTCCCCCGGCGCAGTGCGCGCGCAAGCGCTGGCCGACACGCCCGCCCTGCGGGATTCCGTCCACATAGACCTGGATGCGCCTCGCCGATAATATCCGCGTCCAGCTCCGCATCCAGCCCGTTCCCCGAAAGCGCAGTTCAAAGCCGGAAGCCGTCCAGGAAACCTGGGTTTCCGTCCTCCGTACAAAGGTTCTGCCCAGCCAGCGGGCGTTGGTCTAATTGAGCGCGGTCATAAGCGCAGCCTCCTCTGTGTTTGTTGTGCCGCCGATGCGGGCGGCGATCCGCACCCGCCTGGCGCGGTGCCGGTCCTGCGGAAAGGACGGCCCGGGGCAGGCGGGCGGTCCTAGTCCACCAGGATGCGGACAAAGACCTTTTGCCCTTTTCACAATGAATTCGCCCGAGCTGAACTCTTCGGCCGCATAGGACTGCATGGGGTCCTCCACGACCGCGCCGGCGGCCCGTAATACCGCGCTGGGCGATCAGGCGGCGGCCCTCGCCTTTGGAGGGGGACGACGCCGGCGAGCAGCAGGTCGAGCACGCCGATTTTCCCGTCGGTAAACGCCGAGGCGGGAACTGCTGCAGAGGGCATGTCCTTCGCGTCCGCGCTCTTCGAGAACAGCGCGCGCGCCCGTCTCCTGCGCGCGGGCGGCTTCTGCCTCGCCGTGCACTTCTTTTGTGATTTCATAGGCGAGCAGTTCCTTGGCCTCGTTGATGCGGCCGTCGCGCACGCCCTCGTACGCCTCGATCTGCTCCACGGGCACAAAGGTGAGCAGCTTTAGGCACTTGACCACGTCCGCATCGTCCACATTGCGCCAGTACTGGTAGAATTCATAGGGAGGTCTTTTTCCGGGTTGAGCCAGACCGCGCCCTTTTCCGTCTTACCCATCTTTTTTGCCCTCGCTCGTTGTCAAGGGGTAAAGGTGATTCCGTACGCCTCCGCGCGCTTGCGGCGGATGAGCTCCGCCGCCCAGGATATTCGACCACTGGTCGTCCCCGCCCATTTCCAGCACGCAGCCGTACTTGTTGTAGAGGACGTAAAAGTCATAGCTCTGCATGAGCATATAGTTGAACTCCAGAAAGGTAAGGCCCTTTCCATGCGGCTCTTGAAGCACTCTGCCGCCAGCATACGGTTGACGGAGAAGTGCACGCCCACCTCGCGCAGAAAGTCGATATAGTTGAGCGGCAGCAGCCAGTCGCCGTTTTTCAGCACGAGCGCCTTGTCGTCGCTGGAAAGTCGATCAGGCCGCTCATCTGCGCCTTGAAGCAGTTGGCGTTGTGGTCGACCTGTTCGGGCGTGAGCATTTTGCGCATATCGCTCTTGCCGGAGGGGTCGCCGATCATGCCGGTGCCGTTGCCCAGGATGACGATCGGCCGGTGCCCGGCGCGCTGCATGCGCCATTACCATAATCTGCACAAAATGGCCGACGTGGGAGTCCGCCGTGGGTCGAAGCCGATATAAAAGCTGATTTTTCTCGTTGTTGAGCAGGTCGCGGATCTTCTCCTCATTGGTCATCTGCGCGATCATGCCGCGCCGTTTTAGTTCGTCAAATACGCCCATTTTATCTTTCTCCTATTCCATTTATCTGAATCTTTCCGTCTGCTTCCGGCCCTCTGCGATCAGCGCGTCGGCCGCCTGCAGCGCCGCGTCGGTAATCTGCATCCCGCCGAGGATGCGGGCCAGCCTCGCGCCGGCCCTGTTCGTCCAGGGCGCGCACCGTGGTCGTCGTGCGGTCCGCGTCGGACTGCTTTGTGATGAGCAGGTGCCGGTCCGCCATGGCGGCGATCTGCGCCAGATGCGTCACGCCCCGCACCTGCGGCTGGGCGGCCGCAGCCTTGAGCAGCACGCCGATTTTCTGCGCCGTCTTGCCGCTTACGCCTGAGTCGACCTCGTCGAAAATAACCGTGTCGGCCGGGTCGCCCTCCGACAGCACGCTGACGATTGCCAGCATAATCCGGGACAGTTCGCCGCCCGACGCGATCTTCGCCAGGGCTTGGGCGACTCGCCGGGGTTGGCGAAAGGAAGAACTCGACCGTGTCCCGGCCGTTTGCCGTGAATTTCTCGCTCTTTTCGATCCGGATTTCAAAATTCATTTGTCCATATCCAAAAAGCGAGCTTTTCCATCACGGCGGCGGCAAGGCGATTGCCCGCCGCACGGCGCGCGCTGGTCAGCGCCGCGGCGCGTTCCGCCAGCAGCAGGGCCAGGCGTTCAAACTCCGCCGCCTGTTCGGCGACGCGCTGGGACACGCCCTCAAATTCGTCCCGTTCGCGCAGCGAGCTTTCCAAGCTGCATGGCGGCCGCAATGCTGCCGCCGTATTTCCTGCGGATGCGCTTCAGGCTCGGCCAGGCGCTGCTCGATTTCGTCCAGGCTGCCGGCGTCGTCTACGGCGGCGCCGACCTCGCGCAGTCGTCGCTCACGGACTCGGCCTCGGCCGCCAGCGCGTCGAGCCGCGCGCCGAGCCTCACGAAGCCGCGCAGAATACTCCGACGCGGCGCCGAGGGCTGCGGAGGCGGCGGTGAGGCGTTCGCAGGCGCTGCCCCCATATCGTAGAGCAGGCCGCGCGCGAGCGGATTGCCGTACGCAGTTTTTCAGCGCCCGCCGCGGCGTCGCGCCGGACGGTGAGCGCCTCCTCCTCGCCGTCCGACAGATTTGCGCGGGTCAGCTCGTCGATTCTGAACTGGAGCATGTCCAGCTTTTCCTGTTTTTCCTTTTCCAGCCGCTGCAGGCGCAGCAGCCCTGCGCGCCGCCTGCGTCAGCCTGTACTGCGCGGCGTACTCCGCCATGGCGGGATCCGCGCCGAGATAGCCGTCCAGGTACCCGATGTGGGAAGCGGGGTCGAGGATGCGCTGGTTGAGGTGCTGGCCGTGGATGACGACAAGGTAGGCGGCAAGCTCCCGCAGCGCCGTGAGCGGGACGGGGCGGCCGCCGATTCTGGCCGTGCTCTTCCCTCTGCCGTGAACCTGCGCTCGATAAACAGGGTTCCGTCGTCCTCCGGGCGGACGTCCAGCTCGTCGAGCTTGGCGTGCACGGCGGCGCCGCTGAGCGCAAACCGGCCCGCCACATAGGCGTAGGAGCAGCCGGTGCGCACAAGGTCCTTCGACGCGCGCTGGCCGAGCAGCATTCCGAAGAGTCGATGATGATCGACTTGCCGGCGCCCGTTTCGCCCGTGAGGATATTAAACCCCTCATAAAATTCGATTTCAGCTCGTTCTATGACGGCGACATTTTCTATAGAGCCGTTCGAGCATCTCCCTGCACGCCCTTTCCCCTGCCCGCCGTTTACGGCTGGAGCATTTTGCTGAGCTCCCGATGAGCTTCTCCACCTGCGATTCCTGGCGCACGAGCAGGAAGATGGTGTCCTCGCCCGCGACAGTGCCGACTACGGATTCCATATCCATTGCGTCGATGGCGGCGCAGACCGCCTGCGCCATGCCCGCAATGCACTTGATGACAACGGTGTTGCCGGCGTAGTCGATCATGCGCACGCTTTCCTTCATCAGGCCGTGGTATCGCCTGGGCTGCAGCGCACCGTCGTCCGACGCGCTGCCGACCGCATAGCGGGTCTTCCCGTCCTGTCGACGCGCTTATACAGGCGCAGTTCCTTGATATCCCTCGAAATCGTCGCCTGCGTCACGTCGAATCCGTTCTCGTTGAGGCGCGCAAAGCTGTTCCTGCGTCTCGATCGGCTCGGACTGGACGAGTTCCAGAATTTTCAGGTGCCGGTGTCGTTTCAAATGAATCCCTCCCCATCGGTTGCCAGCTTCTGGTTGAGTATTTTATAAAAATTCATGTTTTTTTAGCTTGATGAGCCGGGTGACGCTCCGGGAACGGCGGACTTCGACCGTGTCGCCGTCGCGCAGCTTGAGCGTTTCAAACCCGTCTATGGTGAGGTAGGTGTCCTTATCCGCGAGGTTTTGCAGCGTGACCGCTATTTCAGCGTCCCTGGAAAGACGATGGGCCGCGCCACAAGCGAATGCGGGCAGACCAGGGGTCATGATGATCGCCTCCATGCTCGGCTCCAGAATCGGGCCGCCGGCGGACATGGAATAGCCGGTCGAACAGGTGGGCGTGGACAGGATAATCCCGTCCGCGCGGTAATTGGACGCGGTCGCCGCCAGCGGCGACGTGCATATCAATCAGGCGGGCGATGACGCCCTTGGAGATCACCGCGTCGTTGAGCGCGATGGATTTGAATACGGTGCGGCCGCCGCGGCGCACGCGCACGCCGAGCATGAGCCGTTTTTCTATGGCGAACTGCCCGGACAGGAGCCGGGACAGCATTTCGATTTCGTTGTATTCCAGCTCGGCCATATAGCCGATTTTGCCGAAGTTGATGCCCATGATGGGCTTGCTGTGCCGCGCCGCTTCATGCGCGATCCGAAGCAGCGTGCCGTCGCCGCCCAGCGTGACGACGCAGTCGGCCAGGCTGAAGATGTCGGCGCGCGGCACGGACACGACCCCATCCGTCCGCGGGAGCGCGAATTCAGGGCTTGTGTCACACCTGCGCGCCGCTCTGCACGAGAAACTCGCAGATGCGGCTGCTGTAAAAGAGATCGGGGTCCTTTTTCCGGGTTGGGCAGCAGTCCAATCTTTTATTCATTCTGATCGCCTCCACGCAGGGCCCGCATGGGCCTGCTCTACGACTTTGGTCGATATGGATTTCACCGGCTTGGCCCGCCTGGCCGCGCAGCCAGAGCAGAAACTCAATATTGCCCTTTGGGCCCTTGACGGGCGAATAGGCAAGGCCGGCGGGAGAAAAGCCGTTTTCCGCACAGAAAGCGGTGATATCGCGGAGCACGGACGCATGCACGGACGCGTCGCGCACCACGCCGTTTTTGCCCACCTCCGCGCGGCCGGCCTCAAACTGCGGCTTCACGAGGGCTACGGACTGCGCGCCGGGCCGCAGGAAGCGGCGCACGACGGGAGCACGAGTTTGAGGGAGATAAAGGAAACGTCCACGCTCGCAAAATCAATGGGTTCGCCCACCTCGTTTTCGGTGAGGCCGCGCACATTGGTGCGTTCCAGGTTCACCACCCGCGGATCGCTGCGCAGGGACCATGCGAGCTGGCCGTAGCCGACGTCCACACAGTAGACCTTCGCCGCGCCGCTGCGGAGCATGTAGTCGGTAAAACCGCCGGTGGACGCGCCCACATCCATGCACACCGCGCCCGTGAGATCCAGCCCGAACGCCTCTACGGCGCGGGCGAGCTTGAAGCCCGCCGCGGCTGACATAGGGGCAGGTTTCACCGCGCAGCTCGATTGCCGCGTCGGCGGCGACGAGCGCGCCCGCCTTTGTCCACCCGCTGGCCGGACACATATACAAGCCCCGCCATCAGCGCGCTCTGCGCGCGCTGCCTGCTCTGCGCAAGGCCGCGCTCCACGAGCAGCTGGTCGATACGCCGTTTTTCGCTCATAGCTTGCACTCCCTCATACAGAAACCGGCGATTCCCGGCCCGTCCAGGCCCAGCCGCGCGCGCAGCAAGCGCGGGCGCGCCGTGTTCGACAAACCGTCCACGGCGACTGTTTTCACAACAGCCGGCGTGTCCGAAAGCAGCGCGGCGAGACGCTCGCCCACCCCGCCCGCGCGCATGGACTCTTCGACAGCCACGACATAGCGGTATTCCCGCAGCAGGCTGTGCAGGCCGTCCGGCAGCGGCGAGACGCGGTTGAGCTTGAAAAGCGCCGGGCCGTATTCCGAAAGCAGCGCGCACGCGTCGAGCGCGTCCGCCGTCTCCTCCCGTAGCTGACAAGGGCGAGGGTCTTCCCCGCCGGTTCGCGCAGGACGGACACGGGCTCGTGCATCCGGTCCACACCCCGAAACAGGCCGGTTCGCCGCCGCGCGGATAGCACGGCAACCACGCCTTCGTATTGGTACAGCGCCTGCTCCAAAGCGGTGCGCAGCTCGTCAAAGCTGGCGGGGCACAGAACGGTCACGCCCGGTATGCCGCACAGCAGCGGCACGTCGAACAGGCCCTGGTGGGTCTCGCCGTCGCCGCCCACAATCCCGGCGCGGTCCACGCCCAGCACGAGCTTCGTCCCGGACAGGGCGGCGTCGTGCAGCACCTGGTCGTAGGCGCGCTGGAGGAAAGTGGAATACACCGCGAATACGGGCAGGTACCCGCCCGCGCTCAGGGCCGCGGAAAAGGTGACGGCGTGCTGTTCCGCAATGCCGACGTCAAAGAACCGGGCGGGACAGGCGCGCTTGAACTGCTGCAGGCCGCAGCCGTCCGCCATGGCGGCCGTGACGGCGCAGATGCGCTCGTCTTTTCGGCCAGATGCAGCAGCGCCGCCGAACGCCGCCGAGAAGTCCGGCTCGCCCGGCGATTCGCAGACGCCGGTCTCGGCGTCGAAAATGCGGCGCGCCGTGGAAGGTGACGGGGTCGTGTTCCGCGGCGGAAAAGCCGCGCCCCTTTTTGGTGACGACATGGACGACGCAGGGCTTTTTCAACTGCTTTGCCCGGTCGAGCAATACGGTCAGCGCGCCGATGTCGTGCCGTCCACGGGGCCGAGGTATACAAAGTTGAAATCCTCAAACCAGGTGGTGTCGTACATCACGTCCTTGACGGCGCGCACTGTGCGCGATGCCCCGGTCCAGCCGCATGCCCAGCCGCGTCCGGCTGAGAAAGCGGTGGACGCGGTCCTTGGCGTGGAAATACCGGCGGAAATGCGGATGCGCGTCATGCCGCGGGCGATGCCGCCCACGTTGCGCGATATGGCCATGCCGTTGTCGTTGAGGACGACGATGGTGTTGGTCTTACTGCGGCCGGCGTTGTTGAGCGCCTCAAATGCCATGCCCCCGGTCAGCGCCCGTCGCCGATGACGGCGACGCTGCTGTTGTCCCGGCCGGCGAGCTTGTCTGCCGTCGCAAACCCGAGCGCAAGCGAGATGGAGGTGCTGCTGTGGCCGTGCCGAAGCAGTCGTACGCGCTCTCATAGGGTTTGGGAAACCCGCTCAGGCCGTCGATACTGCGCAGGGTGTCCATTCGGCCGCGGCGGCCGGTCAATATCTTATGCACATAGCACTGGTGGCCGACGTCAAAGATCAGCTTGTCCTGCGGAACGTCAAAAACCCTGTGCAGGGCGATGGTCAGTTCCACCACGCCCAGGTTGGAGGCGAGGTGGCCGCCCGTATGCGAAACCGACTCGATCAGAAACGCGCGTATCTCGCCGGCGAGCTGCTCGAGTTCGTCCACGCTCAGGTTTTTGAGATCCCGCGGACTTTCAATAAAGTCCAGTATGCTCATTCGTTCGCTTCACGCTTTCTGCGGATTTTGCCTGTCAAAACCGGCGCTGCAGGAGCTTGCGCGTAAACCACAGCAAAAATCCGCTGCTCGGCAGGGAGTGCAGCCGCCCTTCCGCGCGCAGCGAATACGCCTTGGCGCGCTCTTTCGCCTCCTCCATCCCGAACACGGATACGGAGGTGGATTTCCGTTGCCCGCGTCGCTCCCGACGTCTTTGCCGAGTTCGGCTTCGTTTCCCTCCACGTCGAGGATATCGTCCACCACCTGGAAGGCGAGGCCGAGCTGATCGGCGTACTCCGAAACCGTGTTCAGCACGTCGCGGCTGGCGCCGCCCAGCAGCGCGCCGCCGACGCAGGCAGCGTCGATGAGCGCGCAGGTTTTTTTTCAGGTACATATCCGTAAGGACAAAGGCGTCCACCGGCTGGTTCTCCGAGACGAGATCTATTCCCTGGCCGCCGATCATGCCGGCGATCCCGGCGCTGCGGGAAATATAGGCCGCGGCCTTGACGCCGTTGAGCCCGTCCTTGATGGCGGCGTTGAGCATCAGCTCATAGGCGCGGTTGAGCAGCGCGTCGCCCGCCAGCAGCGCGACGGCCTCGCCGTACACCATGTGGTTGGTGGGCCGGCCGCGGCGCATGGAATCGTTGTCCATGCAGGGCAGGTCGTCGTGGATCAGGGAATAGGAATGGATCATCTCCAGCGCAAGCGCATAGGGCATGGCCCGCTCCTTGTCGCAGCCGAACCGGGTTGCGAATTCCAGCAGCAGCACCGGCCGGACGCGCTTGCCGCCCGCAAGCAGGCTGTAGCGCGCAGACTCGTAGATGCACCGTTCCGTTATTTTCCGCAGGGGCAGCGCGCCCTGCAGCGCGGTCTCTATATCCGAGACGTACTGTTTGTATTGTTCCTCGTATCCCATTATCCCGCCTCACCGGCAAGGGGCGTTCTTCCATTCCGCCCGCTTCGTCGGACGTCAACATGACGACTTTCTGTTGCGCTGTTTCCAGCAGTTTGTTGCAGTAACCGGCGAGTTCGGTCCCCTCTTCGAACAGCGCGATGGACTGTTCCAGGGGGTATCCCCGCTTTCAAGCGCCTTCACAATTTCCTCCAGGCGCTTGATCGCCTCCTCGAAACTCTTTTTTCTGTGCCATTTATATATCCTCCTTCGGGTGATGGAATCTACCGTCAGCAGGGCGCTGCCGTCCGCGAATACGGCGGAAACCGTATCGCCCCGGTCCAGTTCGCCGACGCTTTTGACGATGCGGCCGTCCGGGCTGCGCATGTATGTATACCCCCCGGCCGAGCACGGCCATCGGGCTGAGCGACTCGAGCTTTTGCCGTAAGGCCCGCCGAAGCGCTGTTTCGCCGCGGACGTGGACAGGCGCATCTGCGCCGCCATCTGCGCGGTCAGGTGGTCGGTGAGCAGGCGCCGTTCGTTGATCAGCCGCATCGGGTCGCGCAGCGCCGGCATGGAGCAGACATAGTCCAGCCGCTGCCGCTTGGCCTTTACACTGTTGATCAGCAGCAGCTGCAGGCGGGCCATGAGGTTGACAAAGCGGTTCATGAGCACGCCCACCTCGGGCGCGGCCAGCTCCGCCGCCGCCGACGGCGTGGGCGCGCGCAGGTCCGCGACAAAGTCGGCGATGGTAAAGTCGATCTCATGGCCGACCGCCGAGAAGACGGGCAGTTCGGACGCGGCGATGGCGTAGGCGACGCGCTCCTCGTTGAAGGCCCACAGGTCCTCGATCGAGCCGCCGCCGCGGCCCACGATCAGCACGTCCGCCGCGCGCGCGCGGTTGAAGTCTCGATGGCCTCCGCGATCTGCGCCGCAGCGCCCTCGCCCTGGACGAGGACCGGGTACAGGATTACCTTTGCGGCGGGAAAGCGGCGGCCGAGCACGTTGATGATGTCCCGCACCGCGGCGCCGTAGGCGAGGTGACGACTCCGATGCGCAGCGGGATCTTGGGAATGGGCTTTTTGCGGGCCGGGTCGAACAGGCCCTTGGCGCTGAGTTTCTGCTTGAGCAGCTCGAACTGCATGTACAGGTCGCCCGCGCCATCGAGCGTCATCTCCTCCACATAGAGCTGGTACTGCCCGTCCCGCTCAAACACCGACACGCGCCCGCGCGCGAGCACGAAGCATGCCGTCGCGCGGCTCGAAGCGGACCTTCTGCGCGCTTGAACGGAACATGACGGCGCGGATGAGCGCGCCCTCGAACTTGAGGCTGAAATAGAAGTGGCCCGACTTGTAGTGGTTTGTAAAATTTGAAATTTCGCCCTTGACGGTGACGTTGTAGAGCAGGGCGTCCCCCCTCGATGAGGGATTTGATATACGCATTGAGCTGTTTTACCGTAATAATTTCCATGGCGTTCCTCACTGCGCCCCGTCCGGGCCGGGCGCATTCTGCGCAGATTCGTCCGATGCGGCCTGCGCGCCGCCGGCCTCCGCAGGCGCGGCCGCCTCCCGTGCGCCCGCGCGCACCAGGGAGCCGAGCACGCCGTTGACAAAGCCGGCGTCCTGTTCGTCCCCGTACTCCTTGGCGAGCTCCACCGCCTCGTTGATGGAGACGCTGTCCGGAATGGCGGGCATGAATAATATTTCACAGACCGCCACGCGCAGCACGGCGCGGGCGACCCGCGAGATCCGCTCCAGCTTCCAGCCCTTCAGCCAGGGGCGGATCGCATCGTCTATCCGCTCAGACCGCTCCGTCAGCAGACGCAGGAGTTCCGACACGTACTCGTCGGCCTCCAGATCGCGCGCCTCGGCCGCCAGGGGACAGCAGCTCGTCCGCCGGACGCGCGCTGTCAAACCCATATTCAAACGCAAGGCAAAACGCCTCTTTGCGCGCCGTTCTTCTGTCCATCGCTTCCTCCGCCGCAGCCGCGCCGCAGGACGGGGCCGCGTTTTATTTTTTATTTTAATTATTATACTATAAACATACAAAAATAAACCCCTCGCGCTGCCGCGAAGGGGATATTTTTTTTATTCTGTTTACATTCCAGCCCGCCGAAAGAGCGGGCGCGCGGACGGTTGAGCGCGGGCCGGCTTATTCCGGCTTCTTTTCGGGAACAGAATTCCGCTCACATGCACGTTTACGCTTTCCACTTTGAGCCCCGTCTGGCTCGTGACGGCGTCGAACACGGCTTTCTGCACGTTTTCCGAAATCTGCTGAATCGGCCTGCCGTATTCACCGAGATGTCCACGTCGATATTCAGCCTGCCCTCCGGCGACTCGACCCGGACGTTCTTGCCGAAGCCCTTCTTGGGCAGCAGGTCCTTCCAGTCGATATTCGGGTTTTTCACGCCGGCGGGGACGACGCCCTCCACATCGCCCGACGCGATGGCGACGATGGCGGTGATGACCTCTTCGATATCTGGACGTTGCAGGCATCTTCGCTGCTGAGGTATTTAGCCATAGTGCGTATACTCCTTTCCATGGCGCGCCCGGCGCTGCCGGCACGGGACGCCGCCGGATCTTGCAATTTCAAAACCGGTCGTCCGGTCTTGCTGTTATTATAACACAAAGGCGTGCGTTTATCAACCCATCCGCCGGCGCGGACATGCATATTTGTTCGGCCGGCGCGCTATTTCGATTTGTGCGGGTGACGCCGTACTTGTTCTTGTAAAGCTGGATGAAATAGGAGACGTTCTGGAAACCGGATTCCAGCGCGGCTTCCGTCACGTTGCTGCCCAGGTGCAGAAGGTGGCGGCTGTACTGCAGCTTTTTATCGATCAGATACGACTTGAGCGGCACGCCCATATCCTGCTTGAACTTGCGCGAGAGATGTTCGGGGCTCACATGCAGCGCTTCCGAGACCTCCGTCAAAGAGGCGATGCACTTGAACTGCTGGTTGATGTACTGATGGCCTTTGTCGTGATATCGTTCACCTTGCCGCCGGTGTTGGGCTGGATTTCCGCGTTGACGATCTGGTACACAAGCTCAAAGAGCTTCATGATATTCGCAAATGCGGAGATCACATTGTCGGACTCTCCGGAGCCGAGCCGCGGATCGACCGAGTTGACGATGGTGGTGAGCACATCCTTAAACGGGTCGGTCAGGCGGAGCAGGTTGGGATAGCGCCGGTGGTCCAGAAAGCTCAGCAGCGCCCGCCTGCTCCCGTCGTTGCCCTTGAACACCTGGTCGAAAATATCGTTGTCAAAATAGACAACATAGCGCTCATAGAGCTGGCTGTGCCCCCAGTCCACGCAGTAGAGCTCGTTGGAATCCACCGTGAAAATATCCAGCACGTCCGCCTTGTAGTAGTGGTACGCGGTTGTATAGGTGACGTCGCCGGACAGGTGGATCATCAGGGACGACCAGCCGTCCACCTGCATTTTGGGTTCGGTCAGCAACGGGCTCATCGGATAGAAAACTTCGTGGGTGATTGCCATTTTCAACCCGATTCTGCACTGCCTTGAGATACCGAACTTTTCAGGAATATACATGCCAATCCCTCCCATATCTGTTTTTAATATTATAATCCGAAATCTTGTGTTTTTCAACTGAAAATTTACACTATTGGTTGTTTGAATTATATAAATATTGACTATGCGATGTTATAATGCAAATTACGTTAACATTATTATAACATTTTTTAAGGAGGTTTGGAATGAAAAGAAACGCATTGACAACCCTGCTTTCTGCGCTGTGCGCTGGCACTGCTCTGCTCTGCGGCCGGCTGCCAGGCCGGACGGAGCGGACGGCGCTTGCGCTGGACGGCGGCTGGCATGTGCGCGCCGCCGCGGGAGAGGGAGAACGGCTCGGCTGGAGCCAGGGCTTTTCAGCGGACGGCGCGGCTCTGCCGGCGGACGCCGGCGGGGGCGGACAGGCTCTGGTTCAGCAACGCATTTACAAGCGACCTTGCCGTTTCCCGCGGCGACCGCGTCGTGCTCACATTCAGCGACGCGCCGGCGGACATGCAGGTATGGCTCAACGGCAAAGAGGCCGGAACGCGGACGGGCGCGGGCAGCCTTGCGCTCGACGTGACCGGGCTGATTGAAACCGGCGGCGAGAACCAGCTTGTCGTATGCACGGACGCCGGACAGGCCGCGGCAGGCGCCGTTGAAGCCGGCGCAAGCATCACGGTCCGCCCGCAGGTGATACTCTCCGACGCATACGCGCGCGCAGACTACGCCACCGGCGGCATGACCATTGTCCTCACTCTCGACAACGGCGCGGCAGAGACCAAGACGGTCTCCCTGCACGCCGCCGTATCCGCCCACGACACCGACAGCGTCATGACCCGCCAGGTGCTGGACGTAACGGCTGCGCCCGGCGTTTCGACCCATGAAATCCAGGTGTCGATTCCGGACTTCCTCGCCTGGTCGAACGCCATTCCCTATTTATACAAAGTAAACGTCCGCGCGCAGGCGCAGGACGCGGACCGCGCGGACACGGCGGATTTCTACACGGGCTACCGGCGCGTCGCACTCGACAGCGGCGGGTATTTTACGCTCAACGGACAGCGCATTCTGCTCAAGTGCGCGAACATATCGTCCCTGCAGAGCTATGGGGACAAGCTGTTTGAAATTCTCAACTACATCAAGACATGCGGCTTCAACGCCGTCCGCACGGCCGACGGCCCCGCCTCCGCCGCCCTGCTGGACTACTGCGACAAGCTCGGCCTGCTCGTATGCGAGAGCGGGTATGCGGCAGAGGACGCGACGGCGGCGCAGTACGCCGCGCTGGCCCGGCGCGACAGGGGTCACGCCAGCCTTGCCATGACGGCGCTGTTCCCCGATTTCAGCGATACGGAGGGGCGGGCGGCAGGCCTGCTGGCGGCGTTCCGGCAGCAGGACCCGGACACGCTCGTCCTGTCGGACGGCGGCGCGTCCAACCCGGGCACGTCGGCGTTCAGCCCCGCGTTCACTGCGCTCGCCGTATCCGGCCTGGACGAGATTTCGGCGCTTGACGCGGGCGGGAACACGGCCCGCTTCGTCTACTCCTGCGGCGTTTCCGGGCTGACGGACCCCGTGTTCGGCGCGCAGGCGCTGGACGAATGGTATGAGGAAGCCGGAATCGACGCGCTGCTCCCAGACGCGCAGATTGCGGACAGAATCAGCGCGGTCCACATCCGTGAAGACGGGCTGCTGCTCTCGACCGGGCGCGGGCGGATGAACGCATCAGCGGCATATGCCTGACGGCGGATTTCAGCGCCTATAAAACGGCGCTTACGGATATGGCCCACGACGCGTTCAACGACCTGCGCTGGTGCATTCTCACCGACCGGACCGAAGCCTATAACACCGACACGCTTGCGCTGAACGTATCCCTGTCGAACATCGGCGTGCTGACGGAGGGGACGTACACCGCACGGATTAAAATCAGCGGCGCGGACGGCGCGCTGTACAGCAGCGACACCCCTTTACCGTCGCGGCGGACGCGGACGGCTATGACATGCACATACCCGTGCTGCAGACGTCCGTTTCCCTGGCGGACTTCCCCCGGGCCAGTACCGCATCACCGCCGAGCTGACCGACGGCGCGTATCCCACCTGCGGCGAAAAGGCTCTGACTGTTTCCAGCCGCGCGGCTCTGCCGGAGACGGCCGCCGCCGTCTACTGCGCCGGCGTTTCCGCACCCGTCCAGTCCCTGCTGCAGGCGCAGGGCGCGCAGGTGTCCGCATATACCGGCGGCGACGCCGGCGGGTTCGGTGATTCTGCTGGGCAGCGGATGCAGCGACAGCGCGTTGCTGACGGCGGCTTACCAGCGCGCAGGCGCGGGGCGCATCTGATCCTGCTCGACGCGGCGGGCTTTGACAGCCTGCCGGTGCAGGGGGCGAGATACAGGACAGCTACGCCGCCCTTGTGCATAAAACGGCATGACCGCAGGGCTTGCCCGCACCGGCTGCTTTTTTACGATGGAAGCACGGCCGGCGCGCTGCGCGGCGGCGAGAGCTTTGTCAGCGCGCTGGAGTTCGAGCCTGCGTTCAGCTCGGTGGCCGCAGCGGCTGACGGCGGCGTGACGGCGGGTATTCTCTGCGGGACCGCGCCGAGCGGCAGCGGCTTTTTCACGGTGAATACGCTGCGGCTGGAGGCGCTGTCCGGCACGCCCCACAGCCGACGCCCTGCTGCTCAACCTTGTCAATTCGCACCTTTCGCAGGCGACAATGGAGGGATGAAGATGAAACGCTATTCTTGCAGAATATCTCTTATACTCTGCCTGCTGCTGGCGCTTTCGATCCTGCTCGCAGGCGGCGCGAACGCCACGGCAGTATCCGCAGACAAGGCGGCCGCCTGCCTCAAAGACGGCTGGAAAGTGCATGTGGACAGCAACAACACGGGCGAGCAGGACAGATGGTTCGCCGGCTTTCCCGACGGCGGGACGGCCGTGTCCCTGCCCTATGAAAGCTCCGACGTCGCCTATACCGACGTCGTCTGGTTTTCCAACCAGTTCTTCGCCGACCTCGACCTTGAGGAGGGACAGCGCGCCGTTTTGGACTTTGAGGGCGTGCAGTACTACACGAAAGCATGGCTCAACGGCGCCTATCTCGGCGACCATGAGGGCGCCTACGGCAGGTTTCAGTTCGACGTGACCGACCACCTGCGCCACGGCGAGCAGAACCTGCTTGCGCTGCGCCTGTATGTTCCGCGCGGCAGCAGCACACACCGCGGCGCGACGGCCGCCAGCCTGCCCCAGTGGCTGGGCGCGTTTCAGCGCATCCAGACGCCGGTCTACCTGCGCGCCGTGCCCGACGTATCCATAAGCGACACCTATGCCGCCGCCGACTACCAGACCGGCAATGTAGAAGTGACGCTCACCCTGCACAACCCGACGGACGAAATCGTGCGCGTGGACATCGCTTCGAAATCACGGTGTCCGGCGTCAGCGGCGTGCTTGACAGCGACGAAAAGACGGTGAAGGTCTGGCCCGGCACAAGCGCGCACACCCTGTCCCTGCAGGTTTCGGACTTCACGGCATGGTCGCCCGACAACCCCTATCTCTACGACGTGAACGCCACCGCGCGGGCGAAAGGGGCGGCATTTATCGACTCCTCCTGCGTCACGACCGGGTTCAAGGACCTGCGCGTGGACGGCGAGGGTTACTTTGTGCTCAACGGCGAGCGGCTGTTCCTCAAGAGCGCGCACACGGCGCCGTATGTGCTGGGGTCTGTGGACGTCGGCGCGGACACGGCGCGGCAGTTCCACCAGCTCGACTACCTCAAGAGCGCCGGGTTTGATATGGTGCGCTTCATCAGCGGCCCGGCCCTGCCCGAAATGCTGGACTACTGCGACAGGATCGGGCTGATGGTGTACGAGGAGACGGCCATGGCCTGGTTCCCGACCGACTGCTCCATCACGGGCGAGCTGATGAGCAGTGAAATTTCTCAGCTTCTGTACCGGGACCGCAACCACGTGAGCTTTTTCCATCCTGGGCCTGCTCAACGAGACCTACGGCACCGGCGCAACGCAGGCGCGCTACGCCGCCGCAGTCAGTTCGCTCGGCACGGTCCGCGATATCGACGACGACGTTCTGGTGCTCCTGTCCTCCGGACGCTGGGACAACCGGCGCGAAACCGCGTCCGCCTGCAATCCCGGCAGCCGCACCTGGGATGGCTGGATGGGCAACGAGGGGAACGTGACGTCGGCCAACCCGGCGTACATGTCCCTGTTCTCCGGCATGGGCGACATACACTACTACCCGAACATGCCCTATGACGCGGCGGTGCGGGACGCGTTCGCCGCCATCGGCGACGTGCGCGCGGCCTTTGTCTCCGAAGCGGGCGCAGGCTCGCAGCCGAATATCATCAGCGACTACCGCACCCCTGCAGCAGGAGGACAACCTCTCGCTCGGCAACCTGATGAACCAGTCCATCGCCCAGCAGTTGGAGGCGCTCGACTACATCTATTCGGAATACGGCTTTGACAGCGTATTTGCAACGCAGGAGGACATCATCACCCAGTCGCAGCTCCTGCAGGCACGCCAGCGCGCGCTGCTGGTGGACTACATACGCAGCAACCCCAAAATCAGCGGATACAGCATGACGCAGGGCGCTGACATCGGCTACCGCGGCGAAGGGGTCCTGGAGGGAACATGACGCACAAGGCCGCCATGTTCGACGCGATGCGGGACTGCTGGAGCGACCTGCGCTGGTGCGTGAACCTCGACGAGTACAACGTGTATTCCGACGAAACGCTCGATGTGGACATACGCCTGTCCAACTTCGGCGTTCTGGAAAACAGGGGATTACACCGCCGTCATCCGCATCACCGGTGAGACCGGGACGATGTACAAGCAGACGGCGACCGTCCGGCCGACGTTCGACGCAGCCGGCAACGCCGCCTTTCCGTGCCCGTGCTGAACGCGTCCATTCCCATGACGGATTTTGAGACGGGCGAGTACACCATAAGCGCCACGCTCTACGGGGCGGAGGCGGCGGCCGGGTCCAAGACGTTCTGGGTGACGCGCAGGAGCGACCTGCCGCAGCTTGCGGGCACCGTCTACCAGTACGGGCTGAGCGCGGCGGAGATTGCAACGCTCACGGCGCGGGGGCGCGACGGTCGCGGCGCTCGACCCCGACCACATTCCGGCCGGGTGCACCATCCTCCTCGGCCAGAACAACACCAGCGCCGAAGTCCTTAACAAACTGTATGAAAACGTGCGGCTGACCGGTTCCCACCTCGCGGGGACAAGCTACGGCGTGTTCGGCGATTCCGGACAGACCCGCCTGCCCTTTGCACAGCCCGGCACGGCCTCCGTCCTGAGCAACTGGCTCTACCACTCCGACGCGGTCGTCTACGACACGCCCATCACTTCGGGGCTGCAGACGCAGTGCCTTGTCGACCCGACCTACTACGAGGCCGTATACGACCCGCACTGCTACGGCGCGATCAGCAAGCCGGACGAGCTGCACGCGTTCGCGTTTTTTCATCGGCAACGACGGCGGCGTCACCGAACAGGACCTGTACTACGGCGTATCCTGCGGCACCTACTGCTACGGCGAAGGCTATATCACGGTCAACACCTTTGACATTCCGGGGGCGCGGGCACGCCGGTCGCGGACAGGCTGCTTCTGAATATGGCGGCCTATCTGGACTTGAAAGCGGAGGCGTAACATGAAACGGAATAAGGACGACGGGAAGCAACGAGACACGCAAACATGCGGAAGGAGTCTGTTATGAAAAAGATTCTATCCCTGATTCTGGCCGCCGCGGTAATCCTGTCCCTGACGGCGGGCATGGCGGCCAAGAGCCTGCAGTCCACTCCCAGCCGGACGATCGGCGTGGACGGCTCCATCTCGGCAGACGAGTGGGGCGAACCTGTATTTTCCGGCGACAAGGGAGACCTGCTGGGCCAAACACGCGGACTACGGCTGGGACTTCTGGCAGAACACGGCCGCCGTCGCGGGCAGCGCTTCAGCATCTATTTTACCAAGGATGAAAACTACGCCTATATCGGCGTGGAGCTGACCGGCGCCGCAGGCCGGACAACGGCTGCGCCGCCGTCGGCGACCTGTGGGCGCACGCGCACATGGCCTTTACCCTGTCGGCTTACGACGCGTCGACTACCGTGCCGCGCATCACGTACCAGGGCGAAACCTATGAACAGTACGGCTACTGGATGGTGGGGCTCCTGAACGGAACGGCAAAGGCGATGGAGTCCAAGTCGCAGGGCATGGACACCTACAGTCTGCAGGACTCCGAATACGCCGTTTCCTACAGCGCCGCGGCGGGCAAATACGCCTATGAAGTGGCGGTGCCCTGGTCGGCGACCAATATTGACCCCGAAACGCACAGCGCGGTCGTGCTCAGCGTAGATCTTGCCGACGCCTATACCACCACAAGCGGCAACCGCTACCTGATCTCCCCGGCGGCGCAGCAGGCGGGGAATTACCGGCCCGAACAATTTCAGGCATGCGGCCTCCGACCCGCTCGTAATCAGCCTGGTGGATACCAAAGTGGGAAAACACGGCGGCGCCCGTACCCTCCGAGATCACGCTCGACGGCACGGTCACCGACGCGGAGTGGGGCGAGCCCATGATCGTGACCTCGCCCGAGCACTGCCAGCACCTGGGGCAGCTACTGGGAGTTCGATCCCGCAGCCGCGGCCGCGGGCCAGAGCGCCAAGCTGTATGTGACCAACGACGCGAACAACATCTACCTCGCCTTCGTGCTCGACAAGTGCGCGCGCTGGACACGTCCTGCACCGACCCGGGCCAGCTCTGGAAGGCGGCGCGCACTTCGGCTTCTCCATCTCGTGCTACGACGAGAACACGACCATGCCGCGCATCACGTTCCAGGACCAGGCGTACGAACAGTACACAAGCTTCATGATCGGGTTTGTCAACGGGACGAAGGCCGTCCGCACCTACACGCAGGGCATCGCCGCCTGGGACCTGCCGTCCGGACCACTACGCCGTCGCCTTTGACGCGCAGGCCGGCACCTATACCTACGAGGTCAAAATCCCATACGGCAGAACGAATATAGACCTCGCCGAGTCCAGGGATATTGCGCTGAGCGTCTCGGCCGGACAGCACTACACCGGCGGCGCGGGCACGAACCGCTACAACCTCACCACCGGTTTCGCGAACTGCGGCGGGCCGGCGAACTTTGCGCACCAGGGCAACGCGCTGCGGGTGACGCTCAACGACGCGCTCCGGGACAACGGCGCTTACACGGCCTCCGCCGCGCCCGCATCCATTGTGCTGGACGGCACGGTCTCCGCCGCGGAATGGGGTGCGCCGGTGATCGCGACCTCGCCCGGACACTGCCAGCAGACCTGGGGCAACTACTGGGGTTCGACTCCGACGCAGTTGATCCCGCGCAGAGCGCAAAGCTGTATATTACCAACGACACGGACAACCTCTACCTCGCCTTTGTACTCGACAAGTGCGCGCTGGACACGTCCTGCACCGACCCGGGCCAGCTCTGGAAGGCGGCGCACTTCGGGTTCTCCGTCTCGCAGTACAGCGAGAGCACGACTGTACAGCGCGTCGAATACAACGGCCAGAACTATGAGCAGTACACAAGCTTCATGATCGGGCTTGTCAACGGGACAAAGACGGCCGTCTGCTCCACGCAGGGGATGGACGCCTGGGACCTGCCCGCGGACCACTACGCCGTCGCGTTCGACGCGCAGGCGGGCACCTACACCTATGAGGTGAAACTCCCCTTTGAGCGGACAATATTCAATTCAACACAAACAAGGACATTGCCGTCAGCGTCTCGGCCGGGCAGCACTACACCGGCGGCGCGGGCGCAAACCGCTACAACCTCACCACCGGCTTTGCATTCAGCGGCGGGCCGGACAATTTCCAGCACCTGCACAACGCGTTCAAGGTGACTCTCGGCAGTACGCCGAAAGTCGTAAACCCCTATGTGCGGAGCGTCGCGCCGCCGCGGGAGAACGTAATTATCCTGGACGGCTATATCAGCGACACGGGAGTGGGGCGAGCCGGTCGTCGTGACCGCGCCGGAGCACTGCCAGCAGACCTGGGGCAACTACTGGGAGTTCGACCCGCCGCCGTCTCCCGACGCAGACCGTCAAGCTCTACCTGACCTCCGACCACGAATACCTCTACGTCGGCGCGGTGATCGACGAGTGCAACTACGACGGCACCTGTACGGACAAGACCATGCTGTACAAGGCGGCGCACTTCAACTTCAGCGTTTCCGATTACAACGAGAGCACGACGGTGGAGCGCATCTTTACCAGGGCCAGACCTATGAGCAGTACACCGGCTTTATGCTCGGCCTGGTAAACGGGCAGAAGGACTCGTACGCCTTTACGCAGGGAATTGATATGGGAACTGCCGGGCGCGAACTATGAAATCCGCTACGATTCCAGCGCCAAGACCTACACGTACGAAGTGAAGCTGCCGATGGTGCAGACGAATATCCTGAGCGACCAAATCGCGCTGAGTGCGAGCGTCGGCTCCCATTACACCGGCGCAGAGTCGGCCAACCGCTTCAACCTCACCACGGGCGCCGCGACCTGCGGCGGGCCCGAAACTGGGCGCACCTGAACAACGCCCTCGTCTTTGAGCTGAGCCCGAACCCGCCCACGGGCGACGCGCCGCTCGCGGCCGCGGTTATCGCGGCGCTGTGCAGCGCGGCGGGCGCGGCGGCGCTCATGGCGGCCAGGCGCAGGCGGGCGTAAACGCCGGCCGCGGCCGACAGGCGCTTCGGCCTGCAACAAAGGCAGTATGCGCCGGTGTTTCCGCCCCAGTTATATTCGCAGGGCAGGAAGCTCTTGTCGGGAGCTTCCTGCCCTGCGCTATCTATCACAATCTCCGTAAATCCCGCCGGGGGCCCTGCATGTGCGCGTCCGGCTATTTGCTCTCTATAATCTTGACGTTCTCGGCCGTCTGCTCGGTTTCCGCCACGGCGATATCCTTGATGGCGATGACGTCGGCCGCGCCCAGGCCCTCCGACTGCACGACGACGTTGACCGACTCGTCGCCGATCATGGCGACGCACTCGGAAAAGCCCTTGGCCTTGACGAGGTTTTTCAATCCGGCCCTCGGCGTCCGCCGCGTCCGACAGCGCGAGCAGTTTCTCCTGCGCCACGGCGCGGTCCTCCTCCGTCGAGCTCTCATTGGCGATGATCTCGTTGAGAATGCGGACCGCCTCGTCGCGGGTCTCCTGGCGGTTGAGGCGCGCGCTGCTGAAGTATTCGCTCGTGCTGTTGACAAACTCGGCTTCACCGAGCACCTTGCCGTCATCCTCGCCCTGCTGCGCGGACGTGAGCTTATCCATCGCATCGTCGGCGTTGTCCGGCTGATTGAGCTTCCAGCTCACAAAGACCGAGACGCAGATCACGGCGCAGACCGCTATGAGCATGATTTGTTTCTTGAACGCTTTCATTGTTACACCTATCCTTTCATAATGACGCATACTTGGCTTGTTTTGATTCCCAGGACCGTGGACACTGTCTCGATGATCGACAGTTTTACCGTGGACGTATTGCTCCCCTCGCAGATGACCGCCACCCCGTTTATATCCGGATACACCTCGGTGACGATCAGCGCTCTCTCCAGTCGTCTTATCGTTGACCCGCGCAATCTTGGTTTCCGTGTCCCTGCTTGACTCCGATTTGACCGAGTCGCCGGCTGTATTGCCGTTTTGCCTGGTGCTGTCCGACTCGTCGGTCGCGTATCTGTATTCGATTCCGGATTCCAGCGTGATCATAACCTCACAGCGCTCCACCCCCGAAATACCATTCAGTATATTTTGCAGTTTCTGCTCCGTCTGCTCCACGAACTGCGCGTTCGTGAGCGTCTCCGACGCCGAAGTTTCCGGCTGCCGCTCCTCTCCGGAGCCGCCGAACAGCGTTGAGGCGAACAGGACCAGCAGGACGCCGCCGCAGGCCAGCAGCAGCACGATGTTGTTCTTTTTTAAAAACCCGGCAAGGGCGCCGCCTGTCTGTGCCTTTCCGTTTTCATTATATTCACCTCGTCCCTACGATATAACTTCGGGTTCAATACCCGTCTCTTTTTTACATAGTCGCGTATGGCAGTGAATTTTCCCGCGTGTTCGGGGCTGACGGTGATAGTCACCTCGCCGACGGAAAACTGCTCGTTCATAAACGAGACCGTACCCTCGATCCCGAGCGCGTCCTCGCCGGTGATCGTGCGCACGCAGGCGTTGATCTGCTCCTTGAGCTGCTGTTC
>VOFB01003802.1_pt1 | contig 23234 bp, 33 predicted proteins | sample 5384141 | NCBI WGS metagenome assembly VOFB01 (sample SAMN12384721, study PRJNA508395) | human gut metagenome | isolation source: healthy gut A | host: Homo sapiens | reverse complement strand
CATTGTTGACATTGAAGTAGATGGAGGAATACAAGGGTGAAGAAAAATACAGAATACTTTCTTCCAACGGAATAGATGAAAAAATTATATGTAAGCATAAATGGGCATAATCAGTATGTTTTATAAGAGGAAAAGATGTTAATAACCCTATTATTTTAAATCTTCATGGTGGGACCTGCAAATCAGATGCTTTTTAAACATATGAATTTGCAAAAGAGATAATTGAGGAATTTACATATGTTTCGTGGGATCAAAGAGAGGTTGTGGTAGACATATTATAGAAATAAACATATTGACCCCAGAAATGAGTCAACAGATTTTGAACAAGCAATTAAAGATGTAGATGAGCTTGTTAATTATCTATGTAAACGTTTTAAGAAGAATAAAGTGATGGTTATAATGGGGCATTTACGGTTCATTACTTGGTGCTAGTTATGTTGCAAAATATCCTGAAAGAGTTGATGGATATATTGAGCATCGGTCAATCAATATCTATTAAAGACACGCAGATGATGAACTATAATGAAGCAGTTAATTTGTTGATGGATGATAAGAAAAAAGATGAACTTAAAAAATAGTTTACCAAAGATTGAAAAAGAGTTTAAATATAGAAAATCTTATGAAATTTCAACGATTGACAGTACCATGTTTTGTTGCGAATATGCTAGGTTAAAACAGACTAATCAAATAAAACTCATTTTATCATCACCAGATTTAGCATTTAATGACATTAGATGGTTAGTGGGAATGTTAAACTTAAAGGCACATTATGTTAGAAATAAAAAGCTTTTGGATTATACGTTGTCTGCTAATATTTATGATGTTGCAAATGAATATTCTGTTCCGATGTATTTTTATTTCGGGAGAATATGATAAAAGTTGTCGTGTTGATTTACTTAAAAGTATTATGATGAAATTATGGCACCGAATAAGAAACTGGTGATTATGAAAGCGTGTGGTCATTCTCCGCAAATTGATGAGCCAGTTTTGTTTGCAAAAAAAGTAAAGAAGTTACTTCAAAATTAGATTTAATCAAATCACTTGCAAATTAGAATTTATCTTTCTTACATTAGGAGGTTCCATGAAAGGATTTAACCGACAAAATCAATTATTTTCCCTCTGTGGTTTGAATTGTGGGCTTTGCCCCATGTTTTGAATAAAAGCTGTCCCGGTTGCGGAGGCGGTGAAGGAAATCAGTCGTGCAAAATTGCAAGGTGCAGTATGGAGCATGGCGGTGTTGAATACTGCTTTCAATGTAGTGAATATCCCTGCGAAAAATACGATCATATTGATGACTTTGATTCCTTTATTACACACCGAAACCGAAGATCTGATATGGAAAAGGCCAAACGATTCGGGATAGATGCTTATAATACAGTGCAGACGGAAAAGGCAAAAATCCTGGAGATTTTTTATCCAACTATAACGATGGCCGTAAAAGACACTTTATTGTGTAGCCGTCAATCTTTTTGGAGCTGCAAGAACTGCAAACGGTACTTAAAGAAATTGACCGTAAACCTGATATGGAAACGCTGACGCTCAAAGAAAAAAGGCGCTTTGTTGCTGGATTACTGCAGGATGCAGCGGCAACAAAAAATATTGACTTAAAGCTCCATAAGAAAAAAGGGTAATTAGAATATGCTTTAATTTTTTACATATGAACCAATACTTATAGAGCATCTAATCTTCCCTTCAATTAAATATTTTTGAATCTGCGCTACATATTTCGGGTGGCGCTTTTTTCTCTGTAACAAGACGCAAAGGTATTGGAAGCCTTTTGCGTTTTTTAATAACCAAGCTTTTATAAGAGGCGATTTTGAGGAACATGGTTACACACTTTCTTACATTCACGGGGGAATGTCTGCCGGCGTTGTGCTGATGTGTCTTATGCAGGCCGCAAAGCAGGAAAGATGAATGGTTAGAAAACAGTAAAACGGGAGGAAAACGAATGAATCAGGAATTTGCAGAAAATATAAAAAACCATATCCGGGAGAATATCTGCCCCTGGAATATCAGAACGCAAGGATAACCCTTGAAAAAAAAGTCACAAAAGGAAATGACCGGACTCTTACAGGGCTTATCATCCGAAAGGATGATGAAACGGCTGCACCGTCCATTTATCTGGAACACTATGAGGAACAGTTTGGCAAAGGTCGCCCGATGGACGACATTATGAAGGAAATTGCACAGATAAAAATGGAAAACAGCCTGGAACTTCCTATTGATGTGAAAGGACTTCAGGATTATGAAACAGCCAGGCCGCTGCTTGCGATCCGTCTGTGCGACCCGGAAAAAGAACCAGGAATATTTGAAGGATAAACCCCATACCGCATGTGGGGAACTGGCGGCAACCTACCGGATTCAGATCATGGAGGACAGCAGCGGAACGGCTTCCGCTGTCGTTACAAATGATATGTTGAATCGTTGGGGGATTACACCGGAGCAGCTTCACCACGATACAGTGGCAGCCGAAAACGCCCGGAATCCCTGTCTGTTTATACACAATGGATGATGTGATGTCAGAAATAATGCTATCTGTAAAGCCAGAGAATCTTTTTTGAACAGACGGAACCGTTAGAATCTGAAATGATACCTATGTATATCCTGACAAACCATAATAAAGTAAATGGCGCCGGGGTTCTGGCAAGAGACGGCGTACTGGATAAAATCGGCGAGCTGCTTGGTTCTGATTTTTATGTCCTCCCATCATCGACCCATGAAGTTATCCTTGTGCCGGATAACGGGAATATGCAGACTAAAAGAACTGGAGGATATGGTAAAAGAAGTGAATGCTACCCAGGTGCCGCCAGAGGATTTACTTTCTGATAAGGTGCAGTATTATGACCGGGCAGCAAAAACCCTGGGACGAAAACAGGAAAAGGACTATTGGAACGTCTTTCCGAAAATAAAGCACAGGTACAGGAAAGAGAGGCAAAAGCACCAAAAGAAAGACAGAAAACCAAACAGGAACCGAGCTTATAAGGGCAGCGGCTATGCTGCCTTTTCTAATTCAAAGAAATGGAGGTTACAGGAATGAAATTAGTTTATGTAAAGCTTCACATAAACTAAATTATGTTTAGTAGTGGGAAATGAAAAAGTTTTGTTCTTTTCAGTTGATTTCAATAGGTTCTCCTTCCTGCAACTTCACATAATCCCCCGTGGATTGCCGGAGGACTATGCGAGTTGCTGACATAATTATCGTTTGCCAAACGAGCTACGCCAGCTCATTAAGTCATCATCATCCGTCCGCCGGATATTGAATCTGTTGGTTTACCGGGCTGGCCTTTTTCTAAAGCCTGGCGTTTTTAGTGAAGTGTCTGCCCGTGCGTAGATTTCAGTGGTTTTGATTTCACTGTGTCCGAGCAAATCCCGGATATAAATTAAGTTTACGTTGGCTTGAAGCAGGTGCATTGCTTTTTGAGTGACGCAGACAGTGGGGCGTTACTGTTTCCGGTATCAAATCAGGAGATGTGCTGCGTGCCATATCCGCATATTTTTTTTTAAAGTGTACGCAATGCCGGCTCTTGTAAATTTTACGCCGCTGCGGTTGCAGAACAATGGGTGTGCACTGGGAGCCTGTTCGAGTTTGTAATCCCTCATATATGCTTTTAACAGGCTTTCCGGCCTGACAAAAGCGGGACAATCCGTGTTTTCCGGCCTTTCCCGGGTCAGCTTGACTGTTGCCGGAGATATGAAGCGGATATCCCCGATTGTCAGGTCAACAATCTCCTGAACTCTGGCGCCGGAGTCATACAGCAGACTCAAAAGAGCGGCATCCCGTCTGCCTGCCTTGGTAGATAAGTCAGGCTGGGCCAGCAGCGCAGCAATGCCATCCACGGTCAGATAATTGAGTTGTCCTTCAGGTGCTTTTGCTGTCCTGATCGCCAGCACTTCCTGGCACTGTGCCGCCGCTTCCGGCATCTCATACTGGAGAGAGATAAAGAAAGCATGGACTGCGCCTAACCGTTGGTTACAGGTAGAAATGCTGCATTTCCGGCAGGCTTTCAGCCACTGGATAAACTCTTCAAAAAATGGGCGTGTCAGGTCGCTGACCGAAAGCTGGTTGGATAACATCTTTTTTCGTCCCTTGCAAACAGCAGGATCAGCTTGAAAGTGTCCTTATAGGAAAGCACAGTATTTTCGCTGACATTCCTCTGGCCGGAAGATAGACGGACAGGAACCTCGACAGATGGTATGCAAAATCTTTCTTACCTGTCCTGCTCATACTCGACACCTCCAACCGTGGGGAATACCTGTCCCGTCAACTGTTCCATTGCTTCAAGGACGTCAGGAATGCTTCTGCGGTAAGTTTTAAATACCATTGTGTAGATGGCACACCCGTATGCCCTACATACTTTGAAAGGACAGGCAGGAGTGTCATCAGGTCGGCTTTTTCATGCGCCCATGCATTCAGCCGGTGACAGATAAATGTGTGCCGGACATCATGAACTCTCGGCCCAGTATTTCTGTCCCCGGTACGGTATGCCCGCAAACCAGAGCATTTCCCGAAGTGCTTTTCGATGTTGCTTACGGTATATTTGCTGCCGTCTCTTTTGAAGAAAAACGGATAATCCGGGCAGTGGCCTTTATGGGCAGTCAAAATATACGTTTTGCAGCGCTGGTTAAGTGACTCCGCCATAGGGACGAACCGTTCGTTGTCATTCTTTGCATGAAGGACATGAACCCATCCTTTTTCCGTATCTACGTCAGAGAGCTTTAAATTCAATAGCTCTGAAATACGGAATCCGCAGCCATAACATCCGTAAAGCAAAGGGAATACCAGATGCTTGTAAGGAGAGCATGGCGAAAAATCCATAGCGTCAGCCGCAGTGAAGATTTTCTTCATTTCCTCATGCGTAAAGACGTATGCCTTAAACTGCGAGCGGCTGGATTTATAGGCATTTGTAATGTAGCCGCTGTATCCCTGTCCCACTAAGAATGCGGCAAACTGTTGTAAATAAAGGATACGGCTTGACCAGTAAACATCACTTTCGTTAGGTTGGTTTTTTGTCCCCATGCCTCAACGATCTCTTTCGTCAGGGCATAGTCAACAACATCATAGTTCACGGAAAAAGTATCAAATTTACGGAAACCCAGTAGCCAGCCAGATACTGGGTGGTACCACTGCTCTTTTTCTGTGCCAGGAATTCCGTCAGCATAGGTGCGAATGGCCCGCTGAAAGGCTTGTATGTCCGCTCATAATTCGACCTCCAATGCACAAAGCCTAAGCTGGCTGGATATTGATCCGAAGATATTCTGTGCTTGCTATGTCGGCATGGCCCAGTGTCTGGGAAATGACAGGGAGCGGCACCCGTTTTCCAGCATGGTGGTCGCCAGGCTGTGCCTAAAACAATGCATCCCAATCCTTTGTTGGCTGGCGTCCTATCCCGGCTTTACGCATCTGTTTAACAAGCACATTCCTTAAATCCCCTGTATTGCCCATAAGGCGGTACATGCTGGATAAAAACATATTTACTGTCAGAGACCGGGCGGCCGTTTTTAAGATAGTCTATAACCGCCCAGCCCACATCATCAGTAAGCGGCAGAGTCAGGTATTTTTTAGTTTTCTTCTGCGTAAAAGAAATGGTTTTCTCCGTCCAGTTAATAAAACTGAACTCAAGAGCCTTTATATCGCAGGAACGCAGCCCCATCCTTGCGGCAAGCAAAAAATGGCATAGTTCCGCTTACCCATAGGATTTTCCCTGTCAAACGAAGACAGATTTTTTCTACTTCATCTTCGGAAAATACAGCGGGCAATTTCTGCTGGCGGCTGTTTTAACAGCGGGGATACAACCGGATAAATCTTCTGCATGGTAGCCATTTTGGAATGCGTACAGGGAAAGCCGCCGGAGCATCCGCAGATTCTCCGAAACGTAAGTTGTTGAGTACGGCGCGATTCCGTGGTATGCGCTACGGATGCCGGGCGTGAAGGAGAACTGATCTTCCGTCTGGTCTATGAATATGCCGGATGTAATAAGCCTATGGAGCGCCTTTGGATTTCCAGTATGGAGGATGCGGCGATCCGTGAGGGTTTTGACCATCTCCGTCCCGGCAGTGATTACGATAAGCTCTATGATGCGGCAGTATGCCGGGCAGGAGCCGACTGGCTGATCGGGATCAATGCCACCCGGCTTTTTTCTGTCCTGTATGGTGTCACCCTAAATGTCGGCCGTGTTATGTCACCGACGCTGGCACTTTTGGTACAGCGTGAGTCGGATATTGAATCCTTCATCAGCAAGCCTTTTTATGTGCCGGAAATCACCTGCGGAGGTTTTACTGCTTCCGGCGAAAAAATGACGGAACGATCCGAGGCTAAAAAAATCCGTATGGACTGTGACCACAACTCCGCTTTTGTGCGTTCTGTGGAAAAGCAGGTAAAAACTATACAGCCTCCCCGCCTTTATGACCTTACAACTCTGCAAAGGGAATGTAACCGTATTTATGGCTATACGGCTCAACAGACCCTTGATTATGTGCAATCTCTCTATGAAAAGAAGCTGGCAACCTATCCGAGAACGGACAGCCAGTATTTGACGAAGGACATGCAGGCAACCGCCGCTTCCCTGATCCTGTGGCTGCGTGACAATATGCCCTTTGGAAAAGGCTACGCCGGAGAGCCGGACATTGACCGGGTAACAGATGACAGCAAAGTGACTGACCACCATGCCATTATCCCAACTGTGGAAATCGCACGGACAGACCTGTCAGAGCTTCCTTCCGGGGAGCGGGATGTGCTTACCCTGCTTGCCGTCAGACTGCTTTGTGCCACAACGCAGGCACACCGGTTTGAAGCGGTCACCGCTATATTGGACTGCCAGGGATATACTTTTACGGCAAAAGGAAAGACTATTTTACAGTCCGGCTGGAAAGAGGTGGAACGGATTCACCGTATGAGTATCAGGCAGAGTGAAACGGAACACAAAGAAAATGAAGCTGTCGCTCTCCCTGTGCTGCAGGAAGGACAGACTTTTGAAGCTGTATCAGCAAGTCTCCGTGAAGGGAAAACTTCACCGCCGAAACACTATACGGAGGACACACTGCTGTCCGCTATGGAGACTGCCGGTGCGGAAGATATGCCGGAAGATGCCGAGCGTAAAGGATTGGGTACTCCGGCTACCCGTGCGGCAACACTGGAAAAGCTGGTTTCTGCCGGATTTGTACAGCGAAAGAAAAAGCAGCTCATTCCTACGGAAAAAGGAAAGAACCTGATCGCAGTCCTGCCGGACAATATCAAATCTCCCATCTTAACTGCAGAATGGGAATCCATGCTGAAACAAGTGGAACATGGCGAACTGTCGGCAACATCTTTTATGGATCAGATTGCAGATATGAGCCGGACGCTGGTAAAAGAACATACTGCCCCGGAGGAACGTTTTGCGGATCTGTTCCCTTCTTCCAGAGGAACTACACATGAAGCCGTGGGGGTATGTCCTCGCTGCGGAGCCCCGGTATATGAAGGAAAGAAAGGTTTTTTCTGCGACAACAGGGAATGTTCTTTTGCTCTTTGGAAAGATAACCGTTTCTTTTCCAGCAAGAAAAAGTCCATCACAAAGTCTGTGGCAGCGGCTCTTTTGAAAGAGGGCCGTATTTCTATGTCCGGGCTTTACAGTGAAAAAACAGGAAAGACCTATGATGCGGAAGTGATTCTGGATGATACCGGCGGTAAATATGTGAATTTCAAGCTGGAATTTCCCGTAAAGAAAGGCAGGCGTAAATGAGCGATCGAAAAACCTTTGAATATGGCGGTTATCACTTCACGCCCATACGAAAATTTCACAAAAAAGAAGGCGACTTTTTCGCCATATCGAAACGGCTGGCAAGTGACCCCAACTTAGGGCTGTGTACCTATCAGGATCGGCAAAAGGTGCCCTATGATTACAAGGGGTTTTATGCCATCTCAACCGACAAAGAATGTGATGTTTTCCGCTGCGAAGAAAATGGCTTATTGTATGTGCCTGGAAAAAAATGAACTTTTTATTTACCATGAACCGAAACAGAAAAAGCGGAACTCTATCGCCGATGCCCTTTCACAGCCCAGGAATGTTACTGATACAACCGAAATTTCCAGCGGTCGGCAAAGCAGAGCCCCGGAAAGGTAGGCGTTATGGCGGAGAGAGAATTGAACCGCTCGGAGCGGGCTACGATCCGAAAGCTGGTTACGGAGCTTTGCGCCAACTATGACTCCCAGGATAAGATCTGCCTTCCTCTGGACAGCCCTTGTTACATGCTGAATAAATGGTGGACCGGTGCTTATTGCAGGTACTTTGAAAAAGCGGTGCTGCCGGTGGATGCAGCACTGGAATCAGCCATTACCGGCGAGGACACCTCCATGAGACAGAAAATATGCCCTGTGTGTGGAAAGGCATATCTTCCTACAACCAGCCAGGCATATTGTTCCGCTGCCTGCCGGGTCTATGCAAGACGGAAATCCGAGCGGGAACGCAAACGCCGGAAGCGGCAAAACCAACCATGATATGTCCGCAACTTAGCCTTAAAAGTCCTTGATTTTCAAGGGCTTTTTTGCACCTGTTTTCAAGGGAGCTGTATAAGAATACTCCGGTGCTTTGAAATGAGGTTAAGTTGCGGACAAAACATATATTTTAACAAAAACGATAGGAGGCGATTTTTTGAATATCAACACGATTACTGCGGAGGACCTTCGCCGCATGCCGGATAAGGAAGGACTGATTTTACAGGGCTGTGGCGGGGATCTGACAGAGTGGGTGGACGGGATCAATGAAATGCTGACAAAAGCAGGCATATTGAAAGATGGCTGTCAGTTTGAGAATGTGGCTGCTTTTCAGCACGGCGAACTGACCTGTCTGCTTTACCCGTTTGATGATGTGAAACTGGATATAGGAAAACTTGCCCTGTGGCGTTTACAGACCCATGAAGTCTATGGCGGCACATGGCTGTCGGACTTTGTGCCGAATTATTTAGGCGGATTTATAGAAACACCGGAAGCGTTGGCAGATAAACCGGATTGTCCGCTGATCGGAGCAGATGGGAACATTTTTAATCTGCTGGGTATTGCTTCTCGTACTTTGCGGGAGCATGGTTTGAAAGAACAGGCAAAAGAAATGTCTGATCGGGTATTTGTTTCCGGCAGTTATGGAGAAGCGCTCTGTATCATTGGCGAATATGTCAACATCACAGATTCCGAACTGGAGCATAAGAATTCTCTCCGTCAGCAGCTAAAAGCAACAAAACCGGCAGACCCGGTAAAAAAGCAACAAACTTCCAAACAGCAGGAACGATAAGGAGGGATGCGGAATGGAAAAGAAACTGACCTATGGTGTATGGGCGGTACGAAGCAGCACTTCTATTTTCGGACCGGCACAAAGCTGGTGCAAGGAAAATGGAAAACCGTTGGAGTTTGATACCAAAGCTGCTGCTGAAAACTATGCAAAGGAAGCCAACGAACATACGACAGCAAATGTCCGATACTATGTGAAAGAAAAAGAACCGGAGCCCGGTGCTGTTCGGAAAGGAACATCTCAACCGGAGCTGGATGCACGCAGCCATGAAGAAGTGATACCAAGAAATGATGCAGCGGAAAAACAAAATGAGATTCCGGGCAGACAGATTCCTTCTCAAACAGATCCGCTGGTAGAAATCCGCTCTGCGGTCCATAGTAATTACGCGGGTATGGTCGCTATGCTGGGTGCGGACAACCGTGTGTATTTGGGGCGTGAGGAACGCTGCCATTACCAGAATATGCAGCCATCTTACTATGACAATCAGGACGGTTCCCTGTGTTTTGTCTGTGATCAGCCCGACATGTATTATTTTCTTTATGGAGAAGGCTGGGCGCATACCCAGGCGGAAATGCTGGAACGAGGGCTTACCCTGCGCCAGTATGAAGAATTTGCAAGACTGCAAAATGGGGTCCTTGCACAGTTTACCACCCAAAGAGAAATTCTGTTTGCCGGACAGCCATTTCAGGCGCCGGAGAGTTATCTGCGCAATGCAGAACTTTATGAGGAAGGTCAGACCGGCAACTACAATATGCTGGATGGCAGGCTGAACAACGAACCTCCTGTGCGCCCGGATCTGACAGACGGACAGACGGATGAAGAAATCCGGGAGCTGGTGCCGGAAGCAAAGCCGTCTTTGATGGACCGTTTGAAAGCAGACAAACCGGAGCATGAAGCAAGGCAGATGATCCCTCCGGTGCCGGAAAGGGAACGCTGATGGCCGGGGTAAGATTTGAGGATGTAGATCTTTTGGGTGCTCTTTCCCGTATCGTAGATCTTCATACCCAACATTATAAAGAGGACTTTGACCTGGATAAGGAACTGATCTCAAAACTGGCTGTGTCAGAGCGTGGATAAACCATGTCACGCCCTCGGAAATATCTGGAGCCCATGTTGGCGGTTTTGAGGATGATCCCGAAATCAGGGACGGAAAAATATTTGGCGATCTCTATCCGCTAAATTATAGAGAACATGTGGAACGGATGAAAAAATTGACCTGTCCAATCGGAAATGTAGCCGTTGCTTTTGCATTTGCGGATGGAAATGTTATCACGATTCCCTATCAGGAACGGAGACAGCTTATGAACCGGTTTATGCCAGAGCATGGAGCCCCTAAAACAATGACTTATCTGCCAGAAAATGAGCCGGAGCTGATGATAATTCTAAAACGGGAACGCTTCAAACGCAGCTATCATGCGACAGCCGGAAATCTGGAGGAATATCTTGATAAGCTGGAAAAGACCACCCTGCGGGAAAAACTCAAAAGAGCAAAGACGGTGGTTTCAACACAGGAGGTCTCATCTCATAAAAGAGGGTTGGAACGATGAAGGGCGGGCATAACAAAAAATCCGTCCGCGTCGAATTTGTCATGTCCGAACCGGAGGCCGAACTGGTAAAAGAACGCATGGCGGAACTTGGCATTACCAACCTGTCGGCATATCTGCGAAAGATGGCCGTAGACGGTTACATCATCCACCTTGATATGGGAGATATTCAGGAAATGATCCGGCTTCTCCGCATTTGTTCCAATAACTTAAACCAATATACCAGACGGGCCAATGAGACCGGCAATATTTATGCCGCAGATATAGATGACATCCGCACCCGTCTGGACAGCCTTTGGGATGGCATGGACAAACTGATCCGGGGATTTGCAAACATTTCATAAACAGCCGGAAAGCCGTTGCTTTCTTTTTGCCGTCACGGTAAAATTTTTATAAGGGCAGATGCCCTTCTGAAAGGAGGCAAAGCGTATGCGTTTGATAGGTAAATTACTGGCACTTCCCTTTATGCTGGTTACGGGGATTCTTTATCTGGTATGTAAATTTTTTAGTGGTCCTTTCCGGTGCGGTACTTGGGATTCTTTCCGGGATCATCTTTCTGGCGGCATTGGTGCTGTTCTTTGTCGCAGGATTTTTTGCCGGGTCTTGCATGGCTTATGATCGCCTTTCTTATCAGTCCATACGGTCTGCCTCTGGCGGCTGCATGGCTGGTAGGGATCATTGGCGGGGCAAACAGTGCCTTAAAGGATTTTATATTTGGTTAAGCAGATTTGGCGGGGCGCATAGGCAGCCCCGCTCTTTTTCTGCAATTATAACTTCTCTGATTGGAATTAAGTTAAGGAGGGTGACGAAAATAGCGACCACAAGACTGATGCCTCTGCATGTAGGAAAAGGTCGGAATATCTCTACTGCGATCTCAGATATTATTGATTATGTAGAAAATCCGCAGAAAACCGATTTTGGAAAATTCATTTATGGCTATGAGTGTGATACCCGGCTTGCTGATGCAGAGTTTCTTCTGTCCAAACGACAGTATGCAAATCTGACCGGCAGAAATCAGGGTGCAGATGATGTGATCGCCTACCATCTCCGTCAGGCATTTAAGCCCGGCGAAGTTACGCCAGAAGAAGCTAATCAGATCGGCAGGGAGCTGGCACTGAAGCTCACAAAAGGAAACCATGCCTTTGTTGTCTGCACCCATGTGGATAAGCACCATGTCCATAATCACATCATTATCAACTCTACTACACTGGACTGTCAGAAAAAATTTCGCAACTTCTGGGGCTCTACCTGGGCAATCCGGCGAATGAATGACAAGCTGTGTTTGGAGCATGGACTTTCGATTGTAGAAAATCCGAAACCCAGCCGGGAGCATTATGGCACATGGCTGGGAAATAAAAAGCAGCCTTCCTTTCAGGAGCAGATACGCATTGCTATTGATGCTGCATTAGAGGAAAAGCCAAAAGATTTTGAGGAACTTCTACAGAAGCTGGAAACTGCTGGGCTGGAAGTCAACCGTGAAAGAAAACATCTTCGGTTCCGAGTTCCGGGACAAGAAAATTATACCCGATGCGATACGCTCAAAGGCGATTATACAGAACAGGCCATCAAAGAACGGATTGCCGGTACACGGACAGTAAAACCCCACCATGCCTTTTCTAAAAAAACGGTTTCCAAAGTTGGATTGCTGGTAGATATAGAGGCTGCAATCCGTTCCGGCAAAGGTCCCGGTTATGAGCGTTGGGCAAAAGTGTTCAACTTAAAACAGCTTTCTCAGACAGTGCTCTACTTAAAAGAACATGGCGATATGGGTTATGAGGATCTTCTGGAAAAAGCCAACGCCACTACCACTAATTTCAATACCTTATCCGTTCAGATTAAAGATTTGGAGTCAAGAATGAACGCCAATGCCGAGCTACAAAAGCAGATCGTAAACTATGCGAAAACGCGGGCTGTCTATGTAGAATATCGCAAAGCCGGGTACAGCAAAAAATACCGAATAGTACATGAGGCTGAAATTCTGCTGCACCAGGCGGCAAAGAATCATTTTGACGAGCTGGGAATCCAAAAGCTCCCCTCTGTCAAATCTCTCCGGGAGGAATACACCGATCTTCTGGAACAAAAAGAGTATTTGCTGGGCGAACCTATAGCAGAACGAAGCCAGGATAGAGAACGAAAATAATAGCAGAAAATCTGCTATTGACAAAAAAGTTTTTTCTATGCTATTCTTTTATACAGACCAACGGTTTGTATGGAGGTGGAACATGGCAAGAAACAAGTACCCAGAGGAAACGGTGAAACTCATTGTGGAAGTTGCCACCCGATTATTCACAGAAAAGGTTATGACGCAACCCCTCATTGCAGGACATTATCAATGAAACGAAGCTTTCCAAAGGCGCAATCTATCATCATTTTGCATCAAAGGAAGAAATATTTGAAGCGATAATCAGCCGTATTGGGGAAGAAAATACGATAGAACTTGCAAAGGTAAGAGATAATAATTTTTGAATGGACTTGAAAATTAAGGTGTATTTTCAAAGCAGCACTGTTTAATTCTAATCAAAGTCTAATGTTGACCGTTACGCCTTGCTTGTTAGACAATCCCCGTTTTTTGGCAATGCAAATCAAACAGCTTTATCAAATCGTCGCTCCAAAGTTCATTCAGCCGATTTTTGCAACAGGGAATAGAGGACGGAACAATTCAAACCGATAATCCTCGCGAATTAGCAGAAGCGATTATGGTTTTGTCAAATGTGGGCTTAATCCACTTGTCAATTTAGCTGATGAGGATAGTATGCGTAACCGCTGCACTACCTTTTAACGAATTGTTGCGTGGTATGGGTATTTTTGCATTGTTAGATGATGAAATGATAGACGGCTACATCAACTTTGTAGACATAACAAAGCATAAAATAAACTGCTCCAAAGAGAGCAGCTTATTTTAACAATATCACAAACCGACGGTCGGTTTATTGTTCGAGAGGAGGACTATTTTATGAAACAGAACACGAAACTTTTTCGGCGGGATTTTGCGTTGGTCGTTATAGGGCAAATCATTTCTTTATTTGGTAACGCAATACTTCGTTCTTGTCAATGGTCGGCGGTGTTGGCAGACCGTATCAATAAACGAAATATCATGGTGGTATTGATTTTTGCACAGCAATACTGATTGCCATTTTCTATTTTTCATTAGGAAATGTGCCGACAATCCCTCTGTTTATTGTTGTGTTAATGCTACTGTATGGAATTTCCGCACTTACCAACCGGCAGTACAGGCGAGTATTCCGCTACTTGTAACTGCGGATAAACTTTATGACAGGTAATGCCGTAATCAATCAAGAAATACATTATCCGGGCTTGTTAGGTCCTGTTCTTGGCGGCATTATATTTGGGCTATGGGGTATTTATCCGATTTTGATTTTGAGCATTGTATGTTTTACCGTATCTGCTGTTATGGAAATTTTTATCCATATTCCGCACGAAAACGTCTGAGAAAAATAAGCGTACTTACAGTAGCAAAGAAGATTTGAAAGAAAGCTATCAGTTTGTAAAAACAGAAAAGCCTATTCTTTTTTCAGTGGTATTTTTGGTGTCTATTTTCAACTTGGTATTGAGCGCGGTTATAATTGTAGGAACGCCTATTTTGATAAACAAGTTCTTAAAATGTCTGATACTATGTACGGCTTTTTCACAAGGCGCTTTGCATTAGGCGGCTTATGCGGCGGCTTTTTAACGGCGATAGTTTCAGAAAAGTTAAAATTGCAAAAATCATATCTGCTGCTTTTGACTTGTTCTGCATCCGTTGCGTTTATGGGTATATCGTTAATGCTGAATGTTCCTGTTCTTATGTCCTATTGGGTAATTACGGCAATGAGTTTTACTGCTATGGGTGCGTCTACCTTGTTTGTGGTGCAAATCTATACAATGGTACAGACACAAACACCCCCCTCAGTTAGTAGGTAAAATTATGGCTGCATTGATTTCGATTGCCATGTGCGGGCAGCCTGTTGACAAGCTATTTATGGTATCTTGTTTGACGTTTTGCTTCAAATACATGGATTGTTTAATCGGTGCCGCGGTTGCTGCCTTTGTTGATTTCTTTTATTCAAAAAAGAATTTTTCATCAGTTGAAAATGTGCAACAGTAAAAAGATTTTTCATCTTTAGAAAAATACTGGGACGCAGAGCGATTACAAGGGAACAAATTGCGGCGCTTGCTCATGACTTAAAAACACCGTTGACTGTCATTCAAGGAAATATCGGCCTGATAAGTGAAACGGAACTTGACGAGCAGCGGTTAGCAACATATAATCAAGCGTTCCAACGGGAACACTCAGCCATCACCGCAGGTGGTGATCTCAGGTTTGGGGACATGTCACAACAGCATTTTGGCAGGAATACCGAAACGTTCCTTGCCAAAATACGCAATCTTACGGAAGATTGCATTGTTGCCATTTTGGGTGACTAAAAGTTCTCATACCATGAACAGCATTGATAGATTGAATGAAAGACGGTACTAATAAGGGATGCAGCAAGTAACATATAAAGCTGTAATGAGATAAAAGCACAAATATAGTTATAGTAGGTGGTAAAACGATGTTTCGGATAGAGAATTTTCAAAGCTGACGCAGGTATCTATTCGTATGCTCCATTATGACGAGGCAGGCATTTTAACGCCAGCGGAGGTTGATAAATGGACGGGACACCGGCTGTATTCGGTGGAGCAAATACCACGCCTAAATAAAATCCTGTATTTGCGGGATAGTGGGCTGGATGTTTCAGAAATTGCACTTTGCCCTGACGATGGACGAGCAATCACTCCTTGCGCAGCTCGACAAAAGCACATAGAGATAGAAAATGCAATACAGGCCGAACGGAAAAACTGCGTAAGATTGAACTTGCAAAAAAATGAGATACAGGGCGGTAAAGGGAGAACTGCACTATAACATCCGTTAAGTCGATCCCGAGTATCAGGTGCTGTCCTTGCGAAAGTTGTACCAAACTACTATTCCGAGGGCGACTTATGGAAAGAACTTTCTGCTTTACCGTGCGCAAAAATAGAAATAACGGGCAATACATTTTCCATTTATCACGATACAGAATTTCGAGACAGATGTTGATATTGAGCTGTGCGCTCCGGTAAAGAAAATGGGAAAGGAAAAAAGATCCATTTTGTTTCAGTATGACAGAACCAGTCCCGCATATGGCTTGCACAATGGTCTATGGAGATTTTGCAAATATAAAAGAGCCTACCTCGCCTTTTGCCGAATGGCTGCAGAAAATGGTGGATACAAAATGTCTGACCCGATGCGTCAAATCGTGCATAGAGGTCCGTGGAATGAGAATGACCCTGAAAAATATCTGATTGAACTTCAAATACCGCTGGAACACACATGATTATACAGACTTTGAAATGCCTCGCTAAAATGCAAGGCATTTTTAAATTTTCCCTGTTGCATCTCACATGGTGTGAGGTCTTATACTGGTTTTACCAACAAAGCAAGGAGGAAAAATATGACCTATCAATTAAAAGCCATTGGCAAAGTAAAAATGATGAAAACGGCACATTTATTCAGTTAGAGCCGGAGTACATTCCCCGACTACGAGCCTTAGAGATTCAGTCACATCAATGTCCTCTGGTGGTTCAGCGATTGCGACAATGACGCAGACCGGAATGAATTGCAGACAAATCAGCCCTATAAAGGCGCACCCGAAGTCATGGGTGTATTTGCAACACGATCTCCTGCACGTCCGAACCCTATTGCATTAACAGCGTCCGAAATTATCAACATTGATTTCACCAGTGGCATGATCCGTGTTACATTCATTGACGCAAATGACAATACGCCCGTACTTGACATCAAGCCCCTACACACCGAGTTTTGACAGGGTTGAAACGCCCGGTGTTCCCGCATGGTGCAGCGGATGGCCAAAAAGCACCGAAATGTCCGGCTCTGTTTTGATTGGGGATCGGTATTCAATTTTTAAGGGAGGCGGCTTATGAAATTACAGGATTTTGTTCAGAATAAACCTGTTCTTGAAACGGAGCGGCTTATCCTGCGCCCTTTGCGAAAAGAGGATGTTGCAGATTTGAAAGAATGGCTGGGAGACAGTTCCATTTACCGGTATTGGGGCAAACGTCCCGGAAAAAGTGACTTAAATCCAGAATTGCTTTTCCAAAAGCCAGAGAAACCTACGAAAAGTTTTCATTGGGGTGTTGTCCACAAACAGGATCATAAAGTGATTGGCGATATGTGGGTATATCTCATTGAGAATGACCGTATGGCAAAAGTGGCATTTCGCCTTTCACCTGCCTATCAAGGCAACCGTTTTTATGACAGAAGCACTGGCGAGAGCGGCTATCTTCTGCTTTGAAGAAACGGAATTACAGCGTTTATGGGCTGATGTTCATGTACAAAATATTGCATCGTATAAAACTTGGAAAAAGCAGGCTTCAAGCGTGAGGGGCTTATCCGCGAGGGTAAGATGGTAAACACATACTGCGATTACTATTTGTATGGTATGACTAAAGCTGATTATATTGAAATCACCGATAAGGGGCTACCTCCTTACGAGCGCTGCGAACGCTTTTTCCGAAAAGAATTAAATCCATATAGCAACAAAGCTGTCGGACGACGGCAAAAGAAAAAATCCGTCATCCACTAACCGTTATTCTATGTTCTGATTTTACGGCGGCTTTGAACAATTTAAGGTTCCAATTAAGTCGATAGCATTTGAAAAATATTCTGTTTGACCTGCTTCTTGATGCTCTCAAAATCTAACCCATTATGTGAAAAAGATGTTTTTTCCTGCCGTAGCGAGTCAATCAAAATACAAGAGATATATACTTTTTTCAAATAGGTCAGCACAAATAATCCCTCTGGTTTTTAATATATTGGCTATATTCGAGAAATAGGTGTTCTCAAGTGCAGAAAAGTGATGGTTGATTTCGTTATCATCAGCTATCACTAAACGCAACTGGACAAGTGCAAGGTTAGATTTAGCGTATAGATCAATATAGACATCCATCCACTTTTCAATGAATGTGGACAATTCAAGAACCTCTGGTAAACTGATAAGCTGTTGTAATAATTCAGACGAAATTGCGTCAAGATGCTGCTGAAATGCCTCTATAAAGATTTGCCGTTTATCCTCAAAGTAGCTATATAATGCCCCGGTTGATACACCGGCGTATTTGGCAATTTCAGCAGTATTTGTTTTATAGTAGCCCTTTTCGCAGAAAAAGATCAAAACCCGCTTTTACTATTTTCTGACGCTTTTCTATTGACCGTTTTTTGTGTAGGCACTCTTGTCTTTGTCATCGTAACCCTCCTCCATTTTTTTCATTATACCGGGAAACATTGAAAGGTCAACACAAACAAGAAATTTTATTCGCATTTGTTGACGTGGCTGCTGTATTGTGATAAGATAAGAATGTGACAAATTATTCTTATTTGGAGGAAAAGAAAATGAAGTTTTAGATTTGGCTAAGAGCCGGTGTACTACAAGAGGCTTTAACGATACTCCCATATCGGAAGAAGATTTACAAAAAGTATTATCGGCAAGTCGCGTAGCCCCAAGTGCTTGTAATCGCCAACCGCAAAGAATTATCGTTGTCCGTGAACCGGAAAACCTCTTAAAAGTTCAGAACGCATACAAAACCTTTGGATCGCCTTGTGTCTTAATCGTTTGCAGGGATAGGCGAAATGAACTGGTACGTCCCTTTGACAACAAATGTTCCGGCGATTTAGACATCGGTATTGTCTGCGATCACATGATGTTAGAGGCAAGAGAGTTGGGGCTTGGAAGTGTAATGGTTGGCCTGTTTGATCCTTCAATTATCAGAAAAAAGTTTGATTTACCAGAATACATAGAGCCGACTGCATTACTAATACTGGGCTATCCTGCAAACGGCTTTTTAAGTCCAGACCGTCATCATACTGAACGGAAACCATTATGTGACACGGTTATGTTTGAGCGTTACAGTGAAAAATAAAGTAATGCTCGGCTTTTGTGCGCACAATAAAATAAATATCCATACTAACGGAGGGATGATGACATGGGAAATTAGCTGTATTTGATATATCTGAATCTGGCGGCAGAATTGCGGAAAAGCTGCTCGTGTTGTTAAGTGCCCGTCAGCGTCAGGAATTAGTAAACTATCTTCTCGATTTCCAGAAACAACAAAATAATCTTGCTGACAACCAATGTATCATTTCCGAAACTTATAAGTTGCAGACAGTCATTGATGAACCGTTTATAGAGATTCGCATAGGTGATTTATACTTCTGCCAGGAACAACGGCTTGTATGTATTGGCGAGCAGATAATTGAATTAACCGCTAAAGGAATTTGACATCCTTGCTTTATTAATCGCTCACCCGAAGCGTGTATTTACTTATGAGCTGATTATGGAATTGGTCTGGGATGAGAATTATTCCTGCCCTATTCCCGAAAAGCCGTAAATAACCATGTGAGTAATCTGCGGAGGAAACTGAAAACTACACCTGATTCCCGGACTACATCAAAAGTGTTATTGGTGTTGGTTATAAATTTGAAGTATTGTGATAAAGGCCATGAGACAATTTTATTTGTCTTGTGGTCTTTATTATAATATGGGCTCTTTTTGTAAAATCTGTTCGAGGCCGTGATTACCTCAAAACACATTTTATATAAGCCTTTGCCAAAACTATGATGTTTCAGGAAAGAGCATAGAATTTGCCCTGTATAATCTCCCCCAAAAAGGAGGCCGATGAAGGATAAGCCTTCTGCGCTTCCTTTTCGGGGAGGGCTGATAAATGCTGCCAAAGGGGAATTCTCAACAGAATGGTTATTTTATATATAGAGCTTTATGCGCCGTAATCCATGTGGTGTGGATTGCGGCGTTTTTAAGTTTGTCCGAATTTATTATAGTTTTATATCATACAGACTTCCTTCCTGCGCGCCCATTCTTCCTTTTCTATGGGCGCGTATTTCATATATAAGCGGCTGTTACAACAAGGGTTATCCGCACTGCCGCTCCCCGCCCTCTGATTTCGATTTCGCCTGACAACTCAAAAAAAATCGAAATTGGAGGAATTACCCATGAAAGAAATCAATCTGCGGGATTACTACCCGTTTTATACACAGGACGCTATTGTTGAAGTGCCGGACGAGGTGGCCAATCTGCTTCGGGAATACAAATTAAGCGAGGCAGCGCATTTTTCTGCGTACATACCGTCATAAAGCATATTTTTCCCTGGACTATGACAAGAACGTTGAACATGATGCCCTTGTGATCGTGCTGGCACCGGAAGATATTTTGGTCCAGGAGGAAGAACATGCGAGGCTGTACCGTGCCATTGCCTTGCTGCCTGAAAAGCAGAGGAACCGGATATGCTCACATTATCTGCTTGGCATGAGCCTTTCGGAAATTGCCAAAAGCGAACACTCGGCGGTAAGCTCTGTGCATGAAGGAATCCAGCGCGGGCTCCGGCGTCTGAAAAAATTCTGAAGAAATTTGATCCAGCCCCCGAAAATAACCCTCAAAAATGAAATGAATAATAGAGGGACATATTTTTAGGCAGGACAAGCCTGACGGGTGTGGCCGTGCAGCACATGCTCCGGCCCACCCCAAATGAAAAACTGTCATAACTGCCACGCCCCTCGCCTGCTCCTTGACAACCGAATATACGCTGTTACAGGTACTTCATTCTGTGTTCCGAGCAGCAGATGGGGCGGCGCGGTGACAGACAGCCTAAGGAGGTGATGAATCCAGGCTGTCCGAGCGATAAACGCAACCCACGAAACCGGCTGTGGCAGGCCGGATGCGACGATGGCACAGATCACAATGGTACTTCTTCACGGCTCCCTAAAGACTTGGGGAGAGTTCCTGCGGCGTTTGCTTGCTCTGGCAAAGCGGCGGCGTATGCGGGGCTATGATGCGGTGACGCTATCCGCAGCCTGTAATAGCCCCGCCCTGGTAAATCAGGGGCTTGCCGGGGGCGTGGCAAATACGGCAGCTAATCGAAATCAGATACAATGGGCCGGGCCTGGACTGTATGGGCGCAGGTCCGACCTATTCATGTGGTTTTGATAGCCAGGAATATTCAGGAAGGAGTTGACATTATGGAAAATGTAATTGCTGGCGGAGCCGGAACATTGGTAGATATTCGGGATGTTACGGTTGACAGGGAGCTTTCCCGTGAGGATCGGATTGCAGAATTTGTCCGACAGATCAAAAACCCTTACCGCTTCAAGTGCGGCAGTTTACTGTCCACGCCAGTTTTGCCTCCGGCGGCGCCACCCTGGAGGAATGTATCAAGGGAATCCTGCGGTAAGCCGGATATTTTTCTGAAAGGGGCTGACTTTCCCGCGAAGTCGTGGTAAAATAAGAATCGGAAAAGGAATTGAATACGACATAGCCACACTTCTTGAATTGCGGGGATTTTTCTGCGCAACGAAAGGAGTGTTTTTTATGCAGGTTTACAAAGCCATTAAGTACATCCGTCTTTCTTATACGGATGACAAGTCAGTAGAAAGTGACAGCGTTGCCAACCAGCGGCGGCTGATTGACGACTACATTGCCCGGCACCCGGAGATTGAGGTTGTGGCGGAAAAGATTGACGACGGTTATAGCGGCGTCCTTTTGACCGTCCGGCTTTCCAGGAAATGATGCGGATGATCGAGCAGGGAGAAAGCTAACTGTGTGATTGTGAAAAGGACCTCCCGTCTGGGGCGGGAGTATATAGAGACCGGCCGTTATATGCGCCGGTATTCCCGGCTTACGGCGTCCGTTTTATCGCCATCAACGATAACGTGGACACGGAAAATGACGCTGCCGATGACCTGACCGTCTCCGTCAAAAATATTATGAACGAGGCCATACACGGGATATTTCCGTAAAGCCGGAGCGCCCTGGATGTAAACGCCGCATGCGGTGATTTTGTCGGAGCCTTTCCCATTTACGGTTATGTGAAAACCGGCGACAAGCATAAATGCCTGGAAGTTGACGAATATGCCGCAGGCGTAGTGCGGGATATTTTCAGAAAGCGGCTGGAGGGATTCAGCGCCTTCCCATATTGCGGATGAACTGAACCGGATGGGCATACTCTCCCCTCTGGCTTATAAGCGCAGCCACGGGATGCCCCATGCCAAAGGCGGCTATACGGACCGGAAGGACTGCCGGTGGTCGGCAAATACGTCATCCGTATTTTGCAGGATGAAACCTACACCGGAACACTGGTCCAGGGCAGAAAGACAACGCCCCATTTCAAATTAAAAGAGCGTGAGGACAAACCTTCTTCGGAATGGATTCGTGTGGAGGGAACCCATGAAGCGATCATACAAAAGCACGATTTTGATCTGGTGCAACGGCTCCGCAGGATTGACACAAGGACTTCTCCCAAATCGGATAAGGTTTACCTGTTTTCCGGTATTTTGATCTGCGGCTGCTGTGGCTACCGTATGACCCGCAAGACGAACCGCTATAAAGATCAAGGCGAACGAAAAACAGCGGGCGCAGATTTTCGGATTTCAAGACAAAACTCTATGAAAAAACCTGGTAAGCGGGATTCCCACCGGCTATTATATTGAACAGTATTTTATGCACACAATGTCCGTTTTTATTGCGGTTGCGGATCAGTTTGACACGGCGGACCCACAACCTTCATGGAGGCATTATGCTTCCCCCTAAAGAATATGATAAACGAAGCCTATTCCCTGGATATTGGAAGAAAAATTAAGGCGCAGGCACGGCAGGCCATGAAAGACGGTGATTATATCGGCGCACGGGCGCCTTATGGCTACCGGAAAGCCCCGGATAACTGTCACAAGCTGCTGATTGACGAGGAAACAGCCCGGTCGTGAAACAGATTTTTGACTGGGCTTATGAGCGTGTGGCGTTGAACCGTATCGTCCGTAATCTCAATGAAATGGGAATTACGGCGCCGAGCCACTAAAAAATCTACCGGCGAGATCCCAGCCCCGGTTTGATTGGCAGCGGAAAATGGCAGACCCGCACGGTAATGAAGATTCTGGAAAGCGAGGTTTATACCGGTGATCTGGCAGGGCAAGACAAAGATGGTGGATCATCAGCAGGTCACGGCCGATGACGACCAACCTGATTATTGCCCGACACACCCATGAGCCGATTATCAGTCACGAACTCTTTACTACGGTACAGAATACCGAAACAGGTCTGTGAGGAAAGCAGGGCTGTTCCAAAGCGGCCTATACTCCGAACATTTTCAAAGGGAAGGTGTTCTGCGCCGACTGCGGCAGAGCCTCCCACGCAGCGGGCCGAGCGCAAGAAAAGGCCCGGATATTTACTGGTTCCATTGTCTCACGAACAGCCGTGTAAAAGATACCTGCAAAGGCGTGATGATGCAGGAACAGAACTGATTGCAACTGTCACCACTATTTTAGAAAAAGAGCTGTCCGTTGCTTTGGGTATGTCTCTCCCTCTCTTTCAGTTAGAGGCAAGGCAGAAACAGAAAA
>VOFB01004245.1_pt1 | contig 23244 bp, 41 predicted proteins | sample 5384141 | NCBI WGS metagenome assembly VOFB01 (sample SAMN12384721, study PRJNA508395) | human gut metagenome | isolation source: healthy gut A | host: Homo sapiens | reverse complement strand
TTTTAATGTCTCTAAGCAGGATTGTTCATCTGCAAGAATCCCATCAATACAATTTTTTTGAAAAAGTATTACGGTGTCACGGAGTAGTTCTAAACTTTCTAAAGACTGTCCGCGGTTCACATCGTCTAAAGGGTGAATCGTATCATAATTTCCCAGAACCTGTCCTAAGACAGTCAACGCAAGATTAGCAATGACCTCATTGACATTCATATTTGTGGAAGTGCCGGCACCTCCCTGTAAGGCACTGGTACAAAAAGCATCATCCACATCCCCGGCTAAGATCCGGTCGCAGGCGCAGAGGATAGCATCCCATTTTTGGGATTCACTCCGGTGCAGTTCCCGGTAAGATAAGGCAGCCGCTTTTTACCTGCACCATGGCGTAGATCAGGGAAAGATTTGTAGTATGATAGGAAGTAATAAAATTTTCTTTGCCACGAAGCGTCTGTAATCCGTAAAGAGTATCATCGGAAAGGCTGCGTGTTCCTAACATATCATGTTCTGTTCTCATGACGGTTCCTCCGTAAGCATCATAGATACTGCAGGAAACGGTTCAACGCTCCGCTTTAAGATGCCCTGGATATAGGCGATCAGGATACCGTAATTGGTCATAGGGATATTCTGATCCTTTTGCACAGGCAAGGCGGTATTTCATTTCACGCTCATTTAACATACAGCCGCCGCAATGCACGATCATCTTATACGGTGAGAGATCTGTCGGAAATTCCGTGCCGGAGGAAAAGACAAATTCCGGTTCTTTTCCGGTATACTGCCGGATCCAGCAGGCAGCTTGACACTGCCGATATCGTCACACTGTCTGTGATGAGTGCAGCCTTCGGAAACTAAAATTTTATCTCCGTCCTCAATCTGCTCTAGTGCAGTGACACCTTTGATCAGTGCCGGCAGATTTCCTTTATATCTTGCAAAGAGGATAGAAAACGAAGTTAACATAATATCTGCCGGGTGTCGGCAGATACCTTTGCAAAGACCTGACTGTCGGTAATGACAAGACGCGGTTTTTGCCTAAGTGAGATAAAGTGTCGCGCAGTTCATATTCTTTGACAACAATGGCAGTTGCATCTGCCTCTAAGATGTCAGGATCGTCTGCTGCTGCGGCAGGATCAGTCTGCCCTTTGGAGCAGCCTTGTCGATCGGCACGACTAAAACCACAAAATCGGAAGGATGGATCAGGTCAGCAACGATCCGAAGTTTGGTATCTTCTGTTTTAGCGAGAGTTGCAATCTTTTCTTTGAGGGTATCGATCCCGGAAAGATCAGCCGTGCTGACAGATACAAAATCAATATGATGTTCTTTTAAATATTGAAGGTCTTTTTTGCAAGTGAAGCAGACGGGGCAAAGGTCGGATTTGTTAAATGCCACGGCATAAGGAATCTGCTTTTTTTGGATATGCTCTATAAAAAGCAAAATCCTCTTCGCAGAGTCCGAGAGATGCATCGACTACTAAGACAGCGGCATCCGATTTATTTAACACCTGATAACTTTTTCTTTACGCGCAAAGCACCAAGCTCGCCTTCATCATCAATTCCCGGAGTGTCAATGACAACGACGGGTCCTAACTGGGAGCAGCTCCATGGATTTTTGCACCGGGTCGGTAGTAGTTCCCTTTAACGTCTGAAACAACGGCAAGATCCTGTCCGGTCACGGCATTTAAGACACTGGATTTTCCGGCATGCCGCCGTCCGAAAAAAAGGCGATATGGACACGTGCAGAAGATGGGGGCTGATTCATTTGCATAAGTATTCCTCCTCAAACACAGCATTTTTTATTCTTTTTATTCTAGTTTGTTTCCCAAACCTTGTCAATGTGTGCATTTGGTTTGCTTTTTGTGGAAAATAATGATACTATTAGTTTTGGATATGAATGGTAGAATACCAGAGAAAACAGAAGGGTGGAATATTTACATGAAAAAAATGGAGGATTACGTCCGCAGTATTCCGGATTTTCCGGAACCGGGAATTATATTCAGGGATGTGACCAGCGTATTGCAGGATGCAGACGGATTACATATGGCGATCGACAAGATGCAGGAACTGCTCGCGGATACGGACTTTGATGTACTTGCAGGAACCGAGTCCAGAGGATTTATCTTTGGTATGCCGATTGCATATAATCTCCATAAACCATTTGTGCTGGTAAGAAAAAAAAAGGAAAGCTGCCATGCGAGACCGTAGAAAAAGAGTACGATCTTGAATATGGAAAAGCAGAGATCGAGATGCATAAGGATTCCATCAAACCGGGGCAGAAGGTTGTTTTAGTAGATGACTTAATCGCAACCGGAGGTACAATGGAGGCTGCCGCAAAATTAGTGGAAGAATTAGGCGGCGAAGTTGTAAAAATCCTTTTCTTAATGGAGTTAGCAGGGTTAAAAGGGAAGAGAGACTGAAAGAGTATGACGTAGAATCTGTCATCTGTTATGAAGGAAAATAAGAAGAGAGAAGAGGCTGGGGTTTGATCAAACACAGTCTTTTTTTCACCTCCATTTCTTGTGAGATAGTACAGATTATGGTATAATAAGACAAAATACAGGAATTGTCGACATGGTTAGACAAAAACAGTTGTAATGAGGCAGTAGTAGGAGAAATGGCAAGAGCGTTTGAAGCATTGCAGAAGAAGTCGATCCATATCATCAGCAATATCAAGAAATCATCAGAAGTATTGTTAGGTTCCGGTGAGGAATTGAACCATATGGCACAGCAGAGTAATCTTGCAGCAGGTGAGATCAGCCGTGCAGTAGAAGATATCTCCAAAGGTGCGGTATCCCAGGCAGAAGATGTAGAAGAGGCAACTGTTTATGTAGGCGATATGGGTAAAGTAGTAGGCGAGATCGTAGATGGTGTGGAGACCTTAGATGAGACCTCCAATGAGATGAAAAAATGCCGGTGATGAGTCCACGAAACATTATTGAGCAGCTTACCGTATCCAACGATAAGACAACAAAAGCCATTGAACATATCGGAAATCGATCAAAGCGACCAACGATTCCGTACAGGAGATCGGAGAAGCGACGAAGATCATCACTGCGATCGCAGAGCAGACCAGTCTGTTGGCACTGAATGCATCGATTGAAGCAGCAAGAGCAGGAGAAGCAGGAAAAGGTTTTGCCGTTGTAGCCGATGAGATTGGAAAATTAGCAGATCAGTCCAACACCTCCGCAGAGCAAGATCCGTCAGACGATCGACAATCTGTTAGAAGAATCTGAAAAGAGCGTTGAGGTTATGGAGAGTGTCAATGTACTTGTCGCAGAGCAGCAGGAAAAACTGAACCAGACCAGAGAAAATTCGTAAGAGTCAGCAAGGGAATTACAACCTCTAAGGATGATATGGCAGCAATTAAGAGTCATACGGAATCCTATTTTGCAGCCCGCAAGAAGGTTGCAGATTTAATTCAGAGTCTGTCAGCAATTTCAGAAGAGAATGCAGCAAGTACCCAGCAGACGACAGCCTCTATGGAAGAATTGAATGCAACAATGAACCTGTTAGCAGAAGCATCAAAGAATCTGACGGACTTATCCAGACAGTTAGAAGAAGAAATAGGATTCTTCCAGATAGAGGATTAATCGATAAAGGAGTCAGGAAGTGCAGGAACAGATTCATGACATCTTACAGTCTTTTGCCTTTACAAGTTCGTGTTAAGTAAGGCAAAGAACTGTGAATATCGTAAAGTCCAGATATTAAAAAAGAAAAGAACTATCAGATTGAAAAGTATACACAAAAAGCAGGTATTTCACGAGAATCTTTCGATAGAAGAGTTGGAAAACTATTTAGAGCAGGAGCTTGGTATACATTTCTTTCAGATGAATGTCTGGAATGCAAGACAGGAATATCAGGTGATGATTTCTAAAAAAGGCAAGGTGCATATCACGGAGCAGAGTTGCACAAAGACTGCACCAAAGCAGCAGACAGAGCATAACCGGAAAAAAGAAGTATCTGATTCCGGAGGGCGAAATGATTGAGCCTCTGGTTGATATGGGAATCTTCACAAAAGAAGGAAAGATCGTACACAGCATGTACGATAAGTATCGACAGATCAACCGTTTTGTAGAACTTGTGGACGATGCCGTAAAGAACAGGAACGGACACATTTGAACATTATTGATTTTGGATGTGGAAAATCCTATCTGACCTTTATTTTATATCACTATTTTACAAACATCCGTAAGATTCCGGTGCATATGACCGGACTGGATTTAAAAGAAGATGTGATCGAGAAATGTAACCTTGCAGCTAAGAAGTATGGTTACAAAAATCTTCATTTTGAATTAGGAGATATCTGTGGATATCAGAGCAGTGAGCAGGTAGATATGGTAATTACACTGCATGCCTGCGATACGGCAACCGATCATGCGTTATATCATGCCGTGCGATGGAATACGGAAATGATCTTTTCCGTACCGTGTTGTCAGCATGAATTGAACAGCCAGATACAGAGTGAGGACTATTCGATACTGACCCGTTATGGCCTGATTAAAGAACGGACAGCAGCGTTGATGACCGATGCGATCCGTGCAAATCTGTTAGAGGCATGTGGTTATAAGACAGATATCTTGGAATTTGTGGATTTTGCACATACGCCAAAGAATCTATTGATCCGTGCAAAGAAAAACCAGTGTCTAAAGATCAGAAAGAAAAGCGTATCGGGGAAGTGGAGCGTCTGATGCAGGAATATCATTTACAGCCGACGTTTTATCAGCTTTAAAAGAAGCGTCATACATTTAAAAGAAAAATACAATTAGAATAAAATTGGAAAAAATCTCTCATACTATCAAAAAGTTTGGGAGGTTTTTATGGAACAAAAAGATTTTTTTTCACAGATGAAGGGTTCGCAGAGTCTTTCATTTCAAAAACCGCCTTACATTCTTGCAAGTGGAAATGTTGTGGGAAAGAAGGAGGGCGAAGGCCGCGTTGGGAAAAAGAATTTGATGTGATCTGCGAGGACGATAAATTTGGTGCAGACAACTGGGAAGATGCGGAAAAATGTACACTGCAAAAGGACGCAGTGGCGTTAGCGTTAGAAAAGCAGGATTAGAAGCAAGGGATATCCGATATATTTTTGCGGGAGATTTATTAGGACAGAATATTGCCACCTCATTTGGTCTGATGGACTATGAAATCCCGCTCTTTGGACTATATGGTGCGTGTTCTACGGCAGGAGAATCCATGGCATTAGGTGCGATGTGTGTGCGGCAGGATATGCCAAAAAATGTTCTGACATTAACTTCAAGTCATTTTGCGAGTGCGGAGAAACAGTTTCGATTTCCCCTGGAGTATGCCAATCAAAGACCACTATCAGCTACCTGGACGGTTACCGGAAGCGGAGCCTTTGTACTTAGCACCACAAGGAGCAAGGCAAGGATCACAGGGGATCACGACCGGAAAGATCGTGGATTACGGGGTTAAGGATTCTATGAACATGGGGGCAGCCATGGCACCGGCAGCCTGTGATGTAATATATCAGCATCTGTTAGATTTTGAGCGGAAGCCGGAGGACTATGACAAGATCATTACCGGAGACCTTGGAAAAGTCGGAAAAGAGATTCTGATCAAACTGCTTCGTGAAAAAGGAATCGATATAGCAGAGATCCATACAGACTGCGGAATCGAGATTTTTGACTGCGAGGAACAGGGAACACAGTCGGGAGGCTCCGGTTGTGGCTGTTCCGCGGTAACCTTAAGTGCGCATTTCTTAAAACAGGTAGAAAAGGGAGCATTAAAGAGAATTTTATTTGTCCCGACCGGAGCGTTATTATCGACGGTCAGCTTTAACGAGGGACAGAGTGTTCCGGGGGATTGCACATGCGATCGTCATAGAACATGCATAGAAGAAGAAAAGAAAAATAAGGGAAAAGAGGAGGAATTATCGGATGGATTATATCAATGCATTCTGGGTAGGCGGATTGATCTGTGCCCTTGCCCAGATTTTAATGGAAAAAGACAAAAATGCTGCCGGGAAGGATCATGGTTTTGATCGTATGTTTAGGTGCGGTGTTAGGAGCAGTCGGAATCTATGAACCGTTCATGGAATATGCGGGAGCAGGAGCAAGTGTTCCGTTGCTCGGATTTGGCAATGTTTTGTGGAAAGGTGTGAAAGAAGCAGTAGATGCGAATGGATTTTTGGGACTGTTTCAGGGAGGTTTTAAAAGCAAGTGCCGTAGGAATTTCCGCAGCATTGATCTTTTGGCTATTTGGCATCCTGGATGCTTTCGAGCCGAAAATGAGAAAATAGTACACATTCCGGAATACGTTTGACGCGACTTTCTTATAATGCTATAATAGTGAGCGGTTAAGAAAGAAGGACGTAAATGCAGACAGAAGAGAGAAAAAAATATTGATCGTGGACGATGACCCGATGGTGTTAAAAGTCATCCGTTCTTATTTAAAAGACAGTTATAAAGTGTACTGTATCCGTTCAGGAGAGGAAGCACTGAAGTTTCTTTCGATGCAGATTCCGGATGTTGTGCTGTTAGATTATATGATGCCGGGAATGGATGGTCCGGAGGTGTTCCGCAGGATGCAGGAGGACGAACGGACACAGGGAATCCCTGTGTTTTTTTATGACGGCTGTCACAGACAGGATCGTGTCTTAGAGTGCATGGAAAATGAATCCCGAAGAGTATTTGGTAAAGCCGGTCAGTAGCAGTAAGCTTTTGAAAAATTGTCCGATTTATTTGAAAAGAGAGTTAACATCGTATAAATACGAAAATAAAGGACATATTAGTACTATCAAAACAAAAGGAGATAGTATTGATATGAAAAAATTCAAAAAATCATAGTTGGTGCTATGCTGGTAATGGCACTTGGTACGTTTACAGCCTGCGGTAACAATGACGATAATGTAAATGATACAACAGATACGCAGGATAACGTAACAGACGATGCTGCAAATGATGAAACAACAGGCAGCAACAAAAACAATAACAACGACAATAACGATAAAGATACGGACAACGCAGGAAATGCAGTCGGCGATGCAATGGAAGATGTCGGTGATGCAGCAGGGATGTTGGAAAAGGTGTCGTAGACGGAGTTGGTGAAGTTGGCGAGGGCATCAAAGATGCAGCCGAGGATATGACCGGAAACGATGATAATGACAACAACAACCAGAACAACGACAACAATACCAGAAGTGGTATGGGAAAACAACGCCGATGACAATCGGCAAATCGTTAGGGAATGATCATCAGAGAATAAAAAGGGCGTGAGCTGTATAACAGCTCACGCTCTGGTCTATCTTATAGAAGTGTTTATAGAAATAAAAATTACTCGTCAATGCTGTAGTTTGGAGCTTCTTTTGTGATGTGGATGTCATGAGGATGACTTTCCTTTTAAAGAAGCAGCACTGATCTTTACAAATTTACCGGTTTCTTTTAAAGTCTCGATATTTGGAGCACCGCAGTAACCCATACCGGAACGTAAACCACCGATCAACTGGAATACCGTGTCCTCAACGCTTCCTTTGTAAGCAACACGTCCTTCTACGCCTTCCGGAACAAGTTTCTTCGCATTCTCCTGGAAGTAGCGGTCTTTAGAACCGTTTTCCATAGCAGCAAGGGAGCCCATGCCACGGTATACCTTTGTATTTACGACCCTGATACAGTTCGAAGGTTCCCGGACTTTCATCACATCCCGCAAAGATGCTTCCCATCATGCAGACACTGGCTCCTGCTGCAATTGCCTTTGTAATATCACCGGAATACTTGATACCTCCGTCAGCAATAATCGGGATGTTCCATTCTTTGCAGCTTCGTATGCATCCATAACGCAGTGATCTGCGGAACACCGATACCTGCAACGACACGTAGTACAGATAGATCCCGGTCCGATACCGATCTTTAACAGCATCAGCACCGGCTTCGATCAGAGCCTTAACAGCTTCACCGGTTGCAACATTTCCTGCAATGACCTGTAAGTCAGGATAAGTCTTTTGATATTTTTTACAGCTTCTAAATGTTCTTAGAATGTCCGTGTGCGGAGTCTACGACGATGACATCTACGTGTGCATTTACTAATGCATCCACACGATCCATCATGTTTGTAGTGATTCCGACACCGGCACCACAGAGAAGACGACCCTGTGCATCTTTGGCGGAAAGCGGATACTTGATCTGCTTTTCAATATCTTTAATGGTAATTAAACCTTTCAAATTATTATCTTTGTCAACGATTGGTAATTTTTTCTTTTCTTGCTTTGGCAAGGATTGCTTTTGCCTCTTCAAGAGTGATGCCTTCAGGAGCAGTGATCAGTCCCTCTGAAGTCATAGATTCTTTGATTTTTTGGAAAAATCAGTCTCGAATTTAAAATCACGGTTTGTGATGATTCCGACTAATTTCGTTCCTTCTGTGATCGGAACACCGGAAATACGGTATTTCGCCATCAGGTTGTCCGCATCCTGTAATGTATGATCCGGGGAAAGGTAAAATGGATCCGTGATAACACCATTTTCAGAACGCTTTACCTTATCTACTTCTTCGGCCTGTGCTTGGATCGACATGTTTTTGTGGATAATTCCAATGCCGCCCTGTCTTGCCATGGCAATTGCCATTCTGTGTTCAGTTACGGTATCCATTCCTGCACTCATCATTGGGATGTTTAATTTTACCTTTTTGGTAAGATAAGTGGATAAATCAACCATATTTGGAGTTACTTCCGAATATGCAGGAACCAGCAAAACATCATCAAATGTAATTCCTTCACCGATAATTGTACCCATGAAATTTTCCTCTCTTTTCCTTCTTCTAAAAAGTGTCTGATAATGTATATTATTTTTTCAATTCTAGCAAAAAAAAAATGTGAAGTCAATGTCGCAATTATCAAAAATGTAGAAATTCTGCCTTTATTTTTGTACACTTTTTTGGTATCCTTTTGTGAGTTTTATGCAAAGGAGAGTCAGGATGGAGTTTCGACCATGTATTGATATACATAATGGAAAAGTAAAGCAGATTGTGGGTGGAAGCCTCTTAGATGAGGGAAATCGTGCAAAGGAAAATTTTGTAGCAGAGCAGGATGCGGTTTTTTTTTATGAAGTTGTGGGAACAGGGATTAAAAGGGAGGACATATCATTCTTTTAAAATCCGGTGGGTTCAGAGTATTATGAAGCGACAAAAGCACAGGCAGAACTTGCATTGCAGGCATATCTGTTGAAGGCTTTGTAAGAATTGAAGAGTCAGATATGTATCTGTATCCTGACTACGATACATTTGAAATATTCCCATGGAGACCACAGCAGGGAAAGGTTGCAAGACTTATCTGTGATGTGCATACACCAGATGGCAAGCCTTTTGAGGGCGACCCAAGATGGATACTTAAGAAAACTATTAAAGAAGCGAATGAAATGGGATACCGCTTTGATGTCGGTCCTGAATGTGAATTCTTCTTATTCCATACAGATGACAACGGACTTCCTACAACTTTAAGCCATGAAAAAGCTGGATATTTTGACCTCGGACCTAATGACCTGGGCGAGAATATAAGAAGAGACATGGTTCTTACTCTTGAGGATATGGGATTTGAGATTGAGGCTTCACATCATGAGGTTGCTCCTGCACAGCATGAGATAGATTTCTCTCAGAGTAATACCATGAATAGGGATGTCTCAGATGTGGTATGTCTCTCATGCCGTTAAAAGTTCATGAACTGTTGCAGACCGTCGAGATGATGGCGTATACTTATGAAAAGAAGAGAAAGAAACGGCGTGCACAGCCCAAAGAACGTACCGAGGAAGAAAAAAGCTGATATTAAATGCAAAAAACTTCTCATGGAACGGAACCAGATGAGTGAAGAGGAAGCACACCGTTATATACAAAAGAGCAGCATGGACACCGGTACCAGCATTGTGGAGACAGCACAGATGGTACTCAGTCTGATGAGTGTATAATAGAAGGAGTGATGGATATGAAATTTACAAAAGATGCATGGAATCGGAAATGATTACGTATATGTAAATTGTTTTGAAGAAAGGTGGAAGATCCGGCAGCGCTTGCCAAGTTCGTAAGCGACAGGCATTTTGGGATTGGTTCCGACGGATGATCTTAATAAAACCTTCTAAAAACGCAGATTTTACCATGGACATGTATAATGCAGACGGTTCACAGGGTGAAATGTGTGGGCAACGGGATTCGTTGTGTGGCAAAATATGTCTATGATAAAGGACTGACGGATCAGCAGCAGATTTCGATAGAGACATTAGCAGGGATCAAATATCTGGATCTGACGGTGGAGGACGGAAAGGTCGTTCTTGTCCGTGTGGATATGGGAGAGCCGGAGCTGATCGCAGAAAAGATTCCGGGATCGCAGACAGTGAGAAAGTTATTGATGCACCGATAGAAATTGACGGAACAACCTATCATATGACTTGCGTATCTATGGGAAATCCACATTGTGTGGTCTTTATGGATGATGTGGAGAATTTTGAGATCGAAAAAACAGGTCCGTTATTTGAAAATTATAAAGATTTTCCAAAACGGATCAATACAGAGTTTGTAAAAGTCATTGATGAGCATACCTTGCAGATGCGTGTGTGGGGAGCGTGGTTCCGGCGAGACACTTGCCTGGGAACCGGAGCCTGTGCAACTGCCGTGGCAGCAGTGCTGAACGGACATTGTAATGGAGAGATCCTGATCCATCTGCTGGGAGGAGATTTAAAGATCGAATGGGACAAAGAGACAAACCATGTATTTATGACAGGTCCGGCAGCCATTTCCTTCGAGGGAGAGATCAATCTGTAGAATATTTAAATACTAATCAAACAAGAAAAGAGGAGAAGATTATGTTTCAAGTAAATGACAATTTTCAGAAGTTACCGGGAAGCTATTTATTTAGCACGATTGCAAAAAAGTCAGTGCATATCAGCAGGAAAATCCGGACAAGAACCTCGATCCGTTTAGGTATCGGTGATAACACAGCCGCTTGCTACCGGCGATCATCAAAGCACTTCATGCAGCCGTAGATGAAATGGGAGCAGCAGAGACCTTCCATGGATATGCACCGGATTTAGGATATGAATTTTTAAGAAGCGCCATTGCAAAGAATGATTATGAGTCCCGTGGATGTGACATCAGTGCAGATGAGATTTTTGTATCTGTCGGAGCAAAATGTGATTCTTCTAATATTCAGGAGTTGTTCTCGGTGGATTGTAAGATCGCAGTCTGCGATCCGGTTTATCCGGTCTATGTGGACTCTAATGTTATGGCAGGAAGAACAGGCGAATATGATGCAAAGACAGAGACATGGAGCGATGTGATTTACATGCCGTGCACGATGGAAAACAATTTTGTGCCGGAGTTTCCGAAAGAGACACCGGATATCATCTATCTGTGTCTGCCGAACAATCCGACCGGTACGACGATCACAAAATACCCAGTTACAGGAATGGGTAGATTACGCAAATAAGAATGGTGCCATCATTATTTATGATGCGGCATATGAAGCATATATTTCAGAGGATGATGTCGCACATTCCATTTATGAATGTGAAGGAGCAAAGACCTGTGCAATCGAAATCAGAAGTTTTTCTAAAAATGCAGGATTTACAGGAGTCAGACTTGGCTTTACGGTAGTGCCAAAGGATTTGAAACGTCAGATGTTTCCCTCCATGGTATGTGGGCAAGACGTCATGGAACAAAAATTCAACGGCGCACCATATATCATCCAGCGTGCAGGCGAAGCCGTATATTCAGAGGAAGGAAAAGCACAGTTAAAGGAACAGGTTGCTTACTATATGAAGAATGCATCTGTGATTAAATCAGGATTACAGGAAGCAGGCTATACGGTATTTGGTGGTGTGAACGCACCGTATATCTGGTTAAAGACTCCGGATCAGATGAATTCCTGGGAGTTCTTTTGACTATCTGTTAGCAAATGCGAAGGTCGTTGGAACACCGGGTTCAGGATTTGACCAAGCGGAGAAGGATATTTCCGACTGACTGCATTTGGAAGCTATGAGAACACGGTAGCAGCATTAGAGCGAATCAAGAAAATGTAAAGGGAGCTTTTACAAAAAGGAGTTAACATTTTATGTTATCGGAAGAGGAACGACAGCGAAGAAGAAGAGCACAGCTTCGGGGCAGAGAAGACGTGCAGCGAAGAAAAAGAAGACGAAGGGCATTGCTTGCGAGAACCCTGTTTATTACAATCATTGTTCTGATTATCACAGGGGCAGTGTGCCTGATTAAGCATTTTAAAATGCAAAAGAGACCTCTGCACAAGTTGAGCCAAAGATTGTGGAAAATCCACCGGATTATGAGGTAGACCTGTTGGATATCAACGATTATTCCAGACCGGGACTGACGTTAGAAAAAGTGAATGGCATTGTTATTCACTATACCGCAAATCCGGGAACTACAGCAAAACAAAACCGGAACTATTTTAATGGATTGAAAGATTCTAAAAAAGACAAAGGCAAGTGCACATTTTGTTGTAGGGTTAGAGGGTGAAATCGTACAGTGTATTCCCTGCAATGAGATTGCCTATGCATCCAATGACAGGAACAGTGATACGATTTCGATCGAATGTTGTCATCCGGATGCAACAGGAAAATTCAATCAAGAAACGAAAGGACACGCTGGTACATCTTACCGCATGGCTGATCGGGCGTTACGGACTGACGACGGATGATGTGATCCGGCATTATGATGTGACAGGCAAAAATGTCCGCTCTATTATGTGGAGCATGAAGATGAGTGGAACAAATTCAAAGAAGATGTAGATGCCTATATTGAAAAGAACGGAGTGCTACCATCTGAATTGAAAAGAATTCGAATAGAGGTTGCCAACCTTAAAAAAATCAAGTAGAATTGTATTAGATAATGGCAAAAAAGAGAATGGAAGTCAAATGTTAGAAGTAATATTAGAAGATTTGAAGAATCAGAAAGAGGTCCGCAAAAACCTGATACAAATGAAAGAACTCCTCAAAGATGAGGAAACACGAAAGGAATTGTCGGAGCTTTCTGCCGCAATTCTATATTTTTGGGATTTTTAAATGATGAAGATCCAAAGGTCAGGAAAAATGCGGCACTGATCCTAGGAATGACAGGTGATCAGGAAATCCTCCCCTGCATTAATTGAGGCATATGAAAACGAAGAAGACGCTTTTTGTAAAGAGTGACTATCTGAAAGCGATGCAAATTTTGACTGCACGGAATATCTTGCGTCTTTGAAACAGAGATTGGAAGAGCTTCAAACGATGCAGGCAGATGAGAGTGAGAAAAAGCATATCCGAAAAGAACGGAAAGAATTAGAAAAACTTTTTAGAGCAGGAAGAGGGAAACCGGCTTCATGCCTTTTGCGGATATGACCAGCCTTGTGATATGATTCTGACAACGGACAGAGGCTTTGCCCAGATGACGGCAGAACAGATTCACAGGGGCAGAAAAAGCAGTGGCAGCATCCGGTGTTCGTCTTCATACGGAAGATTTAAAATCCGTACTGAATATCAGGACGTTCCGTGAGATACTGTTTCCGATTCATTGTAAGACCATTCTTTTGCCGGAACTAGAGCGGGTAGCAGAAGGATTATTAGCAGGAGATTTGTTGCAGTTGTTAGAGAGGCATTTGCAGGGAGATGCACCCTATTTTTTCCGTATACAGATATTAGCTCCGATGCCAGAGGATAAGAAGAACATTTTTTTAAAAAAGACCGCTTATGCACTCTGAAGAAAAGAGTGGATACAGGCTGAAAAACACACCGGGAAGATATGAAGTGGAGATCCGTCTGATACAGAAGCGGGAGGGAGATTTCCACGCATATCTGAAGTTCTATACATTGCCGATGCACGTTTTTCCTATCGGAAAAATGCACTTGCAGTATCCATAAATCCGACACAGGCAGCATTAATGCTCTATTTAGCCAAGCCGTATTTAAAAGAGGATGCAGCAGTGCTTGATCCGTTTTGCGGTGTGGGAACGATGTTAATAGAACGTAACAAGGTACTTCCGGCGAGATCTTTGTACGGTATTGATATTTATGGACAGGCCATTGAAGGGCAAGAGAAAATACCCAACTTGCGGGAGTTGAGATATCGTATATACAGAAGAACTTTTTTGATTTTACACCGGCACAAATTCGATGAGATTGTGACGAATATGCCAACGAGAGGAAAGAAGAGCAAGGAAGAGCATGATGCATTTTATGCGGAATTTTTCCAAAAAGCAAAGCAGCATCTGAAACCGGGTGGCATGATTATCATGTATACGAATGAAGCAGGGTTTGTCAAAAAAAAATGCGGTTGAAAAAAGGATATGCAGCTTTTAAAAGAATATTGTATCCGTCAAAAGGAAGAATGGTATTTGTATATCATAGAGATAGAAGAGTAAGGGGGCATGACACGGATGGATGGACAGGAAGCAAAGAGCAGGGAGAGAGTTTGCAGTATCCTTATTGGATAGTCAGATGGTTCAGATGCTTCAGGACCGGTTTTGTCTGGCAAATAATGTCTACTGTGTTTGTTTAACCAGAAGTGAAGGTGTCCTGACAAAAGCATATGGTTCTAAGAAGGAGTTAGACTACCTGCATCAGAAGATGGGAATGGGACTTCATATTGCCCTGTTAAAACGTCTGACAGAAAATGATATTGAAGAAGTCATCGAGCAGGAGTTAGAAGAAGACTACCTGAAGATGTGCACTTGCCATTAAAATCGGTGGAGAGACGGTAGCCATCTGGGTTGTCTTAGCAGTGTTAGATGAACCGGGGATTCATGGAGAGGATGTTCCGCCTTATATCAAGACAACGACAACGGAGCGTTTTTATTCTTCCATCAGCTTTTAGAGAGTCTGACGAAGCAGTATTTTGCTGTCAAGTTAGAAGAAGTGATCGCACAGGAAGCATTTATCAAGAGCCATGAATCGGAAGAAAAGATGAAAGCCGAGCTTAGAAGAAGCGAGGTTATGACACATATCGTCTCAAAATTAGAGAGTGAGGACTCTTTTTGCAGACATTGTGGAAAATATCTTAGAGTCGGTCTGTGGATATTTAGATATCAGTGGAGCGAGCATGCTTCAGATTGATGATAAGAATCAGATGATGAACATGATCTGCTATTATGGATTCCATGACCCGGAGCAGGTAAAAACGATGCGGCATCTGCCGTTAGAGGAAGTGCCGTGGGCAAACGGAAAACCATATCTGATCTCCTTCAGATACTTATCTGCCGGAAAATTTCTTAAAATATTTCCAGACCTACCACAGACGTGCGGGAATCTTTCTGCCATTGGGTGTCAATGAAAAATCCGGCATGTATTTGGCCTTTGTAGTGAGCGTTTTCCAAGGGTCTGGTCACAGGAAGAGATCAAGTTTTTTTAAATGATGTCAAACAGATCGTACAGAGCATTTTAGTAAAGCGTATTACAAAGAATTCATTAGCAAGCTCCTATGTCATCATTAGAGGCAATCTTAGAAAATATGGGATGCAGGAGTCTGTGTGGCAGATATCAAGCAGGAAAAATCACTGTATGCAAACTGCAAATTCCGTGAGTTGTTCCGCAACTTTTTAAGTACACACAGCTTAGAAGATCTGATCCATAAATACAAACCGAACGGATTGGCAGCACAGCAGAAGACAGAGATGTATATACCGGTTTGAACCGCTGGTATGATGTGCAGTTTGCAACGATCAACTGGGTAGACGGAAAAGAGTGTGACTCTTTTGTACCGTCTATGATGTAACCGATAAGAAGCTGTATCAGCAAAAAGATTGAAAAGCAGGAAAACAACGACTTTTTGACCGGTCTGTTTAACCGTATGCGCTGTGAGCAGGATTTGAAAATGTATATCCGGACTGCAAAAGAGCAGAAGACGGAAGGTGCACTGTTGTATATTGATCTGGATGATTTTAAACATATCAATGACGGTCTCGGTCACCAGTATGGAGATATTCTGTTAAAGGCAATTTCTAACAGCCTGCGGAAGAATCAAAGGAATTGAGGACAGTTGTTACCGTATGGGCGGTGATGAATTTATCATCATTGTCAAGCCGGAACAATATGACCGGTTAGAGCAGATCATAGAGGAAGTACAGGCAATCTTCAACAAGCCATGGTTCTTACACAGTGCAGACTATTACTGTACGATGAGTATGGGTGTAGTCCGTTTTCCAAAGGATGCCAATACCGTAACAGATCTGATCAAGAAAGCGGATATTTCCCTCTATGAAGCGAAAAAGGGTGGAAAGAACCGTGTGGAATATTACGGTGGAGATGGAGAAGATACGGCTTCAAGACGTCTGGATATGGAAAAGAACATGCGTGATGCAACAGCAAATTCCTGCGAGGAATTTGAGGTCTATTATCAGCCTGTCATCGATATTTCCGGCGAAAAAGAACGCTGCTCCGGTGTGGGCACTGGTACGCTGGAATTCAGGAAAAATGGGAATGGTAGGACCGGGAGAATTTATCCCGCTTGCAGAGTATTTAGGTCTGATCAATCCGATCGGAGATTTTGTACTGCGGAAGGCATGTGAAAAATGCAAGTACTGGAATGATATGGGACATCCGCGTATCGCATCAACGTAAACCTTTCTGTCGTACAGCTTTTACAGAATGATATTGTGGAACGTATCCGTACTGTATTAGAAGAGACAAAAATGCGACCGGAGAATCTGACACTGGAGGTTACCGAGAGTCTTGCGATCAACGATATCGGACGAATGAAGAAGGTGTTGAGTAAAGATCAAAGAGCTTGGAGCTTTGATCGCACTGGATGATTTTGGAACCGGATATTCTTCTTTAAGTCATATCCGTGAACTTCCGATCGACATTATCAAGATTGACAGGTGTTTTGTCATTGATCTTGGAAAAGATGACTATGCGGAGACATTTGTACGGATGGTTGCCGAGTTAGCAGACACCATTGGGGTCCGTATGTGCGTAGAGGGTGTAGAATATGATGAACAGCTTCAGATTTTAAAGGATATGAAGAAGGTTCAGTACATTCAGGGTTATTATTATGACAAGCCGCTTACGGAAGAGGCATTTGAGAAAAATATCTGTAGAATGGATGGGGCGCATTACATCTTAGATGTAATGTGCCCAATATTTTTGATGAGGATCGAAATGCTTCCATCTTCATTTGTGATAAATTCAATGCTGTCCCCACTTCGGTACTGTTCCATAGGGATTTTGATCTCTACACCGGTATCGGTAGAGAGACATTGCTTTTCATAGCGTTTTAAGGTAGCAGTATTCTGCGGGAGCGAATCTCTGCTTCAGAGATATTATATTTTCTAACTTCTCTGTAACCTCCTCGCGAAATTCCGGTTTTCAGGAAAGACCTTATCTAAGACATCCGGAATGGAGAGAGTGCCTTCTTCTTCTAATTCCGTATAGATAATATTTTTGGTGTTCATAGAGGCAGCATACTGTTCCTCTTCATCAAAATATTTTTTCTGAACTTTGTCAATTTCTTTTGTGACAATGGACAGTTTGGTTTAGAACTTAAAGAACCATGACATCCTAAAAAAGTGAAGAGAAGTAGTTGGTCTTTGTACCGTTGACATCATACTTCTTTTCGATCAACTGGATCTGATAGTCGGTCAGGTTGATGACTGCCGCTTCGGTCAGTTTCTGGCTCTCATTTGGCAGGATGGCTTTGAATTTTATGATATCATTGGTATTGCCAAAAGCGTCAGAATCTGTATGGTGTGTATAGGAGGTTTTGTAATTCATTTTTAAAGTGCAAGATAGGTGTTTTCATTTGCACTAAAATGGCAGATAATAAAGTCAGCCGGCGGAATGTCGATATTCTGGTTCATGATCGTAAAAAGATGAGTCGAAATATCCTGACTGACTTTGACAAATCCATGTTCTTCTAAGTCATCTAAGTATCCGCGGACAACGGAATCCTCAGAAAAAGAGCAGGATTTTAAATCATCACCGGAGGTGATCTTTTGCAATATGAGCTTTTATAAAATCGGCAAAGTCGGACCGTGTTCTAATTCCGTATCAGACAGAACCGGCATTCCAACCGTTGAATCTAAAATATGTACGATCGTATTTTTTAAATAAATATCTTCTTGTCTTATCATGTTTGTACTCCTTTCTAACAAACTATAGCATAGAAAAAGAGACAACGTCAAATGGCAGACAGTGACAGATAAGGACGAGAAATCAATGCAGGAGATAAGGTAAGAGATAAAGATAAGAAAGGTTTATGATAGATGAAAAAGTTACTGGTATTTTTAAGAGATTACAAAAAGGAAAGTGTATTAGCACCGCTGTTTAAGCTGTTAGAAGCATCATTTGAACTGTTTGTGCCGTTAGTCATGGCGAAGATCATCGATGTCGGTATCGGAACGGGGAGATAACAGCTATGTGTTAAAAATGTGGGGGTGCTGATCCTTTGGCATTTATCGGACTGACCTGTGCGATTACCGCTCAGTATTTTGCGGCAAAGGCAGCCGTTGGGTTTGCGACAAAACTGCGTCATGCATTGTTTGAGCATATCCAAAAAAGCTGTCTTTTGACGAACTCGACAGGATAGGAACGTCAACACTGATCACAAGGATGACCAGTGACATCAATCAGGTGCAGTCGGGAGTGAATATGGTACTGCGGTTGTTTTTACGTTCGCCGTTTATCGTGTTTGGAGCGATGGTCATGGCATTCACGATTGATGTGAAAGCGGCGTTGATCTTCGTTGTAACGATCCCGGCATTGTCCGTTGTGGTCTTTGGAATTATGTATGTCAGTATCCCACTCTTTAAAAAAGTACAGTCAGGACTCGATGAGGTGCTTTCGCTGACCAGAGAAAATTTAGAGGGCAGCAGGGTGATCCGGGCATTCAGGAAAGAGCAGGAAGAGACGGCACAGTTTGAGCAGAAAAACGGTCTGTTAACGGGAATGCAGCTTCATGTAGGAAAGATCTCGGCCCTGATGAATCCACTGACCTATATCATTATTAATTTCGCGATTGTAGCATTGATCTGGCAGGGCGGGCTCCGCGTAAATGTAGGAGCGATCACGCAGGGGGAAGTCGTTGCATTAGTCAACTATATGTCACAGATCTTAGTAGAGCTTGTAAAACTTGCAAACCTGATCGTTACGGTTAATAAGTCTGTTGCCTGCGGAAACCGTATCGCACAGGTATTAGAGATGGAATCCTCTATGGAGGATGGTACACTTGAGATCGGAGAAAATTTCTCGGAGCAGGAAATGCAGGGGAAAAAAGTCGGTGGTTTCCTTTGAAGATGTGGCGATGTGCTATCAGGGTTCTAAAGAGGATGCCATTACACACATTTCCTTTACGGCAGGGGCTGGTGAGACGATTGGAATTATCGGCGGAACCGGTTCGGGAAAATCCACCGTGGTCAATCTGATCCCAAGATTCTATGATGCCTCGGCGGGGCAGGTGTGCTTTTTTAGGACAGGATGTACGAAAGTACCGGAGAAAAGAGCTGCGCGACCAGATTGGGGATCGTACCGCAAAAGGCAGTGCTGTTTGCGGAACGGTCCGTGAGAATATGCAGTGGGGAAAGAAAGATGCAACCGATGAAGAAATCTGGGAGGCATTAAAAAACGGCACAGGCAGAAGAGTTTTATCCGTGCGAAAGAAGGAGGTCTGGATGCGAATATCGAACAGGAGGACGCAATCTTTCCGGCGGCGGTCAGAGGCAGAGACTTACGATCGCAAGAGCATTGGTAAAAAAAACCAAAGTTCTCGATCTTAGATGATAGTGCTTCGGCACTGGACTATGCCACGGATGCGGCACTGCGAAAAAGCCATCCGTCAGATGGAGGGAGCACCGACGGTATTTATTGTTTCACAGAGGACTTCATCTTTGATGAGTGCCGACCGGATATTGGTATTAGATGACGGAGAGGCAACCGGCTGGGTACACATGAGGAATTGTTAAAAATTGTCAGACTTACCGTGAGATCTACAACTCCCAATATGGAAAGAAGGAGGAAGCATAATGGAGAAAAAAGAAAAAACGTCAAAAGCAGAAAGAGACTTTTTAAAAAGGTACTCCGTTATATTAAAAAATACTGGTTTTATCTGATCCTTTCTATATTGTTAGCGGTAATTACGGTAGTGCTCACACTTTACATTCCGATTTTGATCGGTGATGCAGTAGATGAAATTGTCGGAGCAGGTCATGTGGATTTTGCAGCGATCTTTGTAATCTTAAAGCGGATGGCAGTTGTGATCTTAGCAACGGCAGCAGCTGCCCAGTGGGTCATGAATCTTTGCAACAATAAGATGACCTATGGAGTTGTGCAGGATATCCGCAATGAAGCATTTCAAAAGATTGAAAGTCTGCCGATTTCCTATTTGGATGCTCATTCCCACGGAGACATGGTCAGCCGTATTATTGCGGACGTAGACCAGTTTGCCGATGGACTTTTGATGGGATTCACACAGTTTTTTACCGGAGTTATGACAATCGTAGGAACACTGCTTTTTATGCTGAGCGTCAATGCAGGAATTACTTTAGTCGTGGTAGGGATCACACCGCTTTCTTTTTGTGGTCGCAGGATTTATTGCAAAACGGACATTTTCCATGTTCCAGTTGCAGTCAGAGACAAGAGGTGAGCAGACTTCCTTAGTGGACGAGATGGTTGGCAATCAGAAGATTGTGCAGGCATTTGGGCATGAAAAAGAGGCATTAGAGAGATTTGATGAGATCGACGGACGTTTAGAAAAAGCGTCTCTGCGGGCTATTTTTTATTCAAGCACCACCAATCCATCCACCCGTTTTATCAATAGTTTAGTCTATGCGGGAGTTGGTGTTACAGGAGCATTGTTTGCCATACAGGGACGTTTGAGCGTCGGACAGCTGACCTGTTTTTTGAACTATGCAAATCAGTATACCAAGCCGTTTAATGAGATTTCCGGCGTTATCACAGAGCTGGAGAATGCGCTGGCATGTGCGGCAAGGATATTTGAACTGATCGAAGAGGAGCCAGAAAAGCCAGATGCTAAGGATGCAGTTGTGTTAAACGAAGTAGACGGCAGTGTTGCGATGCAACATGTGTATTTTTTCCTATCTGCCGGAGCAGAAGCTGATCGAAGATTTTAATTTAAAGGTTTTACCGGGACAGAGGGTTTGCGATCGTCGGACCGACCGGATGTGGTAAGACCACGATGATCGATCTGCTGATGCGTTTTTACGATACGGACAGTGGTGAGATTGACGTAAACGGTCATCCGATCACGGAGATTACCAGAGACAGTCTTCGGTGCTTCCTATGGAATGGTTTTACAGGAAACCTGGTTAAAACATGCGACGATCCGGAGAATATTGCCATGGGAAAACCGGAGGCAACGAAAGAGGAGATCATCGAGGCGGCAAAGGCTTTCCCATGCCCACGGTTTTTATCAAACGTCTGCCGGAGGGATATGATACGGTCTTAGGAGAAGACGGGGACAAGAAGTCTCGCAGGGACAAAAAAAATGCAGCTTTTTCAGGGCTATGTATTGCAAGAGTCGTGAGGAGGAACTTTGCCTGCCACCGTTACAGAAAAAACACGGAAAAAAGCACCGAAAAATGCTGATCTTGTAGACAGAAACAATGGAAAAAGAATTCTTCCAGATCGATACCAGAACGGAATTGAAGATCCAGAATGCATTTGCAAAAATTGATGGAGGGAAGGACGAGCTTTATTGTCGCACACACCGTCTGTGTCTACAATTCAGGGAGGCTGATGTATGATCCCGACACTTCCGCATGTCTTAGCGACTCGTTTATAATAGCAAACTCTCCCTCATATGTCAATGGTAATTTTTAATTTTTTAAATTTTTTCTTTTATTGCAACAAAATAAAAAAAAATTAAAATTATCTATTGACATATTGCTCAGATTCCTATAGAATAGCATTTGTTCGCAGGAGGGCGGAATTGGCAGACGCGCAGGCTTCAGGTGCCTGTGGTAGCAATATCGTGTGGGTTCAATTGCGATCCTGATGCTTGGAACGAATGACTGCAAGAGTCATTATGGTGCCCTCCGCAGAAGTCATCGGACTTGGGATCCGTCAGTTGATACAGCAAGTTAAGGCAGGGAGTGCCGGACGCGAAGCTGATATTAGTATCTCCGATACAGTTAGGCGAGGATGTCTGGGACGGCTATGATCTGAATTTGACCGGACCTCTGTGGAGACCTCAAAAGATTCGCCATCAGGTCTATCAAAGGATAGCGAAAAAGAAGAGGGTGTTGCCTATCTTGCGGCATCAGATTATGCAAAATCGTCTTTTCAGGACAGGGAACATATGGATGAAACAGGACATCGTCAGCTTGCAAATGGTATATTGAAGTTGCTTCGCAGTGCATAAGCGAACTGCAAGGCATTTTGGACATGCAGATGGCACCCTGATGATGCGGGATAAATCTGGACAATAAAATTATGAAAATGCTGTCTGTCAGCCTGGCATTGGTCATGCCGTCGATCATTTCATCTAAAATTTCATAAAAACGACAGAGATACGTTTTGGTAACGGAACTAAATTGCTGTTACTGCATGTAGAAACTTCCTTTTAGAAATACCTTTTCATTATAGTATATGATGGTGTTCTAAAAGGTACTTCCCAAATTCCTGCAAAAACCATTGAAACATACAAAATCACTGGGTATAATAAAGAATATATGACAAATGAATGAAAACAGCAGGAAAGGATACAGGACAGACAATGGAAGATTACGAAATATCCGTACAGGAGTTATCAAAGCGTGATGCAAACAGCTATATTCCCAGATCGATATCCGGGATGACAGCTCCTATTCCTATGGAAATATACCGGGAAAGCCTTCATGTGCCAAAGGATATCTTAGAAGCTGATTATGAAAAATATGAGGACAAACCTTTGATCTTTATACTGTAAAAAAGGTGAGACAAGTGCCGAAACAGTGCAGTTTTTAAAAGAGAAAAATATCGAGGCAAAAAGTCTCAAAAGTCTATCTTGCATGGCATGCTGATGGCAAAACTCTTTCAGGAATTGCAGCGGCATAATAAATTCCAGTTTGAACTGGTATTCTTAGTGATGGATCCGGGATACAGTGAGATGAACCGTAAAGTGATTGAACGGAATGCAGAACTGATGCAGATTCCGATTACGGTATTTGAAACACAGATTTTTGATGCGGTATATGAGATTGAGAATTCTCCGTGCTATCTGTGTGCAAGAATGCGCCGCGGTTATTTATATAGCAAGGCAAAGGAATTAGGCTGTAACAAGATTGCGCTGGGACATCATTATGATGATGTCATTGAGACTATTTTAATGGGAATGCTCTATGGAGCACAGG
>VOFB01003121.1_pt1 | contig 23245 bp, 36 predicted proteins | sample 5384141 | NCBI WGS metagenome assembly VOFB01 (sample SAMN12384721, study PRJNA508395) | human gut metagenome | isolation source: healthy gut A | host: Homo sapiens | reverse complement strand
AAGAACGCCTGCCGTTTCTGCGACTACGCCGCCGCCTGCCACTTTGAGGAGGGCAGAGGCGGGGACTGCCGGCGCTGGCTGCCGGGGGTCAAGGCCCAGGAGTTCTGGGAGAACGTAGAGCGGGAGACAGACTGAGAGGTGCAGCAGATGGAACATCGTTTTTATAAGCTGGAGATCTTTGTGCCGGAGGACTATTTCGCGGCTGTCCGTCAGGCCCTGTGGTCGGTGGACGCCGGGCATATCGGGGAGTATGACCGGTGCCTGAGCTGGAGCCGAGTGAACAGCTGCTGGAGGCCCCTGGAGGGGGCGGACCCCTTTGAGGGCATCCCTGGGGAGCTGTCCCAGGAGCAGGAGCTGAAGATCGAGGTGTGCTGCCGGGGGGAGCGGCTGAGGGAGACCCTGGCGGCAGTGAAGGAGGCCCACCCCTATGAGGAGCCCGTGATCAACGTGCTGCCCCTGGTGGGCACAGGGCTGTGAGAGGAGGACTGTGATGGACATCAGGCTGTGCTGTGTAGAGGCGGGGGAGGGATTCCCGCTGGTGCTCCTCCACGGCAACGGGGAGGACCACACCTATTTCAAGCGGCAGATGGGACCCTTTTCCCAGCACTTCCGGGTCATCGCGGTGGACACCCGGGGCCATGGGGAGAGCCCCAGAGGGACTGCCCCTTCACCCTGGAGCAGTTCGCGGAGGATCTGAAGGAGTTCCTGGACGGGAGGAGCATTACCCGATGCCACCTGCTGGGCTTCTCCGACGGGGGAAATATCGCCCTGCTGTTTGCGCTGAAATACCCGGTATGTGGAAAAGCTGATCCTCAATGGGGCGGACCTGTGCCCCTCCGGCGTGAAGCTGACCACCCAGCTGCCCATCGTGCTGGGCTGGGGAATGTGCCGGGTGCCAGCCCTGTTCAGCCGGAAGGCCAGGGCGAATTGGGAGATGCTGGACCTGATGGTGACCCAGCCCCACATCCCCACGGAGGCGCTTGCCCGGCTCCCTATGCCCGCCTTGGTGGTGGCAGGGGAGCGGGACATGATCCGGGAGGGCCATACCCGGGCCATCGCCGCCGCCATCCCGGACAGCCGGCTGGCCATTCTGCCCGGGGACCACTTCGTGGCTCGGCGGAACTGGCAGACCTTCAATCCCCTCGTGCTGGATTTCCTGCTGGACGGCGCACAGACCCCGTAGGAATTGGAAAGGAAAGACAGAGATGGATGATTGGTTCACGCTGGAGCGGATCGATGAGGATACGGACATCCTCAGTGAGTACCGCCACTGGGAGGAGACTCACTGCTACCTGCTGCGGGGAAGGGAGCGCAGCCTGCTCATCGATACCGGGCTGGGGATCTGCGACATCCGGCAGGCGGTGGACCGTCTGACGGATCGGCCGGTGGCGGCGGTAGCCACCCACATCCACTGGGACCACATCGGGGGCCACCGGTACTTCCCGGAGTTTTACGCCCACGAGGCAGAGCTGAATTGGCTGTCGGGCGGGTTCCCGCTGTCCGTGGAGGCCGTCCGGGCCATGGTGGCGGACCGCTGTTGCCTGCCGGAAGACTTTGATGTGAGCCGGTACACCCTGTTCCAGGGGCATCCCGCCCGCGTGCTGCGGGACGGAGACCGCATCGAGCTGGGCGGGCGGACCCTGGAGGTGCGCCACACGCCGGGCCACTCTCCTGGCCACATGTGTTTTTGGGAGGCGGAGCGGGGCTATCTTTTTTCCGGAGATCTAGTCTATCGAGGCACCCTGTTCGCCTGCTACCCCTCTACCGACCCGGAGGAATACCTGAGTTCCCTGGAGCGGACCGCCTGCCTGCCGATGGAGCGCCTGCTCCCTGCCCACCACGCCCTGGACATCGGGCCGGGCTCCTGGGCCGTGTGCGGGACGCTTTCCGCGGGCTGAAAGAGCAGGGAAAGCTCCGCCACGGCGGCGGCACCTTTGATTACGGGGACTGGGCGGTCCGGCTGTGACAGGAAAACCGGAAAAGCAGAACGACGAAAAAAGAAGGAATGGACCATGCAGCAGAACAAGAATATTTTGATCATCAACGACATGCCGGGATATGGAAAGGTCGCTTTGGCCGCCATGCTGCCGATTTTGTCCCACATGGGGCATAATATCTACAACCTCCCCACCGCCTTGGTGTCCAACACCCTGGATTATGGGAAGTTCACCATCCTGGATACCACCGACTATATGAAAAAGTCCATTGCCGTGTGGAAGGAGCTGGGCTTCTCCTTTGACTGCATCACCACGGGCTTTCTGGCCTCGGCGGAGCAGGTGGACATTATCCGCGCCTTCATCGAGAGCCAGAGGAAGGAGGACCTGTTGGTGATGACCGACCCCATCATGGGGGATGAAGGGAAGCTCTATAACGGCGTCACCGAGGAGACGGTGGAGAACATGCGCCGCCTCATCGGGGTGGCGGACGTGATCGTCCCCAATTTGACGGAGGCGGAGTTCCTGACAGAGCGGTACCGGGGGGCGGAGGCCCTCGACCGGCATCAGGCCCGGGAGGTGGTGGACGCCCTGCTGGCCTGCGGGCCCAGATCGGTGGTCATCACCAGCGGGCTGGAGGCGGAGACCGGCCGCCACGTGGTGTGGGGCTACTGTCACCGGCAGGGGCGGTACTTCACCCTGCCCTTCGACTTCATCCAGGTCCACTTTCCCGGCACTGGCGACGTGTTCTCTGCCGTCCTAATAGGAGCTGCTGGCCGGGACCGGCCTGGAGCAGGCGGCCCGGAAGGCCATGGATACGGTGGAGCGCCTGGTCTGTCTGGACCGCAACGAGGTGGAGAAGAACAAGGGTATCCGCATCGAGCGGTTTTTGAAGGAATTGGATCTCTGAGCCTCCAGAGGGCGGAAGAAAGGAAGAAAAAGGGATATGTGGGCAGTTTTTGCGCTCCTGTCTGCGGTGTTCGCTGCGCTGACCGGGATATTGGCCAAGCTGGGGATGGAGGGCATCAACTCCAACCTGGCCACCGCCATCCGCACCCTTGTGGTGCTGGTGATGGCCTGGGCTATTGTGTTCCTGACAGGAAGCAGCATGAGATCGGGGGATATTTCCACCCGGAGCTGGGTGTTCCTCCTCCTGTCCGGCCTGGCCACCGGCCTGTCCTGGCTGTGCTATTTCCACGCCCTTCAGATCGGCCAGGCCAGCCGGGTCATCCCCATCGACAAGTTCAGCGTGGTCATCTCCATGGTGCTGGCCTTTGTGGTGCTGAGGGAGGCGGTGACCGTCCAGACCGTTATAGGCGGCCTGCTCATCACGGCAGGGACGCTGGTGTTGATCCTGTGAATGGAGCGGACAGAGAGAGGAGGACGCAGATGGCCTTTGCCTTGACAGAGGAACAGAGCAGAGCAGTCCATGACCGGGGGCGGACTGCTGGTGTCGGCTGCGGCCGGCTCGGGCAAGACCCGGGTGCTGGTGGAGCGGCTGCTGGACCGGGTGACCGGGGAGGGAGCGGATATCGACGACTTCCTGGTCATTACATATACCCGGGCGGCTGCGGCAGAGCTGCGGGCCCGGATTGCTCAGGAGCTGTCCGATCGGCTGGCGGAGCGGCCCAACGACCGGCACCTGCGGCGGCAGACCACGTTGGTCTACAAGGCCCAGATCTCCACGGTGCACGCCTTCTGTGCCGCTCTGCTGCGGGAGAGCGGCCACCAGATCGGGTTGGACCCGACTTTCGGCTGTGCGACGAGGGGGGAGGGCGCGGTCCTGATGGCCCGGGTGCTGGGGGAGACCCTGGACCGCCAGTACGAGGATCTGGACCCGGAGGGGGACTTTGCCGCCCTGGTGGACACCATGGCCGCCGGGCGGGACGACAGCCGCCTGGAGCAGATCGTGCTGGACGTGTTCGGCCGCATCCAGAGCCACCCGGACCCGGCGGGCTGGCTGGCAGACCAGAGCCGCCTGTGGGAGCTGGATGGGGTCACCGACGCGGGGGACACCCCCTGGGGGGCGCTGCTGCTGGCCGACGCGAGGCGGCAGGGGGAGCGCTGCCTGGAGCTGCTGCTCCGGGCGCTGGAACTCACCGGCCGGGACAGCGTGCTCAGCCAGAATTACGGCCCCAGTCTCTCCCAGTCCATCCAGGGGGTGCGGGCCCTGCTGGCGGCGGACAGCTGGGACGGCGTGTACCGGGCCCTGCCAGTGGAGTTCCCAGCGGCGGGGCGGAAAAAGGGCGTGGAGGACCTGGAGGCGGCGGAGCGGGTGAAGGGACTGCGCACCCGCTGCAAGAAGCAGATGGACAAGCTCTTTGAGGACCTGGGCGGGGACAGCGGGCAGCTGCTGGCCGACCTGGCTCTGGCCCGGCCCGCGGTGCGGGGCCTGATGGAGCTGACGGCCCGCTTTCAGGAGGACTACGCCCGGGAGAAGGCGCGCCGGGGCGTACTGGACTTTTCCGACCTGGAACATCTGGCCCTGCGGCTGCTCACCCAGGACGGGGACGGAGGGCCCGGCCCGCTGGCCCGGTACTGGAGCGGCCGGTTCGCCGAGGTGATGGTGGACGAGTATCAGGACACCAACCAGGTGCAGAACGCCATCTTCACTGCCGTGTCCGATGGGGGGCGGAAGCTGTTTATGGTGGGAGACGTGAAGCAGTCCATCTACCGCTTCCGGCTGGCCGACCCCACCATCTTCCTGGACAAGTACCGCCGTTTCAAACCTTGGGACCAGGCGGCGGAGGGGGAGGAGCGGACAGTGGTGCTCACCCGCAACTTCCGTTCCCGGCCGCAGAGGTCCTGGAGGGAACCAACGACCTCTTCCAAAAATATTATGTCAACTGAATTCGGCGAGCTGGACTACACCCAGGACCAGGCGCTGGCGCCGGGAGCCGCCTTCCCGCCGGAGGGAGACTGGCGGGTGGAGCTGGACCTGGAGGACCTGTCCTTCCTGGGGACCAGGAGGAAGGGGAGCGGGCGGACAAAAATCTGCTGGAGGCCCGTTGGGCGGCCCGCCGTATCCGGGAGCTGCTGGACGGGGAGCTGATGCTGACGGAGGGGAGCGGGCAGCGGCGGGCGGAGCCCTCTGACGTGCTCCTTCTCCTGCGCTCCCCGGGGGCGGTGCTCCACCACTATATCCGGGCCCTCAACGAGGCGGGGCTGCCCTGGTCCGCCGAGGGCGGGGAGGACTTCTTTGCCTCCACCGAGATCAATGTGGCCCTGTCCCTTCTCCAGATCGTGGACAATCCCCGCCAGGATGTGGCGCTGATCGCGGCCCTGCGCTCCGCGGTGTACGGCTTTTCAGGAGATCAGCTGGCTCTGCTCCGGGCGGAGGGGGAGGGGGACTTCTATTCCGCTGTGGTCCAGGCCGCCGGCCGGGGGGACCAGGCGTGCCGGGATTTCCTGACGGAGCTGGAGGAGCTGCGCTTCGGGGCAGGGGACCGCACCTGCCGCCAGCTGATCTGGCACATCTATGAGCGGACCAACCTGCTGGGCCTGTTCGGGGCCATGGACGGGGGGCAGGAGCGGCAGGGCCGCCTGCTCACCCTCTATGCCCTGGCGGGGCGTCTGGAGGAGGCGGGGTGCCGGTCTCTCTTCCAGTTCCTGCTGCGCCTGGAGCGGATGCGCCAGACCGGGGGACTGTCCCTGTCCGCCCCAGGCCGGGAGGGGGGGCGGTGTGACCATCATGTCCATCCACCGCTCCAAGGGGTTGGAGAAACCGGTGGTGCTGCTGTGCGGCCTGTCCCGGCGGCTGAACCGGGACGACCTCCAGCGGCCTGTCCTCTTCCATCCGGTGCTGGGGGTGGGCCCCCGGGGCCTGGACCGGGAGCGGATGGTGGAGTATCCCACCCTGGCCCGCAAGGCGGTGGCCCGGAAGCTGGAGCGGGAGATGATGGCGGAGGAGCTGCGCCTGCTCTATGTGGCCATGACCCGGGCCAAAGAGAAGCTGATCCTCTTCCATCCCGCTGCGGCGGGGAGCGGAGGAGCTGGAGAAGCTGGGGGAGACCTGTCTGTTCCACCCTCCCCCCATGGCGTTGGAGCGCCAGCAGAGCGTGGGCGGCTGGGTGCTGCTTCACGCCCTGGCCCGGCCCGAGGCGTCCGCCCTGCGGAGCATGGCGGGGCTGCCGGAGGTGTCCCCGGGGACTCTGGGGCCCGCCTGGGATATTCGATGGGTAGATGGGGCGGCACTGGCCCAGATTCCGGAGCAGAGGGGCCGCTTCGCGGATCTGCCCGGAGAGTCGGAGACGGAACCGGAGGGGCTGAGAGAGGCGCGGCCTGGCACTATCCGTTCTCCCGTTTCCTCCCAGACCCCCTCCAAGCTCACCGCCACCCAGCTCAAGGGGCGGAGCCTGGACCAGGAGACCCGGGAGGAGGCCGCCCCGGCGGCTTCCTCCCCCCCAGCCGGGGGAGCTCTCCATCCTGCGGCCCCAGTTCGTGGCGGAGGGGCGGGGACTCACCCCGGCCCCGCTGGGCACAGCCCTGCACCTGGCCATGCAGTATCTCCCCTGGACACGGACACCCCGGAGCGGGCAGCGGCGGAGCTGGAGCGCCTGGTGTCCGGCGGCCCACTCCCCCCCAGCAGGGGGCGGCGGCCGATCCGGGACAGCTGTCCGCGTTCTTTAACTCGCCCCTGGGCAGGCAGATGGCGTCGGCCCCGGTGCCGCCGGGAATTCAAATTTTCCGTGCTGCTGCCGGCGGAGGGAGTTCTGCCCGGCCTGGAGCCGGGGGAGGAGGTGCTGCTCCAGGGCGTAGTGGACGCCTGGTTCGAGACTCTGGAGGGCATCACGGTGGTGGACTTCAAGAGCGACCGGGTCTCCCGGTCCGGGGCGGCGGCCCGGGGAGAGGAGTACCGCCCTCAGCTGGAGGCGTACAGCCGGGCCCTGGAGGAGATCACCGGAAAACAGGTGGTCCGAAAGGCGCTCTGGTTCTTCGAACCGGGGGAGCTGATCCTTCTGTGAAAGGGCGACAAAAGGACCGAGAAAAAAGTCAGGATAATTTTTTGAAAAAATAGTTGCTTTTGCGGGAGATCCATGCTATTATATCAGTTGCGTTTACAGATGATCCCTCCATGGAGAAAGAGGTGAAGATACAATGAAAGCAGGCATCCATCCCGATTATCAGCAGACCACCATCCGGTGCGCTTGCGGCAATGTGATCGAGACTGGCTCCACCAAGAAGGATATCCGCGTGGAAGTGTGTTCCAAGTGTCACCCCTTCTACACCGGTAAGCAGAAGATGGTGGACACCGGTGGTCGTGTCAGCCGCTTCAACAAGAAGTTCGGCCTGGACAAGTGAGATTGCGCCTCAAAAGCCGCACCGTGGATCGGTGCGGCTTTTTGTCGTATTTTGCTGTCGGCCCGGAGTATCCTCGCCCCAGGGAGGGGCATAAACTAACAGATGAGATCAAAAATGAGTTAGGAGGCTGTATCATGAAGAAGATCGACGTGAAGAGCTTGCAGGACAACGTATTTTCCCTCATCGGGGACAAGTGGATGCTCATCACCGCCGGCACGGCGGAGCGGTGCAACACCATGACGGCCTCCTGGGGCGGGCTGGGCGTGATCTGGGGGGCCCCGGCGGCCACCATTTACCTGCGGCCCCAGCGGTACACCAAGGAGTTCGTGGACCGGGAGGCGTATTTCACCCTGGCCTTTTTCGGGGAGGAGCAGCGCAAGGCCCTCACCCTGTGCGGCAGCAAGAGCGGCCGGGAGGTGGACAAGGTGAAGGAGTGCGGCTTCACCGTGGCCCAGGCCGAGTGCGGGGCCCCCTATTTTGAGGAGGCGGAGCTGGTGCTGGTCTGCCGCAAGCGCTATGCCCAGGAGATGGACCCCAGGCCATCCCACAGGATGCCAAGGACAGATTTTATCCTGAGAAGGACTACCATACCATGTATATCGGAGAGGTCGTGGAGGCGCTGAGGAAATAAGGGCCTCAGCGCCCAGACCGCCCCTGACAGACGGGGAAAAATCCCATTTTGGAGGATCTATGACAGAAAACAACACGGAAAAGAAAAAACAGGGCGGTGCTGGTGGGCCTGTCCTCCCGCGCCCTGGCCCCGGAGGAGAACGCCGACGAGGCCTCCATGGAGGAGCTCTCTGCCCTGCTGGAGACAGCGCGGGGGGGAGAGTGCGTGGGCGTGGTGACCCAGTCCAAAGACAGCCCGGACCCCCGCACCTTCATCGGGGAGGGCAAGGTGGCTGAGGTGAAGGAACTGGCCCATGCCATGGACGCGGACATGGTGATCTTTGACAACGGCCTGTCTCCCTCCCAGCAGAGGGTCTTGTCAGAGGACCTGGGGGTGTCGGTGCTGGACCGCTCCGCCCTGATCCTGGACATCTTCGCCCAGCGGGCCCGCACCCGGGAGGGCCGGCTCCAGGTGGAGCTGGCCCAGTATAAGTATCTGCTCCCCCGCCTGATGGGCATGTGGACCCATCTGGAGCGGCAGGAGGGCGCCATCGGCACCCGCGGCCCCGGCGAGACCCAGCTGGAGAGCGACCGCCGCCACATCCGCCGCAAGATCTCCAAGCTGGAGGAGGAGCTGAAGGATGTGCGCCGGGTGCGGGCCACCCAGCGGGAGCGGCGCATCAAGAACGAGGTGCCGGTGGTGGCCATTGTGGGCTACGGCTGGACAACGGCGCCCGCCGGGTGATCATCCATCTGCCCTACGACCAGGGCGGGCTGCTGGACAAGCTCTACCAGCAGGCCAAGGTGGAGTCGGTGGAGTACGGCGAGACCATCGATGTGGCGGCGGTCTGCACCCCCAAGGTGATCGGTCAGCTGGGCCCGCTGGTGGAGGGCTGGAGGCCCCATCGGGAGCCCTGGGAAGACTGAAAGCCCCATCTCAGAAAAAGAAAGGGAAAGGACCATGGACGTGATGCTCAGACCCTGGCGCCCGGAGGACGCCCCCTCTATCGCCCGGCATGCCGATGACCCCCAGGTGGCCGCCAACCTGCGGGATGTGTTCCCCTGCCCCTACCAACTGTCAGACGCGGAGGAGTTCATCCGCCTGTGCAGGGCGGCGGAGCCGGAGCAGGCCATATTCCGGGCCATCGTGGTGGATGGACAGGCCGTGGGCAGCGTGGCCCTCACCCGGGGCACGGATGTCTGCCGCCGGTCGGCCGAGCTGGGCTACTGGCTGGGCCGGGCCCTCTGGGGCCGGGGCATCATGACCAAGGCGGTGGAGGAGATGTGCCGGACGGGCTTTGAGGCGTGGGACATCGTGCGCATCTACGCGGAGCCCTTCGCCCACAACGCCGGCTCCCGCCGAGTGCTGGAGAAGGCGGGCTTCGCTCTGGAGGGCGTCATGCGCAGCGGCATATGGAAAAACGGCCGGCTGCGGGACTACTGCATGTACGCCCTGCTGCGGCCGGAGACCCAGTAGGACTGCCACAGGCGGCGGAGGGCGCCGGCGTCCTGCTCCAGGCTGTCCCCCAGCCGCTGGAGGAGGTTTTCGGAGATTTCCCGGGAAACCTGCTCCGGGCGGCAGGAGAGGCCGTCCATATAGTCCAGCAGAAGGGAGAGCAGCAGCGTGTCCTCTGTGATGCGGGTGACCGTGTCGTTCAGATGGTCCAGCAGTTCGAGCTCGTTCATCATTTATGCACCTCACAATATATCGCTGAAAGCGATTATAATGGAGTTGAGGAGAAAAGTCAATCGCTTAAAGCTATATATTTTCATAGACATAGCTATGAGCTATAATAGCTTACGGTGATGGATTTTGAAGGACTATAAAGAAGTGATTCGAGAAAAAGAGAATAGAGTTGGGATTGAGTCAATATAAGTTGGCGAAATCTGTGGGGATTGCGCAATCTTTTATGAATGAGATTGAAAGTGGGCGAAAGACCCCATCTCTGGATGTTTTCTTTCGGATCTGCAAGGAATTGCAGATCAAAGTCTTTCCCCGACGAGCCCTAAGCGGGGCGCCGCGGCCCCGGTCCCTGCGCAGGGACGCACACTGTGCGCCCGCCGTCCGTGAGGATGCGGCCCGATGCGGGCATCGGGCCCTGCGGGTGCGTGCTTCTCCCTGTCTTTGCGTAGGGGGTGGGGCTTGCCCCCGCCCGCCGGTCCCAGGTCTGCGATGTGCCGCAGGAGTGATTTCCAGACCTGCCCGGGCTATTGAATCGCTCTGGCGGAAGAACGCCCCCTCATCCGTCACGGCTTCGCCGTGCCACCTTCCCCCCTCTGGGGGGAAGGCTTTTCGGGCGGCTGGAGGCCGCCCCTACATGATATTTTCGGCCTTTGCGCAGGGGCGCGCAATGCGCGCCCGCCGGTTTCTCACCAGCCGCCCCTATTGTGCCAATCTAGGCGCGCCCCGCGAGTATTCCCCAAAACGTGCAAAGGCAGGTGACCCCATGATAGAGTATTACATCCCCACCCAGGCCGGTGAGGCGGAGCTGGTCGAGAAGCGCTCCCGCTTCATCGGCCATGTCTGGCGTGTGGAGAGCGAGGAGGAGGCCCGTGCCCGCATCGAGGAGATGAAAAGCGGTACTACGACGCCCGGCACAACTGCTGGTGCTACCTGCTGCGGGAGGGGCCGGTGCGCTACTCCGACGACGGGGAGCCCCAGGGCACGGCGGGGCAGCCCATGCTGAACGTGTTCCAGCGCCAGAGCGTCACCAACGTGTGCTGCGTGGTGACCCGGTATTTTGGGGGCATCCTTCTGGGGGCGGGGGGGCTGGTCCGGGCTTATACTCAAAGCGCCAAGGACGCCCTGGACGCCGCCGGCATCTCGGTGGTGCGCCGCTGGGTGGAGACGCTGGTACCCTGTCCATACAGCCTTTTGGAGCGCCTGAAGTCGGAGACCGCCGCCTGGGGCGGCGTGATCCCGGAGACGGAGTACGGGGCTGATGTGACCCTCACTGTCTTGCTGCCGGAGGAGAAGGCGGAGGCATATCTGGCACACATCCTGGACATGACCGCCGGGACGGTGGAGGGCATCGCCACCGGGGAGCGGTTCCAGGACGTGCCTTGGCGGCCCGCCGGAGGGGCCGGCGGACCCGGATAAAAAATTTTTTGAAAAATTTTGATTTTTTAGAAGGAAAATGGGGAGCGGCCTCGTATAAGATAAAGTGTACGGAACTGTACGACCTCACATGCACCCCGGCGGGTGGGACAGGAGGACCATGACGCTGAGAGAGCAGACTGAACAGAGGGCAGGGAGACACTGTCCTCCCGCGCCTGCCTGGCGGAGCAGACCCGGGGCCGGGCGCGGCCGGAGGAGCCCTGCGGCGTGCGCACCTGCTTCCAGGTGGACACAGACCGCATCGTCTACTGCAAGTCCTTCCGGCGGCTGAAGCACAAGACCCAGGTGTTCCTGCAGCCGGAGGGGGACCACTACCGTACCCGGATGACCCACACCCTGGAGGTCAGCCGCATTGCCCGGACCATCGCCCGGGGGCTGCGCTGAACGAGGACCTGACCGAGGCCATCGCCCTGGGCCACGATTTGGGCCACACCCCCTTCGGCCACGCGGGAGAGCGGCTGCTCAACTCCATCGTGCCCGGCGGCTTCGCCCACTTCCGGCAGTCCCTGCGGGTGGTGGACCGGCTGGAGAAGGAGGGGCCGGACTGAACCTGACCTGGGAAGTGCGCAACGGCATCGAGCGCCATACCGGCGCGGGAGGACGCCGCCACCCTGGAGGGGCAGGTGGTCCGTCTGGCCGACCAGATCGCCTACATCAACCACGACATCGAGGATGCCCATGCGGGGCGGAGTGATCTACCCCATCGACATCCCGCTGGAGGTGTCCCAGGTGCTGGGCTTTACCCACGGGGAGCGGATCAACGCCCTGGTGGTGGACGCCATCTCCGCCAGCCGGGGGCAGGACCGCATCTGTCAGTCCCCCCAGGTGGGGGAGGCCATGGCGGTGCTGAAGGAGTTCATGTTCGCCAATGTCTACACCAACCCCATCGCAAAGGGGGAGGAGAGCAAGGCCCAGGACATGCTGAAGATGCCAGTCTTCGGTGTACCAGAAAAACCCCGATGAGCTGCCCGCCGACTTCCAGTCCATCCGGGCGGAGGAGGGGGTGGACCGGGCGGTGTGCGACTACATCGCCGGCATGACCGACCCCTTCGCGGTGAGCGAGATACACCCGGCTGTTCATCCCCATGGGATGGGCGTGAAGTAGGCCTTTTTCCCCAAATAGGGATAAAGAGCCGGGATTCGGGCCATCAATAGCGGAAGGGAGAAAAATGCCCATACCGGAGCGGTTTTTGGACGAGCTGATCGCCCGGACTGACATCGTGGACCTGGTGGGCGAGTATGTGCGCCTGACCAAAAAGGGCCGCAACTACTGGGGACTGTGCCCCTTCCACTCAGAAAAAGACCCCCTCCTTTTCCGTCTCCCCGGACAAGCAGATCTTCGTGCTTCGGCTGCGGGAAGGGGCGGCGGGGCCATCAACTTCATCATGGAGCTGGACAGCCTGCCCTTCCGGACGCGGTGGGAGTGCTGGCCAAGCGGGTGAACCTGGAGGTGCCGGACACCGGCGGCTTCAGCGCCGGCATGAAGGAGCGGCGGGAAAAGCTGCTGACCATCAACAAGGCGGCGGCCCGGGTGTTCCACAGTGGCTGTACGCCCCGGAGGGGGGCGGCGGGGCTGGCCTACCTTCAGAGGCGCGGGCTGAGCCGGGGGACCCTGACCCGGTTCGGACTGGGCTTCGCCCCCGACCGCTGGGACGGTCTGCTGACGGCCCTGGCGGAGCAGGGGTGGGACAAGGCCGACCTGCTGGACGCCGGGCTGGCGGTGAGCAACAAGGACGGCCGCATCTATGACCGCTTCCGAAACCGGGTCATGTTCCCTATCATCGACATCCGGGGGGACGTCATCGGCTTCGGCGGCCGGGTGATGGACGACTCCACACCCAAGTACCTCAACTCCCCGGACACCCCCGTGTACAACAAGAGCCGCAACGTGTTTGCCCTGAACATCGCCAAGAAGTCCAGGGCGGGGCGGGTGATCCTGACGGAGGGGTATATGGACACCATCTCCCTCCACCAGGCGGGCTTCGACAGCGCGGTGGCCTCCTGGGCACCTCTCTGACCGCGGAGCACGCCCAGCTTCTGGCCCGGTACACCAAGGAGGCGGTCATCGCCTACGACGGCGACGGGGCGGGGGTGTCCGCCGCCCAGCGGGCCATCCCCCTGCTGGAGCGGGCGGGGCTGAAGGTGCGGGTGCTGCGGGTGACGGGGGCCAAGGACCCGGACGAGTTCATCAAGGCCTACGGCCGCGAGGCCTTCGCCAGGCTGCTGGACAAGAGCGAGAACCACATCGACTACCGGCTGGAGCAGCTGCGGGGCCGGTATGACCTGAGCGACGACAGCCAGCGGGTGGAGTTTCTGCGGGAGGCCACCGGGGTGATCGCCTCCCTGCACAGCGCGGTGGAGCGGGAGATCTATGGGGGCCATGCGGCCCAGATGGCGGGCATCTCCGCCGAGGCCATGGCCCAGGAGGTCAAAAAGGAGCTCCGCCGCCGCATCCAGAAGGAAAAAAAGCAGCAGGAGCGGCGGGACCTGTCCCCGCCATCCAGCTCCAGCCCAAGGCCAGGGGGATGCGCTACGACAACATCCGCTCCGCCCGGGCGGAGGAGGGGGTGCTGCGCCTGATCCTGCTGGACAGCTCCCTGCTGGAGGAGACGGAGGGCCTGACGGGTTCGGAGTTCTCCTCTCCGCTGCTGGGGCGGATCTTTGACCTGCTGCGCAGCCGTGCGGCAGAGGGACTGAGCACCCAGCTGCCCGCCCTGGCCGGAGCGCTGGAGCCGGAGGAGATGGCCCACCTGGCCTGGGTGGCCAGCCCAGCCGGAAAATCTGGCCAACAGCCGCAGAGCCCATGGCCGACTACATCGCCCTCATCCGGGAGGAGGGGCTGCGCCGCAGCGGGACAGATGAGGAAGCTCTGCTGAGGGCGGCGCAAAAGAGATATCAGGAAACAAAAGCATATATGGAGGAGAAGCCATGAGCACCAAGAAGACAGAGACTTCCGCCGCTGTGGAAGAGAAGAAGAAGCAAGACCGACATCGAGACCCGCATGGAAGCGGGCAAGGTGGAGGTCATGAAGGTGGTGGGAGGCATCCCAGGTGCGGAAAAGCTGGCCGAACTGATCGAGCGGGGCAAGAAGAAGGGCAATCTGTCGGCCGCCGAGCTGATGGATGTGCTGGAGGACATGGATTTGGAGGCCGAGCAGATGGATAAGATCTACGACGTGCTGGAAAACCTGGGTATTGACACTGTGGGCGAGGACTACATCCCCGACCTGCCCGATGACGTGGAGCCCACCATTGAGGCCATCGAGGAGCTGCCTGAGGAAGAGATCGTGGACCCCAACACCCTGGTGGACTCCTTCGGCATCGACGACCCGGTGCGGATGTATCTGAAGGAGATCGGCAAGGTCAACCTGCTCACCTCCGATGAGGAGATCGACCTGGCCCAGGCCATGGGGGCGGGCGCCGAGGCAAAGGAGCAGATGGAGGAGCTGGAGAGCTCCGGAGAGGAGATCCCCGCCGAGGTCCGCACCGAGCTGGAGAAAGCCATCAAAAAGGGCGAGCGGGCCAAGCAGCGGCTGGCAGAGGCCAACCTGCGCCTGGTGGTCTCCATTGCCAAGCGGTATGTGGGCCGTGGGATGCAGTTCCTGGACCTGATCCAGGAGGGCAATCTGGGCCTTATCAAGGCTGTGGAGAAGTTCGACTTCACTAAGGGGTTCAAGTTCTCCACCTACGCCACCTGGTGGATCCGCCAGGCCATCACCCGTGCCATCGCCGACCAGGCCCGGACCATCCGCATCCCGGTCCACATGGTGGAGACCATCAACAAGGTCATCCGCGTCTCCCGCCAGCTGCTGCAGGAGCTGGGCCACGACCCCACCCCCGAGGAGATTTCCGAGGAGATGAACATGCCGGTGGACCGGGTGCGGGAGATTCTGAAGATCGCCCAGGAGCCTGTCTCTCTGGAGACCCCCATCGGCGAGGAGGAGGACAGCCACCTGGGCGGACTTCATCCCCGACGAGGACGCCTCCGAGCCCGCCGAGGCCGCGTCCTTCACCCTGCTGAAGGAGCAGCTGGTGGATGTGCTCTCCACCCTGACCCCCCGGGAGGAAAAGGTGCTCAAGCTCCGCTTCGGCATCGAGGACGGCCGCACCCGGACCCTGGAAGAGGTGGGAAAGGAGTTCAACGTCACCCGGGAGCGCATCCGCCAGATCGAGGCCAAGGCCCTCAGAAAGCTGCGTCATCCTTCTCGTTCCAAGAAACTAAAAGACTTTTTGAACTGATCCGGGGATCGTTTTGCTGAGTGTTCCGGGGCGCAGCTTTCCAGGGGCCCCCGGGCGGGCCCAGCGCAGCGGGCCGCACGGGAGAGCCGGAGCGACGGAATGAGTGAGCTCCGCGCCTCCGGCGGGGCGAGGGATATGCAGTCCGCGACGGCGACGCGTCATCCTTCTCGTTCCAAGAAACGAAAAGACTTTTTGAACTGACAGGCAGGCAGAGCACCGGAGGGCCGGGGCGCAGGTTTCAGGTGCCCCACCTGCAAAAAGGACCCCAGCGGAACACACATCCCCCGGAGCGCGGCTCCGGGGGTGTGCTTTGCGGGAAAGAGCGGAGAACGACTATGACAAAGCAGGATGTTTTGAAGCAGTATTTCGGCTATGACACCTTCCGGGGCGGTCAGGAGGAGATCATCGACGCACTGCTGGCCGGGCGGGATGTGCTGGCCGTCATGCCCACGGGAGCGGGGAGGAATCGGTGTGCTATCAGGTGCCTGCCCTGCTGCTGCCCGGCATCACCCTGGTGGTCTCCCCTGCTGGTCTCCCCTCATGAGGGACCAGGTGACCCAGCTGGTGCAGATGGGAGTGCCCGCCGCCTACCTCAACAGCTCTCTCACCTACCGCCAGTACCTGCTGGCGTTGGACCGGGCCCGGGACGGGTGGTACAAGATCATCTATGTGGCCCCGGAGCGGCTGGATACCGAGGGGTTCCAGTCCTTTGTCCGCTCGGCCCAGATTTCCATGGTGGCAGTGGACGAGGCCCACTGTATCTCCCAGTGGGGGCAGGACTTCCGCCCCGCCTATCTGAACATCCCTGACTTTGTGGACCGGCTGCCCCAGAGGCCGGTGGTGGGGGCCTTCACCGCCACCGCCACCTCGGAGGTCCGGGAGGATATCCAGCGGCTGCTGGAGCTGGAGGCCCCCTGTCCATCACCACCGGGTTTGACCGGGACAACCTGTATCTGGAGGTGTGCCACCCCTCCGTAAAGCGGGTGGAGCTGCTGGCCCGGGTGCGGAGCGGCCGGGGAGTGCGGCATCGTCTACTGCTCCACCCGGAAGAACGTGGAGGAGGTCTGCCAGTTCCTCCAGAGCTCCGGCATCTCCGCAACCCGCTACCACGCCGGGCTGGAGCCGGAGGAGCGGCGGAAGAATCAGGAGGACTTCCTCTTCGACCGGGTCCAGGTGATGGTGGCCACCAACGCCTTCGGCATGGGCATCGACAAGTCCGACGTCCGCTATGTGATCCATTACAACATGCCCAAGGATCTGGAGAGCTACTACCAGGAGGCGGGCCGGGCAGGCCGGGACGGGGCGGAGGCCCGATGTATCCTGCTGTACAGCGGGCAGGACGTGCGCACAGCCCAGTTCCTCATCAGCCAGAGCGAGCCCAGCGAGCAGCTGGACCCGGAGACGGCGCGGCAGCTCCAGGAGAGGACTTGGGTCGTCTGAAGCAGATGACGTTCTACTGCCGCACCCGGCGGTGCCTGCGTCAGTATATCCTGAACTATTTCGGCCAGTCGGCTCCGGACTACTGCGGCGCCTGCTACAACTGCCTCCACAATTTCCAGGAGATCGATGTGGGGGAGGACGCCCGGGCCATCCTCCGCTGTGTGGCGGAGACCGGCCAGCGGTTCGGCGCCGGACTGATCGCCGCAGTGCTGTGCGGCGGGGGAGAACGAGAAGATCCGCCGTTACCGGCTGGAGCGGGAGAGGACCTATGGAGCCCTGGCCGCCCTGAGTCAGCGGGAGGTCCAGGACCGCATCCGCTTCCTGGTGGACGAGCACATCCTGGAGCTCACTGACGGCCAGTACCCGGTCCTCCGGTGCGGGGAGCGGGCGGAGGACGTGGCGTACAGCGACGGACCGCCGATCTGATAGACGATCATGGCAGTCACATAGGCGAACACGCACATGTAGCCGATGGCGCCCAGAGTCCACTTGGCGTTGTTCATCTCCCGCTTGATGGCGCCCATGGCGGCAAAACAGGGGGCGCACAGCAGGTTGAAGATCATGAAGGAGTAGGCGGAAATGGCGCCGAAGTCCTGCCCCCACCATAGCCCAGATGGGGCTGGAGTCCTCCATCAGATCGATGTCGCCGGCGTAGTGGTACAGCACACCGAAGGTGGAAACCACTTCCTCCTTGGCGATGAGGCCGGTTAAGGTAGCCACTGCGGCCTTCCAGGCCATGGAACCGGTCCAGCCCAGGGGGTAGAAGATCCAGGCGATGGCATTGCCGATGACGGCCAGCAGGGAGTCGTTGTTGTCCTCCACGGCCTGGAACACGCCGTCCACAAAACCGTAGCCCTGGAGGAACCAGAGGATGATGGAGGAGACCAGGATGACGGTGCCGGCCCGCTTGATGAAGGACCAGCCCCGCTCCCAGGTGGCCCGCAGTACGTTGCCGGCGGAGGGGGCGTGGTAGGTGGGCAGCTCCATGACAAAGGGGGCGGGCTCGCCGGCAAAGGCCTTGAATTTCTTCAGCATGATGCCGGAGATGATGACCGCCGCCACGCCAATGAAGTAGGCGGAGGTGGCCACCCAGGCGGAGTTGCCAAAGACAGCGCCGGCGAACAGGCCGATGATGGGCATCTTCGCGCCGCAGGGGATGAAGCCGGTGGTCATGACGGTCATCTTCCGGTCCCGGTCCTGCTCGATGGTCCGGGAGGCCATGATGCCGGGCACGCCGCAGCCGGTGGCCACCAGCATGGGGATGAAGCTCTTGCCGGACAGGCCAAAGCGGCGGAAAATCCGGTCCATGATGAAGGCGATGCGGGCCATGTAGCCCACATCCTCCAGGACAGCCAGCAGGACGAACAGGACCAGCATCTGGGGCACGAAGCCCAGCACGGCGCCCACGCCGGCCACGATGCCGTCCTGGATCAGGCCGTACAGCCAGTCGGCCACCACAGGCTCGCCGCTGGCGTTGAGCAGGAAGCTGTCAAAGAAGCCGGGCACCCACTCACCGAAGATGGTGTCGTTGGTGAAGTCAGTGGCGGCGGTGCCGATGGAGATGGCCCAGCCGCCCATGGCGATGGCATAGATCAGAAACATCACTGCCACGAAGATGGGCAGGGCCAGGACACGGTTGGTCACGATCCGGTCGATCTTGTCGGAGGTAGTCAGGCTGTGCTTGGGGGCCTTCTTTTTTACTGCCCTGTTGACCACAGAGTTGATGTACGCATAGCGCTGGTTGGTGATGATGCTCTCAGCGTCGTCCTCCAGCTCGTTCTCACAGTCGGCGATGTGGGCCTCCAGGTGGGCCTCCAGGTCTTTGGTCAGGGTCAGGGAGTCCAGCACCTTCTCGTCCCGCTCAAAGACCTTGATGGCGTACCAGCGGAGATACTGGTCGTCCACCTTGCCCTGAATGGACTCCTCAATGTGGGCGATGGCGTGCTCTACGCTGCCAGTGAACACGTGGGGGAGCTCCCCGGCCTTGTGGGCCTGGGCCGTGGCTACGGCCCCGCTCGGCGGCGGCCATGCCGCCCTCGCCCTTCAGGGCACTCATCTCCACCACCTGGCAGCCCAGGGCCTCGCCCAGCTTCTGGAGGTCGATCTGGTCGCCGTTCTTGCGGACCAGGTCGATCATGTTGACCGCCACTACCACGGGCAGGCCCAGCTCGATGAGCTGGGTGGTCAGGTACAGGTTCCGCTCGATGTTGGTGCCGTCCACGATGTTGAGGATGGCGTCCGGCTTCTCATTGACCAGGTAGTTCCGGGCCACCACCTCCTCCAGGGTATAGGGGGACAGGGAGTAGATGCCGGGCAGGTCCTGGATGACGACATCCTTGTGTCCCTTGAGCCGCCCCTCCTTCTTTTCCACCGTGACGCCGGGCCAGTTGCCCACGTACTGGTTCGAGCCGGTCAGGGCGTTGAACAGGGTAGTCTTACCGCAGTTCGGGTTGCCCGCCAGCGCGATCTTGATGTTCATGGTATTTCTCCCTTCAGAAAGTTAGAAGTGACTAACTAACAGTGAAAAACGAAAGCGGAGCTCAGAGGATCTCGATCATCTCCGCGTCTGCCTTGCGGACGGACAGCTCATAGCCCCGCACATTCAACTCCATAGGGTCCCCAGCGGGGCGACCTTTCGGATGTGGATCTCCACTCCCTTTGGTGATCCCCATATCCATAATGCGGCGCTTCACGGCTCCCTCGCCGTGGAGCTTAGCCACGGTGACGGTGTCTCCCACCTTAGCGTCTTTCAGCGTTTTCATCCTTTCTCTCCTCCTCAGATCATAATACGGTTGGCCATGGTCCTGTCCACAGCGACCCGGCTGTCCTTTACCTGAAGGATCAGGTTGCCGGCCATCTCGCTGATGACGGTCACCGACTCGTCCACCACAAAGCCGAGCTCTGCCAAATGCTGGCGCACCTCGTCCCTGCCGGTGATCTTTCGGATGACCGCGGTCTCGCCGGGTCTGGCCATTGTCAGGGGCATCATGAGACTCCCTCCCAGATCAGGTTGACTTTTGCTGCTAGAATTGCTTGAAAAGCTGGTTAGCTTAATCTAACCCGCTGAACAGATAGAGTTTACTTCTGCTAACCGGATTTGTCAAGCCCTTTTCTGAAAAAATTGGGCCGCGCTCCGCACTTTTCCAGCCGCGACAAAAGCAGCCGGTGAACAGAGCAGGATCCCGTCTATTTTGCTATGCCCGTGGCTCCAAAAAGGCTATGCCTATACGTAGAAAAGATAAACCTCCTTCGGTAGAATGAGAGTGGTTGGCCGACCGCATCTCAAAAACGAAGTCTGCAAATAAAAAGTCAATAGGGAAATAAAGCAAAATTGAGGAGAGAAAAAGGCCATGCCAAAAGCGGCCAGCAGGTAAAGGACGCTGGCCGGATGGTCGGGTAAGTAACAGTGCACATTACTTCTGAGGCAGAATAATCGTTGCTTTAGAGAAGTTGTTCCAGTCAAGGCACTGCCCACAGCGGTCACAATAGGACTGGTATTCCCGTTCCATAGTCCTTCTACATTGCGGGCAAACAGGAAAACCCGTCACGCCAGAGAGGTATCGAAAGCAGCGGATATGTGTAACCGGCATTGGTTCGCGGAAGGCCATCTCTCGCCAGAGTTCTGAGGGGATCAACAGGTCATTTGGCGTCAGAGCAAAACCAACGCAGAGCTTTTCCAAGGTTAGAATTGTTGGAGCGGTTTTGCCTCTGGCAATGTCAGCGAAGTACCTGGAGCTGAGATCACATCGTTCCGAGGCAGCTTCATAGCTGAGCTTTTGAGTATCACATAATTTGAGGACGGAGGTGGATAAATTGTCTAAAAACATCTTAATCGCTCTCTTTCTGTCATAAGATGCTTTTAGCGTATGGGCAATATGGTTCTGCTACAAGGAAGGATACTTCCTTAATTTTCCTCCAGAGATGCCAGATATTCTTTTACTCTGCCATAATAGATGCGCAGGAACTTGTTGGCGCCGGCTGTCATGTAAACCAGATAGGGTTTGCCCTCGGCTCGTTTCTTGTCCATGAAACGGTATACCGGGTCATCCTGGGGCTGTGTTTTCAGTAGGCAGTCCATAACCAGGAATAAGGCGCGGCGCAGCTCCGGCGGCCCGCTTTTGGAAACCCTTGTGCTCTTAGCCTCGTGAGTGCCGGACTGGTCAGCGCCAGGGTCAACGCCCGCAAAAGCGGTAATGGCGTTTCGGTGGGTAAACCGGGCCACATCCCCAAGCTCCGCCATAAGCTGAGGGCCGAGAGAATCGCCTACACCGTGCATGGCCATGACCACAGGGTATTCCGGGGAGCTGGGCTGCCAGGGCCTGCATTTCAGCCTTGAGCCGTTCCAGAGAGGCAGAGACGGCGTTCAGCGCATCAATGGCCTGCCGGACCATGGTTTTGGTCAGAGCGTCCTTGGGGAGCATGGCAATCAGGTCCTGTGCTCCGGTGTGGACCTCAACGGCTTTGCTCTGGCTGAAGTTGTAGCCATGCCGTTTACACCACTTACGGTAACGCTCGGCAAAGGCAGTGAGGCTCATGTTTCGCACACAGTCCACATGCCAAAAGGCCGTGGCAAAGTCCACCCACTTCTGGCTGCCGTCCTCACGGACAGGGCTGTCAAATAGGGCGTTGACACCGGGATAGGTCTGGTCAAGAAGGGCGATGAGGTTGTTTTTCATCATCGTCTTAGTCTTAGCGTATAGACTCTGCTGCCGGTTCAGCGTTTTCAGTTGCATTCGAATCGTATCCATGGGTGTATGTTGGCGCAATTCTGCCCAGTTGTCAAGCCCATAGCGGGCAATCTTCCGGGCATCTGCCTTGTCTGTTTTCACTTTTCGCAGGGTGTTGTTCCCGTAGTCTTTGATAAGCTTCGGATTGACTGCGCTGACAAAGACGCCCTCCTCATGAAGAAAACGGGCTACCGGCTCATAGTACCGTCCGGTATGCTCCATGACTACTCGTGTCTCACCGTCCAGGCTTTTCAAGTAGTCTGCCAGCTCCTTGAGTTCACTGCCGGTGTGACCAATAGAAAATGGTTTTGCTACCACTTCTCCAAAAGGGCGGAGAACGGATACCATGCTCTTTCCTTTGGAAACATCGATCCCTGCCACATTGTTCATATTGATCGCTCCTCATCATGGATTTGTTTTGGCGACCAGCCATTCCACCATTGCCGATCCAATCTATTTGATGACACGGGCGCACCAAGGAGGTGGCTCAACCTGCATAAATCGAACGCTGCGAATGAGAGGCCGGCTGACGGACTTCGTTACGGACGCGCTGGTCCTTGGAGGGAAACATCAGGCCAAGACTCTCTCATTCTAACAGCTTTGGCAACGATGCGGAAAAAGACACGGCTGGCTGCCGTGCCTTCAACCGTAAATACATTGTAATAGGAGGAATATCAGTGATAAAGAAAAAAGAAGAAACAGACAGCTTGGCCCACACAAAATGGAACTGTAAGTATCATATAGTATTACCGATAGTAATCTCAATCACACAGGGATTTACCTCTATTCTAAAGGCAAAATCATGATTCATTTGACCTTTGACTACAAAACCGATGAAAAATGCACCACACCAGGCCAATATTTGAAGTATCACCGGACATTCCAGGGCCTTTCCACACGAGAACTGGCGGAAAAGGTGGGCATTGTGCCCGCGACATTGGTTCTGTATGAGAATAACCGGCATCCCATCAAGTACAGTACAGCGGTGGCGCTTGCAAATGCGCTGGGGATTGACCGCAACAGGCTTCTGGACAAATATACCGCCTTTGTAGATTACCCGTATTCCTCCCTTTTGAAAAAGGTACGGCAGGATCTTTCCTTAACTCAAATACAAATGGCTGAGTTGATTGGGATAGGCCAAACGTCTTATTCTGGCTGGGAAAGAGAAATCCGCGTTCCGCGCCGTAAGGAGTACGATAAAATCCTTGCCGCACTGGAAAAGCTAAGGGTAAATGTGGATACATACCTTTGCCAGTCAGCTTCTATCTGAGTGTAAATCGCACATTTGCGGTACTGTTCCCTTTACATATATAATAGAAGCACAAAGGAGGAGTGCCAAATGAGAAAGCGGAAATTAAAGATATTTCTTACCCCTACGGAAAACAGCATTGTTATCCAAAGCCTCAACCACCTGCGCAACGCCCTGCTCCGGGAAAATAGGGGACACCGGCTGCCTGGACGAACTTCTGCTCAAAGTGATGTGCGCCCCGGTAAAGAAGATGTAAAATTACATATCGCTGCTTAATGAGCCGCTTATTCTTTTCAGCAAGAGTAAGCGGCTTTTTTCATGCCCACCTTTCGGATTTCCCCATACATAGCCGTCCGTCTTGCCAACGGGCGGCTAAATCTAAGAAGAAGGAGGACATGAAAATGCCGGAACAAAGAAGCCGCCCCAGGGATAGCCGCGTGATCGCGCTGGCCAACCAGAAAGGCGGCACAGGCAAAACCACCACGACGGTGAACCTGGGCATTGGTTTAGCCCGTCTGGGGAAAAAAGTGCTGCTCATTGACGCAGACCCCAGGGCGACCTCACTACCTGCCTGGGCTGGCAAAACCAGGACAGCCTGTCCACCACCCTGGCCACCGTCATGGGAAAGA
>VOFB01001859.1_pt1 | contig 23260 bp, 23 predicted proteins | sample 5384141 | NCBI WGS metagenome assembly VOFB01 (sample SAMN12384721, study PRJNA508395) | human gut metagenome | isolation source: healthy gut A | host: Homo sapiens | reverse complement strand
ATACGACAAACTGGTACTTTCACCGGGAGCCGAACCGCTCCGGCCTGGTATCGAAGGGATCGGAAGCAAGAAAATATTCACGCTCCGTAATGTGCCGGACACCGATACGATCAAGAATTATGTCAATACTGAAAATCCGAAACGTGCTATTGTTGTGGGTGGAGGCTTTATCGGACTGGAAATGGCGGAAAATCTGTACGACTTAGGTATCCAGGTCGACGTGGTGGAAATGGCCAACCAAGTGATGGCTCCTTTGGACTTCTCGATGGCAGCAATCGTGCACCGGCAACTGACCGATAAGGGAGTCGGACTGCACTTAGAAGATGGTGTCAGCCGCTTTGAAGAAAAAGACGGTGGTGTGACCGTACACCTCCGCAGCGGCAAACAGATCGCTACCGACATGGTTTTGCTGAGCATCGGGGTACGCCCGGAAACCAAACTGGCAAAAGATGCGGGACTCGCCATCGGAGAACGGGGCGGCATCGCCGTAAACGATTATATGCAAACTTCCGATGCCGATATATATGCCCTCGGCGACGCAGTCGAAGTACGCCATCTCGTAACCGGACAGCCGGCCCTTATTCCGCTGGCAGGGCCGGCAAACAAGCAGGGACGCATCGTGGCAGACAATATCGTATTCGGCAACAAAAAGAAATATCCGGGATCAATCGGAACTTCCATTGCGAAAAGTATTCGACCTGACAGTTGCCGCAGCCGGTGCGAATGCAAAGTTATTACAACAGAACAATATACCCTATATCTCTTCCTACACACATGGGGCCTCTCATGCCGGATATTATCCGGGAGCCGTTCCCCTGTCCATCAAAATATTGTTCGCTCCGGAAAACGGGAAATTGTTAGGCGCCCAGATTGTCGGCTTCAACGGTGTAGACAAACGTATCGAGATGCTGGCACAAGTGATACAGCGAGGCGGTACAGTCCACGACCTGGCGGAATTGGAACATGCCTATGCACCTCCCTATTCGTCAGCTAAAGATCCCGTGAATATGGCCGGATTCGTTGCAGAAAATATTTTGAACAAAAGTCCCAGATCATCCAATGGCGCGAGCTCGCAGAACTTCCGGCCGATACGATTCGAATCGATGTCCGTACACACGACGAATATAAATTAGGCACGATTCCCGGATTTATAAACATACCGGTAGATGAATTGCGAGAACATTTAGACGAACTGCCAAAGGAGAAACCGATCGTCGTAACCTGTGCAGTCGGACTGCGTGGTTACCTGGCCTATCGCATCTTGGTACAAAATGGCTTCAAGCATGTGCGCAACCTATCCGGAGGATACAAAACATGGAGCGTAGCGACCGCACCGATAAAAGAGATCGTTTCCCACAAGCCGGAAATACCGGAAAGCACAAGCTATGGAAACTCCGATTCCCAGATCAATCTGTTGAAAGTAGATGCTTGCGGACTGATGTGTCCCGGACCTGTGATGCAATTGAAAAAGAACTACGAGGCGTTGAAGATCGGCGAACAACTTCAGATAACTGCCACCGACCAGGCTTTCGGCAAGGATGTCACTTCCTGGTGCAAGATGACAGGTGCAGAGCTGGTTGCGTTGGAAAACAAAAACGGGGTGGTCGCCGCCACCATCCGCAAACAGGAGAAAACAGCTTCCTGCGAGATTTCTCGAAACAATGCCGACAACAAGACACTGATCGTCTTCAGCGACGACCTGGACAAGGCGTTAGCTTCCTTTGTCATTGCCAATGGAGCGGCTTCGACCGGCAAGAAAGTAACCATGTTTTTTACTTTTTGGGGACTGAATGTGATCAAGAAACAGCATAAACCAACAGTCACCAAAGATATTTTCGGCAAGATGTTCGGCTGGATGCTTCCGACACACAGTGGCAAACTCAAACTGTCTAAAATGAACATGGGAGGCGCCGGTAGCTGGATGATGCGCCTCATCATGAAGCGAAAGCGAATCGACAGCCTGGAAAGCCTGATCCAACAAGCCATAGACAATGGCGTGGAAATGATTGCCTGCACCATGAGCATGGATGTCATGGGCGTGCAAAAAGAAGAACTGATGGACAATGTTACACTGGGCGGCGTGGCTTCTTATCTCGAACGGGCAGAAGAGGCGAATGTAAATCTGTTCATCTGATTTGGTACAATTCCTTATCTATCAAAACACCGATGTTTTGATTGCAAAGCATATATGTTTTAAAATCGAATCACCGGTGTTTTTGAAAATAGATGCTTGTCGCTACCAAAAACGGTCGACATCCGTTGTCAAACAGATGCCGACCGTTTTTACCACCCTATAGTTTTTTCTATACTTATTTACTTAATCATATCAAATCCCGTATACGGAACCAACGCCTTCGGAATGCGGATGCCTTCGGGAGTCTGGTTGTTTTCGAGCAAGGCTGCGACGATACGCGGCAAAGCCAATGCGCTACCATTCAACGTATGGCAGAGCTGTGTCTTTTTATTCTCGTCACGATAACGGCATTTCAGACGGTTTGCCTGGTAATTATCGAAGTTAGAAACCGAACTTACTTCCAACCAGCGCTTTTGGGCTTCTGAATAAACTTCAAAATCAAAACAAAGGGCAGCCGTGAAACTCATATCGCCACCACAAAGACGTAAGATACGATACGGAAGTTCCAATTTCTGGAGCAGGCCTTCTACGTGATCCAACATTTCTTGATGAGACTGTTTGGAGTGTTCCGGTTTGTCAATGCGAACCAATTCCACTTTAGAGAACTCATGCAAACGGTTCAGTCCGCGCACATCTTTTTCCATAAGAGCCGGCTTCGCGACGGAAACATTGCGTATAAGCGCAGTTCTTGATCGGCAACTGCTTCTCATCGAGGATAACATCACGGTAGATATTAGTAACTGGGACTTCGGCTGTCGGGATCAGATAAAGATCATCCACTTCGCAATGATACATCTGCCCTTCCTTGTCAGGCAACTGGCCCGTACCATAACCGGAAGCAGCATTCACAACTGTCGGCGGCATGATTTCCGTATAACCGGATTTACGGGCTTCATCCAGGAAGAAGTTAATCAGCGCACGCTGCAACTGCGCACCTTGTCCCTTGTAAACCGGGAAACCGGCACCCGTGATCTTCACTCCCAAGTCAAAATCGATCAGGTCATATTTCTTTGCCAATTCCCAATGGGGCAGTGCGTCTTTCGGCAGTTCCGTTTCCATACCGCCCATCTTTTCAACCTTATTATCGTCAGCTCCCACACCTTCGGGCACTTCGTCGTAAGGAACATTCGGGATTGTATAGAGCAAGTTCTGCATATCTTCGGCCGCCTGATCCATTTCGGCCTGGATAGCCTTGTTGACTTCCTTGATCTCAGCAACACGTTGCTTAGCAATTTCGGCTTCCTCTTTTTTACCTTCTTTCATCAGCATGCCGATGGTTTTCGAAGTCTGGTTCACCTCTGCCAGATTTTTATCTAATTGATTTTGCGCACCACGTCTTTTTATCGTTCAATTCGATCACTTTTGCAATGCTTTCCTGTGCACCTTTAAAGTGTTTCTTTCCAGACCGCGAATCACCTGATCTGTTTCTTCCGTAATTACTTTAAGCGTCAACATACTTTAATGATGTTTTTTTATTTGAGTTGCAAAGATAATCAAGATTTATGATTTATGATTTATCATCGACATAAACAGGGCAACCGCATCAAAATTTTCCAAGATAGTGATTAACATGCAAAGTTTTCTGCAAATCATCTATCACTCTATCACTACAGAGGTTGTATCTGTTGATATTCAATTGTTACAGGCAATGATACAGGACATTTTCCTCTATCACTCTTCTATCACTCCTAAAACATGGTATTTTTATCATATAACTGAAAATCAACCCGTTGATATCTTTTTCCTTTCAAAAAGCATATAGAACAATTGAACAAACAAATGTAAAAACAGGTACAATAGATATTAAATTGGCGAAATACGGTTCTTCGTTCCACAAAAGCCCTCTCTTTTTTTGGCAGAAACAAGCACATAATTCCGTAAACACCCCCATGTTGCCATTCTTTACATCCGGGTGTAGGGAGCCGGTACATCCGGGTGTAAAAGGGGGTAACAAGGGGGTGTCCGGCAACTAAAGTGCCTTGCCGGACAATAAAAACCACCCGGTTTCATCTATTTTATAGTCGTCTTTACATAAAAATAATCGAGTGATTCACAGGAAATCACAAATTCTTCACCCGGCCACCGGTAAGCCATGTCCGGACATAGTAAGGTTCACTCAGGCTACTGACGATCACACCGTTCGATGTGCTGGTATGGATAAACTTACCATTTTTCAGATAGATCCCGACATGGTTAGGCACTTTCTTCCTTCCTTTGCCCGTCCGGAAAAAGACCAGATCACCTTCCTTCAGGTTGGCACGGCTGACTTTCTTGCAATTATGCTTCAGCATATCAGCCGAAGAACGTGCCAACTGCTTTCCATAGACTTCACGAAACACAATCGCCACAAAACCGGAGCAATCCACTCCTTTCTTTGTCAATCCACCCATCCGATGAGGGACGCCAAGCCATCTGGCTCCTTCATTGTATAAACATATATTATCGTTCGGAGTCAGGCGGACACCATAGAGACGGGAAAGCTCCTTCGGTCCCTTGAAATCAGAAGGTAAAACTACACATTTTTTTTACTGCCACACGATGTTAGAGCCAGAAAAAAAACAGTATTCCGATATAAAGTATGATAAAATTCCTACGAGTCATGATGTTGACAAAGATATAAAAAAGGATATCCGCCAAGCGAATATCCTTTTTCTTATTTTCTATATAAAACCAATACTTATGCTTCTGCTACCACTTTTTACAGAAACGAAAGAACGGTTTTCCTTGCCTCTACGGAAAGTTACCACGCCATCAACCAATGCATACAACGTATGATCTTTACCGATACCTACGTTCTCACCCGGATGATGAACTGTTCCTCTCTGACGAACGATGATGTTACCAGCTTTAGCAACTTCACCACCGAAAAGCTTAACACCTAATCTCTTACTTTGTGATTCACGGCCGTTCTTAGAACTACCCACACCTTTCTTATGTGCCATTTCTTCTTTTCTCCTTTAAACGTTAAGCAACAATTTCTTTTACACTCACTTCAGTGAACTGCTGACGGTGACCGTTCAACTTACGATAACCTTTTCTTCTCTTTTTTGTGGAAGATCAGCACTTTATCACCTTTCACCAGCGGAGACAGCACTTCACATACTACCTTTGCGCCTTCTACGGTAGGAACACCTACTTTAACTTCACCATTGTTGTCAACTAACAACACTTTTTCAAATTCCACAACAGCACCGCTTTCAGCGTTCTGAATGTGATGAACGAACAACTTCTTTCCTTCTTCAGCCTTGAACTGCTGTCCGTTAATTTCTACGATTACGTACATCTGTCTTTTTTATATTTAAACAGGTTATGTCCCGGAGGTGGATACACTTCTAAGCATCACTTGTTTACCTCCTGCAGAATTCAGAGTGCAAAATTACGGTTTCTTGATATATCATCCAAATCTTTTCGAAACTATTTTCCAAAATGATAGCTTCCCGAACCGATCTCGACTTCCATATATCCTTCCGTTGCCGAAACTCTGCGCACACCCGGCAAGTTACCGACCGTCACATTGTATTTCTTCGGAATCCGGACGATCGCCGACGTATTGCCCGGCAAAGTGATATCCCAGCTAAAGTCGCCTCCCTTCTTAGTCCATGCGCTCTTGATCTCTCCATAGACCGAACCGTACGAGGCAGAAACTTCGTCAAGGCCATCAGGGAAAACAGGTTCCATCACCAATTTCTTGAAACCGACAGCATCGGGGAGCGCATTTGATGCCGGCCAGGTCTTCGTAGTACCAGATCAGCAGGTCACCAAGCAACATCACATGGTTGGCGGAGTTCATGGCCGGATCAGCCGTATCGCCGTTCCAAAGTTCCCAGATGGTTGTCGCACCGTTCTTAATCATATATCCCCAACTCGGATAAGTCTCGTTCGTCAAGATCTTATAGGCCATATCGACCCGTCCGTACTCGGTCAACCCGCGCATCAGATGCTGGATTCCCAAGACTCCGGTACTTACATGTCCGTTAAAATCCTCCTCCGTCTTTTTCACAATATTACTGAAAACTTTCCCTTCATATCCTTCCGGCACAAGTCCGAGACGCAATGAGAGAATGTTGGCCGTAACCGTATTATTGCCATACTCCACCGTTTCCTTATTAAAGAATTTGGCATTATAAGCCGCCTTTATTTTAGCGGCCAAGGATTCGTAGCCGGAGATATCGGCATCCTGTCCGCAGATACGGGCGAAGCCGATCATCTTGTTCAGCAAATCATAATAGACAGTCGTGCTGAGAATAGCGCCGTCCGTCTTGCGGGCAGGATCCTTGGAATGGATCAGTTCTTGCGATTCGGGAGGCATGCACCAGTCGCCATACTGGTCTTTCGTCATGATATAGTCCTTCATGGTCGCCTCTTCCATATGCGCCATCCAGCGTTTCATGGCCGGATAATGGGCACGGATCGCGCTGTCGTCGCCGAACTGGCGGTACAGCATATCCGCCACATAGAAGAAGGCGGACGGCCAGGTCACATCATCGGCATAGATCGTCCAGTAATTCGGGGAGACATCCGAGATGCTTCCTTCCGGGCTCATGGAGTCCTCGATATCCTGCAACCATTTGTTATACAGCTGGGCATTATTGAAAATAAAGGCTTCGCCGTAAGCACCCGTCGCACGGTCGCCTAACCAGCCGAGACGTTCGTCACGTTGCGGGCAGTCGGTCGGCATCCCGCGATAATTACTACGGATTCCCCAATAAGAGTTCTTATGGATCTGGTTGACCAGCGGGTTGGATGTTTCAAAACGCCCGGTTGTCGCCATCTCGTCATAAATCACATGCCCGGTAAACGCAGACAACTCCGGTTTATAATCGAGCCCCGAAACTTCCACAAAACGGAAACCATGATAAACGAAACGGGGTTGCCAACTGAAATCACCGTCTTCAGCCGGAGTATAAATGTCGGTCACCTGCGCAGTACGCAGATTGGCCAGATAGAGCGAGCCGTCTTTCTGCAACAATTCGGCAAACTTCATCGATACGGGTTTACCTTTCTTTCCTTTCAGGTTAACAGAGAGCCAACCGACCATGTTCTGCCCCATGTCCAGGATATACTTTCCATCGGGACGATCAAAAACGGCTACCGGCTTCAACGTTTCCTGTACGCGGATATTCGGGTTCTGCTGTGCTGTCAGTTTGCCCGCAGGAGCCTCCATCACATCGGGAGTTTTCCATGCGCCGTCGTCGAAACCGTTCGTGTTCCAACCTTCCATCTCGAGGCGGGCATCATATTCTTCGCCATCAAACTCGTTATTTGCGACGATCGGTCCTTTCGAGGTGATTTTCCAAGACGTATCACTGACGACCGTCGCTTGCGACCCGTCTGCATATTCGATCCGAAGTTGCGCAAGCAAACGAGGCAAGCCGAATGTTTTCATTCCCGGATTACGCATAGAGAAGAAACGGCCGTTCCCCAAAACCACTCCCAATGTATTCTTGTCGGAAGCCATCAAAGCTGTCACATCATATACATTATAATATATACGTTTATAATACAGGGACGGCATCGGGGCAAACACGTCCTCGCTGACTTTCTTTCCGTTCAGGTAAGCCTCATACGAGCCAAGGCCGGAAATATACAAGACGGCTCTTTCCACCGCCCTATCCGTCGTAAACTCTTTACGCAGATATCGGGCGGCCAAGCGTGTTTTATTGTTTCCGCCGGCCACTCCTACCTCCTCACCCGGATTGGAGAGAGAATCTTCACCGATCCAGGTCGCTTTCCATTCCGAATCATCGAGCAAGGCCATTGACCAGCTGCCGGCATCGCTCCAGGGAGTATCCCCCTGGTTGGTCGTCAATTTCACACGCCAATAGTAAGGTTTTCCCGATTCCAGGGCTTTCCCGGCATACGGAACCAGTACCGACTCGTCCGAACGGACCACACCCGAATCCCACAAAAGCCCGTCACCGGATTCCAATTGTTCAGGAGAAGCAGCCACCTGTATCTGATAGGCCGTCTGTTTCAAGTCCGGTTTGCCGGAAGCAATCTGCCAGGAAAAGCGGGGTTGCATCACATTGATTCCCAATGGATTTTCTTTCATCTCCAACCGGAGGTTCTTCACTTCGACGGTCGAATCGGACGAACATCCCGCCCATCCTAAGACCAAAGCGACCAGAAGCAATAAAGCTGTCTTTTTCATATCGTTGCGATTTAATCTGTTAATAGCATGACTTTGTTTTCAAAGGAAACGATTTCTTCACAACACCATTTCTAAAAAAAATGATTTTATATCTTATGATTTTGATAAAAACACTACAAGCCACCCCTAACAACATCTAAAGAGAAACTATGATTGCATGATGGTTATTTTGCAAAATCTTTATAGAGATGATTTTACACTTGATGGGTTTTCGGTGTGATTTCCCTGTATTGCATCAGTATCTTTCAATACTTTTCCCTAAAACTTCCCTCAGGCTTATATCTACAAGAGTTTCATAAACCTCTAATTTCTTTCTGTCCAAATAAATTTTAGCCAAACAGAAATACCTAATGAGTGAGACCAGATTCTTCTATTCTGAAAAAACTCTTACCATAGTTCTTGGAGAACTGTGAGTACAATTAGGAGAGGGTAAAAGAGATTATTATATTGTTGGTTCAATAGAAAATCAGAGAGAAAAACTGATCTTGCTAAAATTGCGATCAAATATCACATTTCTTTAATAAGGATTTGATTCTTCGTCAATTTAGAGGTAACGCCCAACAATCAAAGTTCAATATATGAAGAGGTTTAAATGAATTTTGAAAACAGAAAATGACATGTTTCTTCATGTAGCCGAATAGCAGAATATAAGTAAATTAAGGGTTCCTAAATTGATAAAGAACCAAAAACTGTTATATAAATTGCCCGTTGAGGTGGCAAGAACTGATTTTCTGCAAAACCAAAATCTTGATTGTTTATTTACTGTTAAATATATTAATCTTAATAATATTTATTTTTATGTTCATGTTTTTGTTTAACTTTACAGCCGATATAAGATACTATAACAAGGAAAGATCATCTTGTATTGAAATATTTAGATGTGTTTTTTATAAATATTTATTTATAATACTTTTGCATTATATAATTGTACTCAGTTCTCCAAGAACTACGGCAAGATTTTTTTATTAAAACAAAAAGGCCTATGATATAAAATGTGTTTTTAAAAATTCCGATATCAAGTTTTCACTTGGTATATAATTTATTTAGTTAACAATTAAAGCAATACATGAAAAGATGCAAAAACAGAATTGTAATCTTCCAATAGGAAGAAAGAACTCGTTGTCTCGAGTTTCGAAAGTAACTTGTGGGTTACTTTTTTGTTTGACTACCTGTGCTTTTGCGGTGGATGGTAAAGTCAATATGGGGAGCAATGGCGTAGATGACAAAAAAAAAAGTAGTTCCCTTGGTCGGCACAACCAAAACCAAATTGGACGGTGTAAATCAAGAAGGTTTCAAAGTAAAAGGACAGGTTTCAGATAATGTCGGTCCGTTACCAGGAGTGAATGTCATGGTCAAAGGAACCATGACAGGAGTAATAACCGACATGGACGGCAATTTTGAAATCGTAGCTCCTTATTCGAAAAGCAACTTTAGTCTTTTCGTATGTGGGATATCAACCCAAAGAAGTTTCACTGAAAGGAGAACGAATTGTAAATGTCAAAATGGTTGAAGATGCCAAGGCATTGAAGAAGTCGTTGTTGTAGGATATACAACACAACGGAAAGCAACTATCACTGGATCTGTAGCAACGATTACCACAAAAAGATTTGAAACAAAGTCCGACAGCTAATTTAACAAGTGCCTTGGCCGGACGTATGCCGGGTCTGATGGCAAATCAATTCAGTGGAGGCGAGCCGGGTGTCGATGGAGCAGACTTGCGCATCCGCGGAGCCTCTACATATGGAGACCAGACACCGATCTTCATCATTGACGGTGTGGAACGCGATGATATGGCTTATTTAGCACCAGAAGAAATTGAAACATTTACTATTTTGAAAGACGCTTCAGCAACGGCTGCATATGGAATTCGTGGAGCAAACGGTGTAGTCGTAATCACAACTAAGCGTGGACAAGCGTCCGAAAAACCATCCGTGAGTTTCAAAGCATCAGTCGGCACAAACTCTCCTGCTAAGTTCCCTGAATATTTAGGTTCAGCTCAATATGCTGAACTTTACAACGAAGCTCGCATGAATATGGGGGTAGATCCATCTTCTCCAGATCTATTCTCTACAAATGTTATCGAAGATTTCAAAAAATGGGAAAGGATATAATTGGGATTATTTTGATTATGCTTTCAAACCAGGTATTCAGCAGGATTATAGTTTGTCTGTCCGAGGCGGCTCCGAACGCGCCCGTTACTATGTAATGGCAAATTATTATAAGCAAGACGGTAACTACAAACATACGGACATGGCGGATTATAGCACACAAGCTGTATTTCAGCGTTATAATTTTCGTGCGAATGTAGATGTGGATATTACAAAGAACTTTTATGTTAAGGTCGACTTGGGTGCACGCATTACCGACCGTAATGCCCCAGGTACAACCGCTAGCCGGGTAGTGTCTATTGCAAATACGCAACCTCCCCATTTACCTATTACATTACAAGACAATGGTAATGCGGCTAATGAAACGTATGCCTTAAACAATCCGAAAGGTATGCTCTATGGTGACCAGCAACATCGTTACAATATCTTAGGTGAATTAAGCCGTACCGGATATTTGAATGAGAAAAAACGTTTTTGAATGGAACGTTTTCAATAGGTCACAAATTGATTTCATTACAAAAGGATTAAAAGTTGAAGGTAGTATCTCGTATCACGCAAAAAGAAAGTCGTTGGATACGGCGTGTGCTGGAAACACGTCAAGATGGTTATGCGAACTATGGTAGATATGCTACTTTCCAACCGGATGAAAGCGTATATGGCTCTTATTATTTGCATTCTACGGAACCTTATGCAGGAGCTTATCGCTTAGGTAACCCTTGGTATAGTACAGACGAAACGATTAGTAATGGTTTTAGTCACAATGCCGCGGAAAACAAAACTTACTATCAATTAAAAATTGGACTATCAACGTGAGTTCGATCGACACAATGTTTCCGCTATGGTACTATTCAACCGCTCATCACGAGCCTATGATAATCGAGTAGAATATCGGTATCAAGGTATTAGTGGGCGCGCAACGTATGCATATGACAACAAGTATTTGACTGAATTCAATATTGGCTACAACGGATCTGAAAATTTTGCTCCGGGTAATCGATACGGTGTGTTCCCGGCAGGATCTATCGGTTGGGTGATTTCTCGAGAAGCATTCATGAAAGGAACTGAGAAGTGGTTGGATAATTTAAAGTTGAGAGCCTCTTTCGGTCTTGTAGGAAGTGATAAAATTTCAGATAATAACGACGATCGTTTTGCCTACCTTCAATTCTTCCAAGGAGGTAATGGCTACAGTTTCGGCTTTAATGAGTTTGGCTCTGGATACGATGGGCTGAAAGAAGGGAACTTCGCCAATCCAAATTTAACTTGGGAAAAAGCTCGTAAAACAAATATCGGCTTCGATGCAACCTTATTCAATGGGAAGTTAACTATTGCTGCCGACTACTTTAGAGAACATCGATACGATATTATCACAACACTAAGCGATGGTGATAAGATGGGATACCCAGACATAGTAGGAAAAGACGCTCCATTTGTAAACTCTGGAATTGTGGACAATCAGGGTATTGATTTCGAGTTAGGTTGGAACTCCACAATCGGTAAAGATTTCCGTTATTATATCAAACCTAATTTCACATTCGCCCGTAATAAGATCAAATTCATGAATGAAGTTGATTATGGAAATGAATATCGCCAAAAGACCGGCCGTCGACTAGGAGAACATTTTGTATATGTAGTCGATCACTTTGTATATGATCGAGCAGAAGCGGATAAATTGAATGCAATGAATGACGGCCGTGGTTTCCAGCCTTGGGGCGAATTGCATCCGGGTGATGTCGTATATAAAGATTTGAATCAAGACGGTAAAATCGATGACTATGGCGACCGAACACATATGGGATTTCCACGTACACCGGAAATACAATTTGGTATTCCTTTTGGAATACAATATAAAGGCTTCGACATCAGCGTAATGTTTCAAGGCTCTTTAAACTCCAGCATATTGTTGAGTGGAGCCGCAGTTTGGGATTTTCCATCCTACGAACAAGATCAATATGGTAAAGTGAAACACATGCACTTGAACCGTTGGACAGAAGCTACAAAAGATGTGGCAACTTACCCACGCTTAACATACGGAGCTTATGAAAACAACAAAAATGGGAACAGCAGTTTATTCTTGTACAATGCAAATTATATCCGGTTGAAAAAACTTAGAAGTGGGGTATTCGTTACCCAAAAACATAATTCGTTTTTTGCAGGTTTGCAAAATGTACGCTTTTTATGTACAAGGTTTAAACTTACTAACATTCGACAGTTTGGATGATGTCGACATGGATCCTGAAACGAAAGAAGGTTCCGGTGACTGGTATCCGATCCAGAGAGTCTATAATTTTGGTGTCGAAATTACATATTAATTATTTAAATCTTTTGAAAATGAAATTACAAAATCAATCATAGGAATTGAGTATTACTCCTGTCTCTTTCATCTTGTGACGACTTCTTGGACAGAATGCCTGATGATAAGAAAAATGAGGTAGATGTATTTACTCGTTATGAACAAGTCGATAACTTGGTGACCGATTTGTATGCAAGAGCAAAGTTCGCAAATAGACCGCTGATTTTCATGAATCACTTCGGCTCTGCAGGATTGACAGACGAATGTACGGCTTCCAGCCATGAACAAGCCATTCCGCATCAATTCAACATTGGGAATTATGGACCTTCACAAGGTATGCCAAACAACAGTAGTTGCGGACAATACTGGTGGGACTTATATAATGGTATCCGACGTGCCAATATCATTTTGGAAGGTGTAAAAAAATACAATACTCCAGATAACCCCAAAGACGGTCGGGAAGGCGACTTAGAACGTCGCTTAGGTGAAACATTATTTTTCCGTGCATACTTGCACTATCTCGTAATCCGAGCTTATGGTGAAGGAGTATATATGGATCATGTTGTCGTTCCAGGTGAAGATATGGCGTATGTAAAAGAGTCTTTTCATAGTATGGTCGAAAAGATTTGTGCCGATGCCGATGCCGCTTATGAAAAGGTAGACGCCTCTTACGGAGGTGAGTATTTTGGTCGTGTCGACAAGGGGGCTTGTTTAGGATTGAAGGCGATTGTCCGTTGGATGGCTGCAACCCCTTTGTGGAATGGCGGGACGTTGCCAAACGACACACGAGCTTTCAAAGATGAATATACTACTTATGATCCGAAACGCTGGGAAGCAGCTCGCGATGCAGCAAAAGATGTATTGGAAGCGAAAGATGTCAATGGAGCTATTCGGTATAAATTATATGCACCGGCAGCAATGGATGCAGATGACTTTAAAGACGTTGATGGCAATGCCAATACAAACAATGGAAAAGTACAAGAGCGACTATGGCAAATGTTTTACAACATGGATGCGATTCAACAGGAATGGGTTTGGTTTACCACTCGTGATAAAGATACGGGCTGGTCTGGCGATGTCTTGCCTCCTTCCCAAAATGGTCATGCCCGTCAACGTCCTCTGCAGGAACAAGTCGACGAATATGAATACATAAGCCCTGACGGATATGGCTACCCTATTTATGATAGCCGAGCTAAAATAGATGGTTATGATGACGAAAACCCTTATGAAAGCGTAAAACGTGATCCGCGTTTCTATCGTGATATCCGTTATCATGGTTCTTGGTATGGTGGTAAACAATTGAATACAGCCGAAGGCAAAGATGCCGTGAGCAGTAGTTATTTGGAAGCCTCTTCTCACTCTGGTTATTATTTGAGAAAACTGTTCAAAGACGGATGGGATAGAAACAAAGGTGGACATGTGATCAACGGACCTGCTATTTGGCGTCTGCCGACATTCATTTATATTTATGCAGAAGCTGTGAACAAAGTAAGTGGCCCCACACAAGAAATCTATGATTTAGTCAATTCTGTAAGGGAACGTTCTTTCATGGCTCCGATGCCTCCAGCTGTCCTAACTGATGCAAACTTGATGCAAGAATATATCCAACGCGAACGTCGTGTAGAATTATTCTATGAGAATTGGCGCTATTGGGCAACACGCTTATATATGGAATCAGATGATCCTATTGAGTTAGCCAAAGAAAAAAACTATATTGGACCAGAGAGTTGGCCGTATGCTAAAAGCCAACGTTGTTCACACGGCATGAAGCCTGTAGAAGATCCAAATGGAAAAATTGAAGTGGACGGGAAACGGTATAAGATGAAACGCATTGCGGTAAATGACGGACGTGTATTCTATAGCCCTCGTTCTTATTTTTGGCCGATTATGCAAGATGAATTGTCTCGCACTCCAACATTGATTCAAAATCCAGGATGGTAGTAAGAGACATCTGATTATCAAAAATCAGGAAGTAAAACCCTTTTGGTATATGGGTGTACCAAAAGGGTTTTTTATAAGGCTACTGGATATTTTACTAATTCTTACACATAAATAAAGAATGTATCGAATGAAATGTGAAACATCAAGATAAAATATATACTTTTGTCTATAGAAGGAATCTATAAAGAAAGAACGATATGAATTATTACGAACTTACATTCACATACACCTCCCCCTGTCGAGACTTCCATTATCAACGACGTGCTGGCCGCCGAGCTAGGAGAAATCGGTTTTGAAAGTTTTGCCGAAAACGAAAATGGGTTACAAGGGTATATTTCCGACCAATTATATAATGTAAAGGATTGCAAGACAAACTTGCCGAATTTCCACTGGAAAACGTGGATATCCATTTTACCGAAACATTGGTGGAAAGCAAGGACTGGAACGAGGAATGGGAAAAGAACTATTTCAAGCCGATCCGCATCGGCAAGGATTGCATCATCCGCGCCTCCTTCCACGAACATGAGCCGGGTTATGCCTATAATATCATCATCGACCCGAAGATGGCATTCGGAACCGGCAACCACGAGACAACTTTCCTGATGATCAGCGAAATACTCAAATTAGACCTCACCAGCAAAGAACTACTCGACATGGGTTGCGGAACAGCCGTACTGGCCATCCTTGCCCATATGAAAGGAGCCGGACGCGTGGTGGCCATCGACATTGACGAATGGGCCTACAATAATGCACTCGAAAACATACGTCTAAACAACACGAACGATATCCAGGTCGCCCTTGGGGGAGCCGAACAGATCCCTGCATTCGGAACCTTCGACATCGTGTTTGCGAATATCAACCGGAATATCCTGCTGAATGATATCCGCCATTACAGCGAATGTATGAAACCAGGAGCCTTCCTTTACATGAGCGGCTTCTATGTACAAGACATTCCGGCCATCGAAGAAGAATGCAAACATAACGGATTGGCATTGTTATCGCACACAGAGAAGAATAATTGGGCTGCGGTGAAAGTCCAGAAACAATAACATTAATTAACCCTAAAAGTTAAGGTCCAAATAAACCATCATTCAAGTATATTCGTTATCTTAGTAGCAACATTATAAAAAAAGAAAGAGTTATGAAAACGTAGATTCTAAATTATTACTGGGATTAGTAGTTGGTGCAGCCGTTGGCGCCGCAGTTGGTTATCTGGCAGCAACAGATAAAAGAGAACAACTACTGGAAGAATTGAATGGTGTAGTTGGTAAAGTAAAAGAAGGCTTCAATTCAGCTCTTGCTAAATACAAAGAAGGAAAAGCTGAAATTGCAAAAACTACAGAAGAAATCGTAGCAGAATAATTTTGTATGGAGAAAGACGCAGGTGAAATCTTCCGTGAACTGAAAAGATCTTTCGGCTTACGTGGAGTTGAAGCTCGAACTCCTAAAATTAAACACATATGAGAGAACAGGAAAGGTTATTGCTGTTCTCTCGTATGGTGTTATTTTATTATTTCTGGCTTTCTTTGCGATTCTGTTCATTTTCCTCGCATTAGGTTTTTTCTTGGGGGATCTGTTCGGTTCGGTAGGTTCGGGATTCGGCGTGGTAGCCGTGCTCTATCTGCTGCTGATCGGTATTATTGTCATGAACAAAGACAGAATCAGCAATAAAGTATTAAACGTTGTGATCTCCGCATTGACAACAAATGATGATAAAACAAACGCGACAGACAATGAACAATCCGCAACCGACACCACTGGAGAAACTGATTTCTGACCGTCGCCGCATCCAACAAGAATGTACGATACAGGAACAGAAATTGAATGCTGATTTCTCTTACATACAAGAGAACGCCGGCACGTTGTTACTTTCAGGTGTCTCCGCTCTCTTATTCCCTAACACAAAAACCAAATCCAAAGGAACGGAAAGCAACCAGCCTGTACATACTTCGGAAGTGTCATCCATGTCGCTTGGATTTGCCGACTATCTTTCTGTGGCACAAGGCTTATTACCTGTTGCATGGGATGTTGCACGCCCATTATTGACAGCCTGGGGGCATCCAGAAAGTCCAGGCGTGGATAATAAAGAAACTTTTTCAAGAAAAAAGAAATAAGCTCCAACAATTAATTTATGTTAGAGGGCATATTTTTCTTGTCCTAATTCCTGTACAATAAAAACATGACTAAATTTGCAGTCGTTAAAAACAGTGTGCTACGAATATATTTTCCTTGCGGCTGTTAAGTTAGATTGGAGATAAAGTAATATTTTTTAATAAACCCATAAAAGTTTTATTACAATGATCAAACTAGGTATTAACGGTTTCGGCCGTATCGGACGTTTCGTTTTCCGTGCTGCTCAAAAGAGAAGCGATATTCAGATCGTAGGTATTAACGACCTTTGCCCGGTTGATTACTTGGCATACATGCTGAAATACGACACAATGCACGGTCAGTTCGACGGAACTATCGAAGCTGACGTTGAAAACAGCAAGCTGATCGTAAACGGTAAGGAAATCCGCGTAACAGCAGAACGCAATCCGGCTGATTTGAAGTGGGATGCAGTAGGTGCTGAATACGTAGTAGAATCTACTGGTTTGTTCCTGACTCAGAAAAGGCTCAGGCTCATATCGAAGCTGGCGCTAAATATGTAGTTATGTCTGCTCCTTCCAAGGATGCAACTCCTATGTTCGTTTGCGGTGTAAACGAAAAATCATATGTTAAAGGTACTCAGTTCGTTTCTAACGCTTCTTGTACTACTAACTGCTTGGCTCCTATCGCAAAGGTTCTGAATGACAAGTGGGGGATCACAGACGGTTTGATGACAACTGTTCACTCTACAACTGCTACTCAGAAGACTGTTGATGGTCCGTCTATGAAGGACTGGAGAGGTGGCCGCGCTGCTTCTGGCAACATCATCCCTTCTTCTACAGGTGCTGCTAAGGCTGTAGGTAAAGTTATTCCTGAACTGAACGGTAAACTGACTGGTATGTCAATGCGTGTTCCGACTCTGGACGTTTCTGTTGTTGACTTGACAGTTAACTTGGCTAAACCGGCTACTTACGCTGAAATCTGTGCTGCAATGAAGGAAGCTTCTGAAGGCGAACTGAAAGGCGTACTGGGTTATACTGAAGATGCAGTAGTTTCTTCTGACTTTTTAGGTGACACTCGTACTTCTATCTTCGATGCTAAAGCTGGTATCGCTTTAACAGATACATTCGTAAAGGTTGTTTCTTGGTATGATAACGAAATCGGTTATTCTAACAAAGGTTCTTGACCTGATCGCTCATATGGCATCTGTAAACTGCTAATCAATCAAGATTATATAGTTTGAAAGCCGCATCCTTCGGGTTGCGGCTTTTTTGTATCTTTGTATCACTATGGATACCTATCAACTTATCACTGTTTTAGGCCGACAGCATCCGGTAAAACAACATTTGCCGCTGCACTCGCTGCCCGACTGAACACGGAAATCATCAGCGCCGATTCCAGACAGATTTACCGTTCAATGGATATCGGGACAGGAAAGGACCTGGCCGACTATACAGTAAATGGAAAAACGATTCCTTACCATCTGATCGACATCTGCGATCCGGGATATAAATATAACGTATTCGAATACCAGCATGATTTCTTCCGAGCTTATGAAACAATCCGGAAAAAAGGGAAACTGCCGATTCTATGCGGTGGTACAGGTATGTACATTGAAGCCGTACTGAAAGGATATAGACTCTTGGATGTTCCCCAGAACCCTGGGCTGCGCGAGTCGTTGAAAGATAAATCGCTCCCGGAATTGGAGCAGATACTTGCCGGCTACAAGGTCCTCCATAATAAGACAGATGTGGATACCGCCCAACGGGCCATCCGGGCCATTGAAATCGAAGAGTATTATAAGAACGAAGCTCCGGATGTCAATGAATATGATCCAATCAACAGCCTGATCATCGGTATCGACATAGACCGGGAGCTACGACGCGAAAAGATCTCCCGCCGCTTGCGTGTCCGCCTGGACGAAGGGATGGTCAACGAGGTGCGGAAGATCATCGACTCGGGAGTTAAGCCGGAAGATCTGATCTACTACGGACTGGAATATAAATATCTTACTTTATATATAATAGGCAAACTGTCTTATGAAGATATGGTTTCCCAACTGGAGATCGCCATACACCAGTTTGCCAAACGGCAAATGACCTGGTTCAGAGGCATGGAGCGCCGGGGAAACACCATCCATTGGATAGATGCTACATTGCCGACAGAAGAAAAAAGATAGAGAAGACATTGGAGTTATTGAAATTATAAGAATATTTAGACTGACAAATCAGCATTTACAATTCAAATCTACCCAATTTTGAAACAAAACAATCATATTATGATAACAGTTAATGATTTAAAGAATAGAGACAATTTCTTTCTGATGGCAGGTCCCTGCGCAATCGAAGGAGAAGATATGGCATTGCGTATTGCAGAGAAAGTAGTCGGTATCACGAATAAGCTGAATATCCCATATATATTCAAAGGATCATACCGGAAAGCCAACCGTTCTCGGCTGGATTCTTTCACAGGCATTGGCGATGAGAAAGCACTGAAAATACTCCGCAGGGTAGGCGACACGTTCGGTATTCCGACTGTAACCGATATTCACGAAACAGCTGAAGCTGCAATGGCTGCCGAGTATGTGGATATCCTGCAAATCCCTGCTTTCCTCTGCCGGCAGACGGACCTGCTGGTAGCTGCTGCCAAGACAAGGAAAATTGTCAATATCAAAAAAAGGACAGTTCCTCTCGCCGGGAGCCATGCAATTTGCCGTACAAAAGTAGCCGATGCCGGAAATGACAACGTCATGATTACGGAAAGAGGCACTACATTCGGATATACGGACCTGGTTGTCGATTATCGGGGTATTCCTCAAATGCAGCAGTTCGGCTATCCTGTTATCATGGACGTAACCCACTCCTTGCAACAACCCAACCAAACTTCAGGTGTGACAGGAGGACTCCCTACCCTGATCGAAACGATAGCCAAAGCAGCCATTGCCGTCGGAGCTGACGGATTATTCATCGAAACTCATCCGGAACCTTCTAAAGCCAAATCAGACGGAGCGAACATGCTGCAACTCGACTTACTGGAAGGACTACTGATAAAGTTGGTTCGAATACGGGAAGCGGTTGGAAATTGAAATTGAAAGTCGAGAATTGAAAATTGTAATACAAAAATGGATAATTGAAAACAGGAACCTTAACGGGCTCTTCCACTTTTCAATTATCCATTTTCAATTCTCAATTTATTCTGCTATCCCATCTTACTTATTTTTTTTGAGCTTGTCCTCGTCTATCAACTTGATCTTCCGACCGTCGATTGCAATAATACGCTCAGCTACAAATGTAGACAATGTACGGATTGCATTAGATGTCGTCATATTCGAAAGATTAGCCAAATCTTCTCGAGAAAGATAGATACTCAATGTCGCCCCATCTTCCTCCAAGCCATAACTGTCTTTCAGGAATAACAAAGATTCCGCCAAACGACCCCGGATATGTTTCTGAGTAAGGTTGACTGTACGTTCGTCAGCAATTCCTAAATCGAGAGAAAGCTGGCGGATAAAAAACATGGCAAGGTTCGCATTCCCCATTAAAAGATCCGTAACGATAGTCATCGGAATCAGACATACCGTCGAAGCTTCAAAAGCGGATGCATTCGTCAAGTAATTTTCCTGAGCAAAGTTTGCCCGGTAGCCAAAGTACTGCACCGGTTTAATCATTCGAATGATCTGGCTTCGTCCGCCAACACCTTCTTTAAAGATTTTAACCTTTGCCTTTTTAATAAGCACATCATGTCTCTCGGTTCGTCGCCCTCGCAATATATCAACTCATTACGTTTGAAATGCTGGATCGTCGAATTATTACGGAGAACATCCCGCTCCTTTTCGGTCAGGACTCTCCACACTTCTGCCAAACTGGCCGATAGATCGACCTCTTCTTTTTGTTGTTTAACCACGACTGCTATATAACATACTTATGAAGCACAAATGTAATACTTTTCTTTTAAAAGCAGAATAAGTTTAATACGATAAATGAATAAAAATTCGATTTTATTCGTTACGTTTGTAAAGAAAGAGACGATAATTTGTTGAAAAAGTATTTTTATATTATCATTCTGCTTTTTACCGCAGTAAATGCCTTAGCTGACCCTGATGGTAGTTATGGAAACTTTTTATTGCTGGGTCGATCCCCCAAAACGGTATCATCCCAGCAAGGGGACTCTATTATGAGGAAGGTTATCGAGCAGGCCGACAAATACAAAACAGTCGTCTCCCGGTACGAGGCCGAAATCTATATCAAAGGCAAGACGGAAATACTCAAACAAAACATCCTAATGCGTTTCGCCCATCATCTTTTTCCGGTAGACAGGAAGAACAAGGATATGATCTTCGAGATGGTCAGCCACTCCAAGTTCAACGCCCCGAACAACTACCTGCACAGCTTCGAAGCGATAAACGGAAACAGCATCCCCAACGGCGCAAAACAGCAGGAAGTCTTGACATTTCTGAACCTGAACGTCTATTCACCAACCATCTACAACGAAGGGATCATCATGCCAGTAGCTCATGAAGCATTCAAATACTACAACTTCAACCTGGAAAGCATCGAAACGACCGGCAATCTGAAAATCTACCAGATACGCTTCATGCCAAAGCTATGGAGCCAAAAACTCATTTGCGGAGATCTGTACATCACCGACAAAGACTGGCACATTGACAAGATCGACTTAAACGGGCGTTTCTCCTTTGCCGAATTCAACCTGGTCATGACATTCGGACGGGATTACCGCCATTTCATCCTGCCACAAAAGGCAGACCTATTTCTCCGGTATCATGTGCTGGGAAATGCCATCGCCAGCTACTATCATACTTCATTCAAATACGAAGCCGTTGAATGGGTTGAAGAAGACTATGAAGACAAAAAACACCACTCCCTCGACTTGACCGGATATTACCAGTTATCATCTGATACGATCCCGATCATCAGCGACAGCAGCTACTGGAAAAACAAAAGAGACATCCCACTGACCCAGGAAGAAGAAACAAAATACGAAAAAAAACAAGCATCAGAACAACCCAAGCCAACGACACAAGCAACATTCGGAAATACCTGAAAATAACAGAACGCCTGACCAACACCATCAATCTGGATTATAAAACGACCCGTCTGAAATACCCGGCATCCTGAATCCCTTCCAGTTGGGCTATTCCGGACGAAACGGTATTACTTACAGGCAACAGCTCCGCTTCAGCAAGACCTTTCAAGAAAGACCGCCAACTGCGTTTCCGGCCTGAGGTCGGTTTTGTATTCAAACGAAAAGAGTTGTTCTTCAAGTTCGAGGGAGATTGGGAATATCTTCCTGAGAAACAAGGAGCCCTGAGCCTCAGTCTCGGAAACACCAACCAAGGATATTCTTCCAAGATCATGAACGAAATTAACGAACAGCTGAAAGACTCCACTTTCAACTTCGAAAACCTGGATTTGGAATACTTCAAGCACTATTACATAGAGCTCAAGAATCAGATCGAGTTGTTCAACGGTTTCCAAATGACCACCGGCATCTCTTACCACCGCCGCATACCAACCCGGAAAAGCGCGATAGATCCGGGAGACGGTGTCACGGAGATCATCAACGAAAACTATCACGATTTCATCCCCACGATCGGCTTTTCCTATACTCCCAGACAATACTACTGGATGGACGGTTACCGTAAAGAGTACCTCTACTCCTACTACCCGACCATATCCATCGAGTTCGGGCGGGCCATACCAGGCGTATGGAAAAGCAGCGGTAATTACGGACGTGTAGAGGCCGATATCCACCAAAGCATTTACCTGGGCCTGTCACGCCGGTTCAACTACCATATCAGCGGAGGGCTTTATACTGCTCAGAAGTCAACCTACTTTGCCGACTACCGGTATTTCACACGGCACAACTTCCCCGAATCATGGGGAGGAGACGATTTCGGAGGTGTCTTCCACCAGCTAGGAAGCGTATGGTTCAACGCATCCGACAAATATGTCCAAGCACATGCCATGTACGAAAGTCCATTCATGCTCTTTCAGCTATTCAAACCAGAAGCAACCAAGCACATCATCTCCGAACGTTTTTACCTCAGTCAGCTATGGATGCCTGTCAAACCCAGCTACACTGAAATCGGATACGGTTTCGGTAACCATATCTTCAACGTCGCCGCCTTCGTCGGGTTCGATAAATTGAAATATGACGGGATCGGATTCAAGTTCGCGTTCGAACTCTTCCAGTAAGTTCAGAACTGTGGACGGACAATCATAATACCACAATTGCGTTTGATACCCTGTACGTATTCCTGCAAAGGTTCTTCGTTCACGATCACCCGCTTCTGGACGGTCGAGGCATGGATAAAAGTAAGCATATCCCTTTCCCGGCAGACAATGCCGACGTGCGAGATATCCAGCCCTTTCACAGTCGTGACAAAACAGACGATATCGCCATTCCTGATTTGGCCGGCATGCTCATTGATTTCATCCTGCGGAATATAATAATGCGGGCGGGCACTAATTTCTTTTTCCCTTAGCCGTCATTACTGCGATACGTCCCGGATTTCCTTTCAACTGCTT
>VOFB01002243.1_pt1 | contig 23336 bp, 46 predicted proteins | sample 5384141 | NCBI WGS metagenome assembly VOFB01 (sample SAMN12384721, study PRJNA508395) | human gut metagenome | isolation source: healthy gut A | host: Homo sapiens | reverse complement strand
TCAAATTGTACTTCGTTTCAGTTACGTATTGCTCCTGAGAAAGGAACACCCTTTATCACGCCGAACACACTGGTAACCAGAGTTCCTCCATCCGTTCTCCGGCAGGCAGATCCAGCGCCAGCCCGATAACCGATTTACGGAAGTTCCCAGAAGCAGAGGGCGTTAAAAATATGCAGGCTTTCCAGACTGTTGATAATCTCCAGATTATTTTCATAAGTCTTGCCAAAACCCACGCCCGGATCCAGAATGATCCTGTCATCCCTGATTCCCCTGCCAGCTTCCGCTATTCTCAAGGTTTCCGCCATATCAGAGGCCATGTCCTCCAGAAAATCAGTGTAGTCCGCCTCGCCCGGTTATGCATCAGGCAGCAGGGCAGCCCGCTCTTAGCTATGGTTTCCGCCATCTTTCCGCCGTCGTATTTCAATCCCCATATATCATTAATCAAGTCTGCACCCGCCTGTATTCCCGCCGGGCCACCTGATATTTATAGGTATCCAGAGAAACCGGGACATCAAAACGGCTTTTTGACCGCCTCTATTACCGGAACCACCCTTTCGGCCTCTTCATCATCGGAAATCCTGATATAACCCGGCCGGGTTGACTCCCCTCCGATATCCAGGATGTCCATGCCATCCTTTATCATAGTTTCCACATGCCTCAGCGCAGCATCCAGATGGTTGTATCTTCCCCATCAGGAAAATCCGGCGTAACGTTCCAGGATTCCCCATAATATATGTTTTCCTCTGTCAGCAAACTCTTTTCCGCCTATATACATATCTTTTCCCTCTTCTTTCTTCCATTCACATCCGCAGCAGCAAGTTCTTTTTTCCCTGCTCCAGTCACATTCCCCTGGCAGGGCAGGCAAACAGCTCCGGCTCTGTTTATCGGCACGATAGAATCAGGCCTGACAGCCCCTTCTTCAGCCATTTCCTTATCACGATGCCGGAAGTATGGCAGCTAAGATCTTTCTTTTTCTTCCGGCGTAAAACCGCAGCCTCCAAAATTCCCGCAGCCAGTTCCCCCGCTGGCCTGTTCATGGGGAACGGCATCCTCATACTGCCGGTAACGCCCGCAGTCATGCAGCAGGGCCGCCGCATAAACAAGCTCCCTGTCAATCCCGCTGCCGCGCTCCAGATTCTCAATCCATGCAAGCCGGCCACATCCAGGAAATGGGCCATATCATGCCTGCACGAAAAATACGCGTTTCCTCATGCGCCCTGTTTTTCTGCAGACATTCCTGATAACAGGCATTCCTGATTATTCCGTTGATTCTGTCCATAAGTGTATCCTTTATCTTTAATCTTTCCAGCGCCTGCCGGGCCTTTATCTCCCAGCATGTGATAAAAGGTTTCCTCAGCCCGCTGTTTTCTTCAAATGCGCCTCTTACCGCCACTGTCACGTCTTACTGCCCGGCTTTTGACTCCGCGCATGGTCATGCACATATGCTCTGCCTCCAGTTATCCCAAGATAATCCATCATGGCATCCGCCACCTGGGTTGCCGGAAAGATAGGCCTCTGGCAAATATTTCCACCGTTCAAAGCCCAGCTTTGCTCAGTCCCTGGCGGAAGATAGGCAACATGGGCCTTCCCAAAAGGCATCAGATGATGTTCTCACAGGTGGAATAAAAGTATCCTTTTCCAGGACGATTCCCGCAAGTGTTTTCCGCCTGAACTGCTTCCGGACAAAGGGACAGCGGATCCTCATCCATCCCTCCGAAAATTTCCTTTTCATACATCCGGGCGATCCGCACAGGCGTTTCCCCTGAGCCCTTCCCTGATCCACATCTTCCCCGATTCCCTCCAGAAGCAGCTTCACCGCCTCTTCAATTTTAGACTTATCTACCATGCGTGTCTCTCCTGACTGCACCATTTTCTGCGATTCTAATCAGATCCCCCAGAAAGAGGCCGCCGGAAGGATAACATCATCTTTTCCCGGCCAGCAGCCACGGCTTCCTTCCTCAGGCTGTCCGCAGCTGTCACATTTCCATGATACCGCCGGACCTCCCCTGCCAGCTCATCATATGGAACAGCCCTGGGATTCCCCGGAGCAGCCACAGTGATGACACCTCCGCATACGGACAGGTACTGCGGATCATTTTTCTGTTTCCTTATCCTCAATATTCCCATTATATATATGATTCTTCTATTTGTAAAATAGAAACGTATGGACTGGGCCAGTTTTACCGCGCCATCCCTCATTATGAGCGCCGTCTGCCAAGAGAGGCTTTCCCGATGACCTCAAATCTTCCCTGCCATTTTGGCATGCAGCAGGCCCAGCGCAGTTTTCTTCCTTCACCGGGAAGCCCCAGCTCTCCCAGCCGGTCAAAGAGCCGCCACTGCCAGCGCACAGGGTTTTTCTATCTTTGATAGATTCCGGCCATGGTGATTTCCAGCCCTTTGTGATTCCCATAACTGAAGCGCTGTTTTTCCCAGGCCGTACTTTTAGCGGATATTTTATCCGATCCAGGACAGAAAGAGGGGGCCTCTTTGCTCTTACAGGCATCCTCGATCACCTTCATGGCTTCGGGCCGCTGCTTCACTGTCACAACACTGCCCTGCTTTAATGATCCCCGCCTTATGCTCGCTATTTTTTCCAGCGTATCACCCAGGAAAGCCATATGCTCCATACTGATGGAGGTCAGCACACAAAGAAGTGGGGCCGGAATCACATTCCGTGGCATCCAGCAGACCCCCATCCCGGTTTCCAGGACAACGATATCACATTTCTTTTCCCGAACCATAAAAAGGCCAGAGCGGTTTCCATTTCAAAGGCGGTGGGGTGATTTTTCCCTTCCGCCGCCATAGCCTCCGCCGCATCCCTGTACTCGGTTCCATGAACTTCCCAGCTCCGCTTTGCTGATATATTTTCCATTTATCTGAAAACGCTCCCGATATTCAAAAGATGGTAGGAGAAATATACCTGCCCGTTTTATATCCGCCCTCCGTCAAAACCGTGGAAATAAAATTCATCACGGAGCCTTTTCCGTTCGATCCCGCTATATGTACAAAAGCCAGCTCTTCCTGAGGGATTTCCAAGCCTGCCCAGCAATTCCCCGCATATTTTCAAGACCCGGAACACAGCCGTATTGTCCGCACTCCTCCGCATAAGCCAGCGCCTGCTGATAATTCATCTTCCTTCTCCTCCTTTGCCGCTGCCATCGTACCTGCCCTTTCTGCGGACGCCCTTCTTTTGTTCCTCCAGCCCGTGACTCTCCCGCCCTTTTCCGTCGCCAGCGGCGGCTGTATGTGTTTCCAAGCCAACCTCAAAAACGGGGTGTTTCTAAATCCCATTTCACCGAATTCTTCCAACGGGCAGAACTCCTCGCATGCGATTTTAAACACAATGGCCTTAGCCGCTTATGCTCGTCAGACAAGCCGCTAAGGACGGCAGAAATCCGTGAAATGGGACATTAAGAAACATCACCGTTTTTTCCCATGGATTGGAACACACATACACAGCCGCCGCAGGACGGAAAGGGCGGAGAGCCACGGGCTGGAGGAACAAAAAGAAGGGCGTCCGCAGAAAAGCAGGTATGATGGCAGCCCTGATTTCAAACACACTATAGCACAATTCGTATAAAAAAAGAATAAGCGGTCAAAATATTAGCATGCAAAAATTATTTAAAGATTTTATCAAATGCGGCATCCTTGGCTGGTGCCTTGAAATTACATTTACTGCGCTTCATTCTCTCCAGCAGAGGAAGATGTCTCTCCAGGGAACTACTTCCTTGTGGATGTTCCCCTATTTACGGGGCAGGCTGTCTGTTAAAGCCTGTATGCTCCCTGGTAAAGGGGTGTCATTGGCTGGTGCGGGGGCTGTATTTATGCCCTCTGCATTTTTGGCGGAATATGCTTCGGGATTTTTCCTTCAAAAGAAAGAATTATGTCCCTGGAATTACGGAAAGGCCCGCTGGAATATCGGCAGGGTGATCCGGCTTGATTATGCCCCTTGTTGGATTATTACCGGTCTTCTCATGGAACATGCAATAACGGACAGGAAATGATCCTGTCCGTCTGTAACAGTTCAGCATTTCTCCCACCGCCAGGCCCATGCTTCCTGCCCCGGTCAAAACTTTTCTTTCTCTCCGCTCTTGGCTCCGGCCATGCAGAGGAGCCTGTAAGGGCCGTTATAAACACGCCGGTCCTTAGGCTGCGTCCTTTGCAGCCTTAGTACCGCTGCGTGTTTATCCGAGCAGCGTCCCCTTTGGGACCTCTGCCTGGCCGGAGCCAACAGAAAAGAGAAAGAAAGTTTTGACCCAGGAAGCATGGGCCTGGCGGTGGGAGTGTTGAACTGTTGTGTCTATTGCCGGTGCATAGCTTCTTTATATAGAAGAAACAGGCTGCGTTTCCTCTTCGGCAAGCAGCTTATCCCGTTCCATTTTTTCATGGTAAAACGGTAAGCGATATGAAGGAATATGCCTCCCAGGCACCATGCGCTGGGATTGGCTGCAGACTCCCTCGTAGCTGAGCTCTGCGCTACGATTGCCAGAACTGCACGGCTCACCAGTTCCACGACTCCGCCCATCATCGGCATCAGGGCAAATCCGCAGCTCTGCATGACATTCCTGTAAATAAAAATCATTCCCAGAGAATAAAGAATGCCCCGCAGATGATGATGTAAGTGCGGGCATACCCAAATACCTCCGAGCTGTCCCCTGTTACAAACAGCTGAATGATCAATGGAAGCGCCAATACTACCACTGCGTAAAATGATTACGCCGTAAATGGCGGACATCAAAAAGGCAATGCGGCTTCCTTTGCGACTGGTCCAGATCATTGATACCTCTGTTCTGTCCGGCAGTAGGTAGCCATTGTCATACCCATGGCGGCGAATACCTGGTTACCAGCTTTCTACCTGCAGGCGGCGGTATGCGGCCACTACGGTGGAACCCAGCATCATTCAGCGCCACCTGTACCATTATCGTGCCGATCGCCGTAATAGAGAACTGCAGCGCCATGGGGATTCTATGGAAATCTGGTTGCGCACACACCAGAGATCCAGACGCAGATGCTCCCTGCTCAAAGAAAGCATAACCTTCTTTATCATATAGACCAAACACAGAAGCCCCGATATACCCTGTGAGGGGCAATCGTAGTATCGCAGCGCCTGCCACGCCCATCTTAAAGCAGATAATCAGTATCAGGTCTCCCGCAACATTGATCCCCGGATAGTATAAGAAAGTACAGAGGGACCTTACTGTTTCCCACTGCCCGGAGTATATACTGGAAAGGAGGTTATAAAAATTACCGCTAAAGCCCTTTTGCTTGAATAATAGAATATATGTTTTTGACATAGCCATGATATCCACGGGCGTTCTCATGACCCGCAGCAGCAGTCCATGATCAGGACACTGCCAGGGTCGCGGCCACACGGTAACGATCAGGAAGCACTGCGGCGTTGCCCACACTTTTCTTCATTCCTTCCATATCCCCGGCCCCGACGCTGGGCCGTCAGAATCGATAAATCGGTAGTCAGTCCTGCAGGAAGGCCCAAGAATCAGAAACATGATGATAGTTCCTGTCGCTCCAACGGCGGCAAGTGCCTTTACTCTACATACCTTCCCACAATAACAGTATCCACCAGGCTGTACAGCTGCTGGAATATATTTCGCGATAATAATGGGAATTACCAATTTCGTAATCAGTTTAAGGGGCTCCCCTTTGTCATATCAAGTTCCATTCCATCACTCTCCTTTTATTCCAGTCGGCATTTTTTCAAAAAATAATTATATCTTCACAGAAAAAGATGCAGAAAAGAATTTTCGCATCTTATCTCCCTAATCCATTTCTATGAAAGGCGCTCCATTTTATCTCAAGCCCTCTTATACTCTGTCATGTCAAAGTCACCGTCATCCGCCCTCTGCCCATATTAGCATATTCATTGTGCGGCGGCAGTTCTCACTAGAAGCTTCCAATATGTAATTTTTAATAGCTTTTGCATTTTTATGTGAGTCCAGATGCAGCTGCGGATCCGTTGTGTCACCGGTATAGCACTTCACTTTGTTCCTATGCCTGCAATACGTTCCATAAGGGACTGTATCAATTCCACATCACCAGACCTTATACATATAACAGTCGTTTTCCTTTTGTTGGGGAAGCCTTCGAAACTGTTATCCTATCATCTTTTAATTGTATATACCGTAAAAGGTAAAGGGCAGGCCAAAAGCAGCCATCTTTTCTCCGTAACTTCTGCTTGCTTCCCAGCTCTTGTATCACTATCCATGGGTTTACCTCTTTTCTTTTGCAGACTGCTTACACCTTCGCGTAAGTATAATGAAAATATAAAATTTGCAAAAGGTTTTTCTTAAGCCGCCTTATAACCGTTTCGATTCAGTCGTTACTATTCACTCCGTGACCAGTAACATACAGAATCTCTGATACCTGAATTACAGTCATTACTCAATATTTCAGCCACTTCTCTACAGTGATTCGCACATTTCCGCAATTTCCTCTTTTTTCTTTCCCTCGGCAGCAAGCTTCAAGAACCCTTTTTGTTCTGCTTATACCTACTTTCCTTAAGGCCTTCTTCCTTCCTTCTTCCCGTTCCTTCACTTTTCTTCCCATGCCTGCATATATCTCACTCCCATCTCTTCACTGGCTTTTCAATTTTACAGATCGTCATGGATTCTCCGGAGGACCTCACTTCCCTGACTTCCTGACAGTTTCCTCATCCGTTTTTCTCATATTCCAGAAACCATGCCAGTTCATCGCCAACTTCTTCCCGGTTCTTTCCCCTTGTATTCAGGAAAATACGCGCACCCCATCCGGCAAATACAGGACAATTCCACTCATCACATCTGGCCGGAAAGTATACCTGTATTTCCAGGCCAAAAACATCATAAGGCGTTATAATTATAATATAAAATCATTCAGCAAATTAAACCGGATGGAGCCCATGCCAGCAGGGAAGAATCCAGCATTCCCTGATAATATCTGCTTCTCACTTGGGCAAATCATACTTCAACTGTTTCTGCATTTCGAATTATAGATAATCCCATCCTCGTAATTTATACATCGCACGGATGGAACGCAACAGAGGACTGACCCGCAGTTCTTTCTCCGTTTCATTTTTGGTCAGGAAAGTGATTTCCTTTCCCTAAAATAATCTGCAGGACACTCTTATGGGAAATCCTTATCCTCCTATAGCCGCATCAAAAAACGATCCAAAAAGGTCAACTCAGCTGGGGGAGCATTTTGCTTTCTCTCCGTCATTCCTATTCTCCTTTATTTATCATATTTCCGGTAATTCCTTCAACCATTACGGCCAGAAATCATCCATAAGCATCCCTCTTTTTTGTTCACTATTTCAAATCGGAATCTGTAGGCAGACCTGCCATGATATCTATCGATAAAAGATAAAATAATTATAATACAAGAACGGAATTTTGCCAATACCAACAACGCTTTCCCATTATATAAAATATATCAGTCCGGCCATTGGCTGAACTGATATCATATAACTTTACCCTGTCAGAATAATTCTCTTGTTTCCATCCCATGCCGGTAATGGTAGGTGTCATACCCGTCTGCTTTTAAAGGCGACGCAAAAATTATTTTTCACTTTGGAAACCGCAGGAAAACGCAATTTCCTTAACCGTTTATCCCGGAGCGCAGATAAAATCTGGCGCAGTCCAGACATGGACAAAAGGTACTGGTGGGGCGTGATCCCCATACTGCTTTTAAAAAGACGGATAAAATGATAGGGGCTGACAGAAACGCAGCCTGCCAGATCCTCAATAGTAATTTCCTCCATGAAATGCTGGCGCATATAAGAAACAGCCTTGCCCAGTTCCCTGGTGAACCTGTCATCCTGTGCGGCTTCGGAACCGGATACCGTCCTGGCTCCTGTCAGTCCGGACGGGAAGGTAAGAAGAGCCGTCAAAAATATCAGCAGATTCTCAGCAATCCCCTGTTCGGAAGAAAGGGCTTCCAGCAGCATCCTGAATTTATGAAGGAATACATTAGCCTGGCTGTCCGTTAAGGTAAGCACCGTTCCGTACACCTCCGTAAGACTACCGGAAATAGGCTCCTGCATTGATTTCCGTCAAAATGAATCAGTAAAATTCCATTTCACTGTCGGCCCCATACATATGCGGCGCATAGCAATCCATCAAAACCAGCTGTTTCTCCCCTATTTTTCTTACGGAAGGCTTTTTCTCCCAGAATTCCCATATCCCTGCCCTTTTACCACAAGCATCATCAAAAGCTGTCATAGTTATTCCGCGCCACACAATATTCTTCATCGCAATAATAATGGCCGAGGCATACCGGATAAAGGAATGTTTTTTTGGCAAGAGGGCTGGGTGTATGGAAATAGGTTTCTGAGAAAAGGACCGGGTTCCTGGGTATTTGGTTCATATAGCCTCCGTCCCGGCTGGCTGCAGCCTGTATTTGTATCTCACATAAGCCCGCAGACACAGCGCAATTTTATATACATCATATCAATTATTTAAAATGTAAGTCAACTTAAACTATGGTAAAATCGGATTATAAAATATATTATGCTCCGGTTCCCGTCTCTATTGTGCGGGCGCGTTCTTCTCCCCTGCACAATGGAGACGTAAGCCGGAACGTAATCACAGGAGGATTGCCATGGAATACCTGATATCGGACAAGGATAAACAGATTCTGAGAGAAACCGCAAAAAAGCAGCTGGAGCTGGCAAATATGGATTCCAACAAAGCCAGAATACAGGAATGGGTACAGGCACAATGCCCTGCAGGGAGAAAAGCCTATGATTCACCTGGAAATGGGCACCTTTTCCCAGGAAATCATTCCTCCGCTCTGAAATGTGAAGGAGCTTTTGCGAAGCTAGGTGGAAACCGCTTTGTACAGTAACTTTCTGAATCAGGAATTGTTTGATGATGACAGAGTAACACCGGATTATTTTCCGATGGAATATGACACTTTTTTTGAATTGTTCGGCATACAGATTCATGTTGACCATACGCAGGATGCCAGCGGTAAGGAAAGCCTGGGGCATCATTTTTGAATCCATTATTGAAGATCTGGAAGAGGATTATGAAAAGCTGAAACCCAGCCGTTATGGAGTGAACCTGGAAACGACTGAACAAAAAAAAAGCGGCTGTGGAAGAAGCAATTGGTGATATTCTTCCTGTAAAAAATGCAGATGTCCTGTCTCTACAGCGTACCCACTCAAATGCTGGTGCATTTTATGAGTATGGAAAACATGATGTTTGCCATGTATGATTATCCGGTTTATTTAAAAAGAAATGATGGGGCGCATTGCGGACGACACGCTTGCCTATTATAAAATGCTGGAAGAGAAAACGCCTGATCCTTCCCACCACCACCTTCGAAGGCGTGGGCCAGGGGAACCTGGAGCTTCACCACGGAGCTTCCGGCTGGGATGAGTGGGAAAACGCCCGTTCAAACGAAGGATGTCTGGGGTTTTATGGATTCCCAGGAAACTGTGGGGATTTCTCCTGATATGTATGAGGAATTCATCTTCCCCTGCTATGAAAAAATTGCCTCTTCCTATGGCCTTCTTTCCTATGGCTGCTGCGAACCGGTAGAATCCCATATGGGACAAATGCTTAAGCAGGCTTACCAATCTGAGAAAGGTGTCCATTTCTCCCTGGTGTAATGAAGAATTTATGGGAGAAAGGCTGCGGGGCTCCAAGGTGATATACCACAGAAAGCCCAGCCCGAATTTCCTTGGGGTAGATCCTGTTTTGGATGAAGACGCTTTCCGTGCCCATATCGGAAAAGCCTTACGGCTGCAAGAGGCTGCAAGATGGAAATCACGCAAAGGGATGTGTATACCATTCACAACAACATTCCTAAGGCCAGACGTTACGTCGCGCTCATACGGGAAGAAATTGAAAATAATTGGAAAGCCTGAGTCAAAATGCCCCGGAAAATCAACTCTCCGCGGGGCATTTTTATGGGTAACTCAGCTGCATTCGAAATACATATGCTGCATATACAGATCATTAAAAAGCTTTATCTGAGGAAAGACCTATCTCGGAGAAATCTTTTACAATATCCTCCGCCAGATCCATAGCGCCCTCTTCCTTCCATAACGTACGGCACCCTCCAGGGCGCCGTTTCCAATCACCGGATCTTATCTGTAAATACTTCCGGTATCAGGCCGATGCCCACTGCCTTTTCAACATCCATCCGGTAACCGAAGCCTCCGGCCAGATATACCTTATCCACATCCTCCGGGTTTTATTTCATAACGCAGAAGCAGCGTTTCCAGCCCGGCCCGGACTGCGGATTTGGCAAGCTGAAGTCGCGGATATCCTTCTGGTAAAGCAAATCGGCTCTCCGTCCCTGCCTTTCGCCAGTTCAAAGCCATCCTCCTCATAATCCTCCTCCAGCAAACCCGTTTCATCCACCAGGCCCGCCTGCAGCAGTTCATAAAGAGTCTCAATCGCACCCGTACCGCAGATACCGGAAGGCGGCTCATTCTGAATAGTGCATACCCGCGCCCTGCCGTCTTCTATCTCCACATTACATATGGCTCCCGGTATACTGCCGGGCCATGTACGATATTTCCTCCTTCAAAAGCCGGCCCTGCTGCCGTGGAGGTGACAAGAATACGCTCCCGGTTTCCTATTCCCATTTCCCCGTTGGTTCCCAGATCAATCAGCATACTTACCTTTTCTGATTCCGCCAGCCCGCAGGAAAGGATATCCAAACGATATCCGCCCCTACAAAGTGGAAATACCGGAAGAATCCAAACCTTTGTCCGGTACATCCGTACCGTGCACCACCATGCCGTGCGAGGCGGTTCCGTCATATTCTCTCCCAGGATCTCTCCCAGCGTGCTTTCAATCCTCTGAATCTGATGAGAATAAAAGGGTTAAACGCCTAATGTGTCACAGGGATATCCCATCAGCAGATGAATCATTGTGGTATTTCCTGCAATTACCACTTTTTCCGGTACAATTTCTCCTCCCCTGGTAAGCTTTTCCAGGCCGGTAAAAGGTCCTGCCGGATGCTTTCCTGCAGTTCTTCCTTTTGCCTTCCACGGAGGCCTGGATTCTGCTGATCACATCCGCTCCATATCTTCTCTGCCTGTTAATGCACAGGTAACTGTCTATTTCCGCACCGGAAACCATATCGACGAGCTCCATGGCTATGGTTGTTGTTCCGATATCTATTCCCACCATGACCGGGCCGGAACCGTCCTTCCGTTCCATCCGTTTTCCTGTGGGATATCGTGCCGATTATATCCATTTTCTTCTCGGCTTCTTCCTGTTACCACCGTCATATCTCCGATCGGATAACAGGTACAGGCCAGACGGTATCCCCTGACTCAGCTGCTGAGGAGTGAAGATTCTTTCATCCGAAGGGGTAACTCGCTGCCTCTCCCTCCGCCACCCTGATCCGGCATTTCCCATTGGGATCCTCTCCCGGCACAGACCGCGGGCACATAAATCCCCCTGCTCCCCTGAGAATTTCCAGCACGGTCTTTTCGTCTCTGCTTATTAGGATATGGGATTCCCCGTTTGTCCTTACCTCCAGCCTGAATCGGGGCCACATGCCTCATTTTTGCAGTCTTTGTTGGGGCACTCCCTGCAGTTATGATCCATATGGTATTCCGTGCTGTTTTTCCTTCAGCAGATAAATCTGGCAGGTTGATTTTACGGGAGAAAGCATAAAGCTGCCTGTGATATCCATACCCAGAATCGGCCCTGCATCCGTCGCCTCATAGGCGGCCTTCTGTGCTTCCATCCCTATACCGGTCGGCGCTTCCAGCCGTCTGGATATTCCCCAGCTGCTTCCTCGCAGATACTTCTAACAAGCGGCTGCAGGCTCTCTGAGGCCTGCATGAGATAATCATCTGCGAAAGCATCCGCCAGCATTCCTCCAGGTATCTGCCCTCTCCGAAAAGTGCTGTGGACCATTCACTTATTCTTTTCCAACTGTTACAATCAAAAAAAGGCCCGGGTACCTTCCGGTGCCGCAGGGCTCGCCGCTTCCTTCGGTATTTTCCCGAACTCCAGCACTGCCGCAGGCTCCATTTCTTTCATAAGCCTCCTGCGTCATCCTTTCATATTCCTCAAGCACTTCTTCATATATGGGAGAATCCTCATAGCAATCAATCAGGTGAAGGATATTCTCCCTGCTGAACTGTACCGCAAAATCTGTAACTTTCATATCTCTTCCCATCCGCCCGCTTGAACAGGCCGCTCTTTCTTTCTCCTTAAGCTTATGTCAATTGGGAAAAACTTAAGAATGTAGGTATTTATTTTAGGTTTATGGAATTTCTTTGTATCACGTGGTATACTCAAACCAGCAGCAAAATAATCCGTTACAAAGGAGATGGCAATATGTCTCAGTCCTTATATTCCGTAGTTGATAAAGATACCCTTCATAATATAGTAGAAGCCTTTTACGGCTGCATCAAGCTCCCTATTCAGGTCATTGATGAAGACGGCAATTTTCTGGAAAGCTTTGGAGACACAGGCAAGTTCTGCTCCTTTTTCCAAAACATCTTCCTCCCGAAGACACCTGCCAGAAAATGCATGTGGGTGCGAGCAAAGGGCAATTCCTGGGAGAGCCCTATATTTTCTCCTGCCATGCCCATTTAAACCACATCGTATATCCCCTGATCTGTAGGATAAATTCCTGGGTTCCATCCTGCTCGGCCCTTTCCTTATGGACGAGCCGGACTCCACGCTCATTTCCGATATTTCCAAGAAATATCATCTCAATATTGACGACACACTCCGGCTGTTTGAAGAATCCGGATCCATTGCGCTTGTCTCTCCGGAAATGGTCAACCATCAATAAACTGCTGTTTTTTTCTCTTCTGCAACCTGATTGACGAAAGCAAGGAACAGCTCAAGCTGAATAACCGGATACTTTCCCAGCAGTCCAAAAATAAGTGAAGCAATCCAGCGGTATAAAAATATGGACACTACGGCTCTGGATTATCCTTACGAAAAAAGAACGGGAACTGATCACCAAGGTTAAAACCGGCAACCTTCCCCAGGCAAGGGCTATCCTGAACGATCTCCTGGGCTATGTATTATTTTCCGAAGGGAACAGTCTGGATTATATCAAGGCACGGGCCATTGAATTATGCTCCCTGCTCTCCCGTGTGGCAATAGAAGGCGGGGCGCCCACAGATAATATTCTGAAGCTAAACAACTCTTTTCTGAAAAGCCTTCAGCAGATAGACACCCTGGACCTGCTGTGCGCAAAGCTTCAGGAAATCGTGGAAGCCTTCACGGACAGCCTGTTTGATTATTCCCTGAACAAAAACCGGGAGACTATCAAAAAAAGCCATGAACTATATTTCCACGAACTTCAATCATTCCATCACCCTGGAAGAACTGGCAGATGCCGTTCATCTGCATCCGGCTTATTTCTCTTCCATCTTTAAACAATGCAGCGGTTCCTCCTTTCCAAGGAATACCTGAATATGGTCCGGTGGAGGAAAGCAAACGACTGCTCAGCAACACGGAATACAGCATTATTGACATTGCAGTCGCCTGTGGTTTTGATGATCAGAGCTATTTTTCAAAAGGTATTTAAAAAATATACGGGAATGTCCCCAAACAGTACCGCTGACTGTATCCCGGGGACTTCCGTCTCCTTCAAGCCGCTGCTTAATGGGTCAGCACCGCATTTCTGGCAACCTCAGCCGCCGTAGCTGCATCCGGCGTATAGTAATCAGCTCCTATCTTCTTGGCAAAGCTGTCGTTTACCGGAGCGCCGCCTACCATAACAATGTACTTGTCCCGGAGGCCTCTTTCAGTTAATTTATCAATACATTCCTGCATATTGGGCATTGTGGTTGTCAAGAAGCGCCGACATACAGATGACATCCGCATGTGCCTCTTCCGCTTTGCTGATAAAGGTTTCCGCATCCACGTCAACACCTGCGTCAATCACCCCAAATCCCGCACCCTTCAGCATCATAGCCACCAGGTTCTTGCCGATATCATGAAGATCACCTTTTACGGTACCGATAACAGCCTTTCCTACCGGCTCATTTCCCCACTTCCACCAGCTTGGGCTCCAGAATTCCCAGCCCCTGCATTCATGGCTCTCTCATCTACAAGAACCTCAGGTACGAATACTTCGTTGTTCTTAAATTTTGTTCCGACAATCATCATGCCTGACAGCAGTCCTTCATTGAGAATCTCTTTGGGGATCCTGTCCTTCATCCAATGCCTGCTGCACCAGCTCCTTTACAATTTTAGCCTTTCCTTTTGCAGCATTGCAGAGATTTCTGTGATTTCCACCATTTTTTATCCTCCTCCAAAAACTAATTGTTCCGTCCCTTTTGGTTTTTTTACGGTTGATCTCATACTATACTTTTTTGAGTCCATCAACTAGGAAAAATTATGGATAGTATGTCTTTTTTTAAGTCACTGTCTCATATTTTATCTTCAGTGAAATCAAAACCTCATCCCCGTCGGCTGCTCCATTGGCTGAAACGAATAGGGAAGCTCCATCTCCTTTAACAGTGTGTCAACAATATATAACCCCAGCCCATTTCCGCCGTCTTCCGGTTACGGGCATAATCAAGGCCGGTAAAGGTTCAAAGACATGCGGTAAGGCCTCTGCCGGAATCGGCATGCATTCATTTCTATAATCAGATCCGATTTTCTGAAGCAGGCGAAGAATTGTGCCGCCCTCTTTCGTATAAGCGACGGCATTACGGCGAGAATATTGGATACCGCTTTTGCCGAACATCCGCTGCGGCAGAACGGTGCAAAAGCCAGCCGATAAATCCAGCCTGAAAATAAGTCCGCGGGCCTTTGCGAATCTGTTCGTTACGGCTCCAAAGCGGGGAGCAGGAATAAGGATAAATCGGTTTCTGCCAAAGCTTCGCTTTTTCATCGGGCTTCCCAGCTTTGAGGTTTCAGGATCTCCCGTACCATATCCGACAGCTGCTCCGTCATTTCCTTGCATTCCGGCAGATACGTCTCATAATCTCTGTATTTTCCTATGCCCAGAATCATATTTTCCAGCACGGCATTCAGGGCTGTCAATGGGGTTTTGAGCTCATGTGAAGCCGCCCGCAGGAATTCAACCCTGGGCGTTCCGCCTCCTGAACCCGTTGTTTTCCATTTCAAGACTTTCGATGGCTGTCAGCAGATTTTGATATAAATCGTTGATATTATCTGCCAGCACGCCTATTTCATCCTGCGCATGGATTTCACAGACCCGCAGTTTTGTCCATCCTCGCCATCCGTTCGGTGACTGCCGAAATATGTTTGACAGGAACCGTGATCTGTTTCGAAAACAGAGGACACAGAATGGAAACCAGGATACAGCAGCCGAGTGAGATAGGCAGAACCTTTAAAAATCATCTGCTTTATATACGGCGTCAGGTTAATGGTACCGGTGAGCATTGTTTCTGCATGGCTTGTATCCGCCGATAGCTCCAGCGGTACCTGCGGGGTAAGAAAATACAGCAGCGCATGGGCCATGAATACAATAAGCAGCAAGAAGCCCCAGTAACAAAAAATGTTTTTGGATAAAGCTTCAGCTTTTTCATTTCCTCTCCTCATATTTATAGCCGATTCCTTTTACCGTAATGATGCGGTCGAACCTGCATTTTTTGCGCAGATTTTTTTAACATAGGTGTCAATCGTCCGGTCAATAATCGGGTTATCATCGCCCCACAGCTCATCGAGAATTTGATTTCTGGAAAAGAACCAGGCCTTTATGCTCCACAAACAGCCGCAGCAAATCGATCTCCCTTGGTGTCAATTCAATTTTCCCATCCCTGTCCCAGGCCGAATATCCGGAAAAATCCACTGTGACCTCCCCCAAACGTCATCGTATCCGGAATCACGCCTTGCCCGCTTCGTCTGAGCAGCGCCGTGATCCTTTTCCCAGCAGCACCATGGAAAAGGGTTTGGTAATGTAATCGTCCGCCTGCTCATCAAAGCTTTTGCACCTGGGTGTCTTCCTCTTCAATCGCGGTAAGCATGAGGACTGGGAGAAGGCTTGTCCGCCGGATTTCATGTAATACGGCAAGCCCCGTTATTTTTGGGAAGCATGATATCTAAAACAGCAAGGTCTATTTTTTTTTCCCTGAAAATTTGTATCGCCTCTGCTCCATCGTAAGCCGGAATCGTCTCATGACCTGCAGTTTCAGATACTCGCAGATGGCCTCGTTTGTTTTTTTATCGTCTTCGACGATCAATAGTGCCGCTATAGGAACACCTCCTGTCCCGGAACATCGCTCTCAGGCAAGGGCTTACTCTCTGCAGGCTGCCGCCCTTCAGCTTCCATACGATATCCGCCCGCTTTGCCAGTTCTCTGGAATGAGTCACTACAATCACACATCTGTCAAGTTTATGGGCGCTTTCCATTAAAATATCTGTTATTTCGGCCGCCGTATCCTCATCCAGATTGCCTGTGGGTTCATCAGCCAGGATAAAAGGAGCACCGGAAGCCAGTGTACGGGCAATAGCCACCCGCTGCTGCTGCCCGCCGGAGAGAGTTTCAGCACGCTGCGCCCTGCTTCCTCAGCGGACAGCCCCAGTCTCTTCAGAACCGGCAGGGCATCCTGTCTGGCGGTCAATTTCACATTTTCCACAGGAGTCAGGTAATCGATCAGGTTATAGCTCTGAAAAATCAGAGAAACATGCTGCCGCCGGTGATATTCCAGTCCACGCTCCGCGATATCTTCTCCATCGAACAGATTTTCCCTTTTGCCGGGGGAATCCAGCCCGCCCAGCAGGGACAGAAGCGTTGTTTTGCCTGAACCGGACGGCCCGATGATCACGTGCAGCTTTCCCGTTTCAAAGACAGCGTTTATGCCTGATAAAATGATGTTTCCCTTTGTATAGGAATAAAAAACATTCCTGGTTTCTAAAACAGACATTTGATGTTTCTCCTTTCTTCAGCTCATTTTCGCCAGGATTTCCCCCGGCTTCAGCCGCATGACCGCCGCCGAGGATACCCCCACGGAAAAAGTGATGATGGCGAAACCTATGAGATAAAAAAGCTTCACCATGCTGTCAAGGCCAACAGACACGCTTAGCGGTTCCGGGAAATCACTTATTAGGTATCGGTTCCCCACCGTTTCCGTTGTCGCTAATCACAACATCCGATTCCTGTCACCCTTCCTGAAAACCTGTACCCCATTTTCGCCTTCATCCGGCTCCTGTATGGACTGTTCCCGGGTGTACTGCAGCTGCAGCAGGCTGTTTCCGATCCTGCCTGCGATGAGGCTGCCGAAAAAAAGACAATCCAAATGCAATTGCTGCAATTAAGAGCACCTCCGTCAGATATTGGCCGATGATGGAAGCTTTCCCGAAGCCTATGGGAAAGCTTAATACGCCTGTTTCGTGGATCCTGCTTTTCGCCCACATGGTCAGGATAAGGGACAGTACGACGGCGCTGACCAGCACGATCAGAGAAGGGAAGGAGATGATCAGTGTTTGGGATTTTCAAGCGGGGCTGCCGCTGCCAGGTAGGTTTTATTATCAGTCTCCACCTTGTAGGCCCGCCAGTCTATGGCGTCGTTCTCTTTAGCTGTGATACGATATCGTCAAGCTGCGCCGGATCATTTACCTCAAATATGACACTTTGAAAGCCTGGCAGGGGAATACGGCAGCCCATCCTGACAGGCCTGAATGCCTGTAAAAATTTGATTTTCCAGTTTATCAAAAGGAATTTACGTTGATATACGCCTGTGCCTGCTTCACCACTTCAAATAATCCAATAATTTTAAGCTCTGTTTTTCCGCCGTCCTCCCTGGTCAAAGATAAGCTGTCTCCGATACCCAGGCCGTTTTTTCAGCCAAATCACTACTGATGACTGCCACCTGTCCGCCTCCTTCAGGCACATGGCTGCCCTCAATGAGCTTCAGCGTCCCGCTGCGGAAGAAGCTGTTGTTTTCGGTGCCAGTCACAAACCGGCTGTACACCATATCCCTGTATTTATCCTTGACGGGAACGGTGCCGGAAATCACTTCGAGATTCGTGGAAACAAGGCTTTGCGCCATGCCATCATAGCTCTTAATCCCATCCGTTTCCATCACCTTATCTATTATTTCCTGCGTTACGGGACGTTCGGTATAAATTGAAAAAAATTGCCCTCATCATCTGTCAATCGCTTATAGTACGGATTGCTTTCCGAGTAGTCGGGTACTATTTCGAATTCACCGCCCAATGCGTAACGCAAATTGTCCTGCGCAATCTGTGTCGCCTTCTCAATGGAAAGCCCCGTCAGCACAAATGTTGCCATTACCAGGAAAATGATGAACAGCAGGATACTTTTCCCTCTTTTTTTTTGGTGACGTATAAAAACCCCGTTTGAGAAAACCCAAAAAGAACACCTCCATATTTATTGTACGGACAGGATACCATACCAATATGGAGGCTATATGAAATGGATATGGAATAATAAAGATTTAAATTACAAAATCCTCCGAATGAAAATTACTGTAATATCTTCCCTTGACAGCCGTGAATTTCAAGACACAATAATCGGGATCTGTTACGCCTTCCTTGTAATACATGGTGTCGCCTTCCTGCCACAGCATTTCCTTAGCTTCGCTTGTTTCCAGCACTTCTACATTTCCCGCCAGACATACCCCGCGGAAGAAACGGGTATCTACAAAATAAATGCTGGCTTTTTGGATTTTCCCCTGTAAAAAATTTCACTTTGTTTGACGAGGTATTTGTATGAAACAAAACACCTGGATCCCTTCCCGAACTCTCGACTTCAGCATTGCCTTTGTGACCGGGAACCCTTCATCGTCAATATAACTCATAAAAACCGTGCCGCATTTATCCGCCATATTTCCTATTGTCTGCTCCGGATTTTCATCATGATAAAAACCTCCTGTTTTTGTTTTTATTCTAACAGGAGGATTTGTTTGTACATTACACACTTTTTGTGTGCACCTATATCAATCCCTTGTTTTTCAGGAATTCCTCCCTGCCATCCTCCTTCATCAGTTCAATTCCAATTTCCTGCATGGCAGCAATGATGTTTAACATTCGTTCCCCCTTTCTCTGTGAGTGAATATTTCACTTTTAAGGGGATAGCCCTCATACTGTTCTTTTGCACCATTCGAAATTCTGCAGCTCTCAAGCTGCTGCAGCAGCATTTTTCTGTCCGATTCCGACGATATCATTCTGAAGGGCCGACGGGGACGCCGCCCCTTTTCCCAACTGCCACAGAATAATGGGCTTCCATTTCCCGCGAATGATATCATGCGTCAATTCCAACGGACAGGTATAACTATTCCGCATTTTCATGTTAACTGCCTCCATTTAATAAAATAATATCCCAGCCTTTTAAATTTGACAATAGCGCGTCAAGATCTTTCCTTTAACATTGCTCCAAAGCATTCCTTTCTATACCAGTTACATTCATATATCATTACTGATTAATTTATTTGAATACCATTTTTTACCTGCAAAATAGACGAGCCCTGCAATCGCCCAGGCAAAACCGGAGAAATTGCCTGGCCTATGTAAATTCCTGTGAATCCTATTTGAAGGGGAATGCCAGAAGCCAGCAGACAGGCAGCCGCACCACCACCGCATCAAAAGAGCATTGCACATGGCGATATTCGCAGCTCCTGCCCCAATCGCAAAGGAATCGAACGTGTACATGACCGCATATACCAGGCTGTTAACGCTGCAGCAGATACGGAGATACATGACCCCTTCCCTGATAACCTCTGTCCCGGCCGGATCAAAAAGCAGGATAAGGTTTTCCGAAAAAATCTGTACCAATACAACTGCGATAACGGTAACACAAACATTAATCAGCAGGCCGATCTGTTTGTCTTTTCACTCTTTCTATATTTTGTGCGCCCATATTCTGCCCCACCATAGTGGTTACGGCCTGCCCGACAGCCCAGCACGGCATCCCCCGCAAAGGTATTTATTTTCAGCCCAATACCGGAGGCCGCCGCCACCGAAAACGCCAAAAGGTATTCAGCATACCGGTGATAATCAGATAAGAAATGTTCAAACTGCCATTTGAACAGCGGTCGGCAAACCAACTTTTTAAAATGATGAGCAGCTTATCTTTACGTATGACAAAGCTTTTCAGCTTAAAATCAAATAGAAACCTCTTCCGCTTTAAATGCACCACAGAAATAATGAGAGAGACACCCTGCGAAAAATAGTTGCGTAAGCCGCCCCCTTTGTTCCCATACCCAGAGGCCCGACCAAAAAGCAAATCCAAAATAATATTGACAAGCGCTGCTGCCGCCACAAAAAAGAGCGGGCTTTGGAATCCCCGAGTCCTTTCATCAGTGAACAAACGGCGTTATAGCCAAAAACAAATATGGTTCCCATACAGATGATTTCCATATAGCTGCAGGCATCTTTCATCGCCTCCGCAGGCACATGAAGAAGGGGAAAAAAAGAGGGCGTACAGAAACAGTCCGGCAGCCGTAACAAGGATTGCTGCAAGAAAGGACAGGCTGAATAAAGTACCTATCGTCTCTTTCTGCCCCTGTTCATCCTCCGCTCCCTTATATTGAGCTGCCAGAACCGTTCCGCCCATTGTCACGCCTATACAAATCGAATTGATGATAAAGCCGATCATGGAGGCATTGCTGATAGCGGCAAGACCGTTTTTTCCTACAATACGTCCCACTACCAGCATATCGATAATGCTATATAATGACTGAAGCAGGTTTGCTCCAAATAAGGGAAACGCAAAACGTATCAGCTTTTTGGGGAACACTTCCCACCGTTAAATTCTGTTCTTTATTTTCCATTTTTATTTTCCTTTCAAAATAAAGAAAGCAGAGGCCCACACACCCACAGGGGAGGCCTCTGCTTTTCCACAATTCTGATAATATTTGTGATGAATAGACAGCAAAGGCCATAGACAAAACATTGTCTATGGCCGCATATCCAATCTTTGAATTCATTCGAAGGGCAATACAACAAAGGCTCTTAAATCAGAAACTTCTGATCTGAATAGCCTGCCTCTCAAATAATCCTGTTTATCTGATTGGGCTCCACACAATGTTCTGTCTTACATGCTTGTGCAGAGCCGAGATCAATACAAAACCTTCCGAATAACATTGTGTTCACCCTCTCCTGTTTGATGTCTACATTATAGGCATTTCGTTTACCGCTGTCAATAGGGCTGCCATGCCTGTCCTGTCTCTCTGCATGCCTGCCGCCGCCTGTCCGGCAGAAATGGGACACATGAGTGCTTTCCTTTCAGGTATGGAATTCAGTCCTCTCCGTGATATAAAAACCAGTCGTAATCTGCATAATTAGTAGTTTCTTTTCCGTTGGAGCTGGCATACATTCCAATATATGTACCGGTAAATCCTTCGTTTGTATTGGAGGAAAGAAGACTTCCTTTTACCGGCTTTCCTATGGGACGCCGCTCTGTTTCCTGAAAACCATAGTAAAAGCGGTAGTCTGTTTCACTGCCCTGGATGGACAGGTATATTCTTCCGTCCTCTTCAAGCTCTTTTCATCAAGCAGTGTACGGATTCCGGATTCTGTCTGGGTATAACCGCAGTAAATTGGAATTGTTTATACGGGTTTTTACAAGAGCATAATGGAATCTGTCATCCTGCCCGCCGCAATTCCGCCTCTTCACCTTTTTCAGGGGATGCAGGCTTTTGAACACTTGCTGCTGTCTTCTGCCTATAAATGCGGGCGTACAGATGCTGAGCGCACTACTTTCAGGAACAGCGCCAAATCCTTTTCTGGCTAAGAAAAAGGGCTCCTTACAGGGAGGATGGATGAGTATTCCACATAGCCTAAAGCAGGAAGACTCAAAATATCACAGGGGATCGACAACAGGTGAATTACTTCTTTGAATCAAGCACTCTTTTTGTTTACCAGGGCCATTCTCTGTATCCGTAGCCGTCTTCCTCCCAGTGGAAAGAACGAGGAAGGTCTCTCTCCCAGATTAAAATGAAAGCCTTCATAGGGGCGGATTCCTAACAGTACCATCCACCACTCTCCCTTTTGTGTCTGCGATATCGCATGGCCTACAGCGATTTCACTCATTAAGGATACATGACGATGGGAAACAATGGGATTGCGGGGACAGATCTCATAATCGCCGAATCCAATTCCTGCATCTTGCCATCATTACACTGTGATTGGTAAAGTACCTCCTTCCGCAACCAGCAGATAATACCAGCCGTCTTTCTTATAAATATGGACTGGCTGATGCATCTGCTGCCATCCAGATAATACTTCGATTACCTTTAAAACGCTGAAAGGTTTCCGGTTCAGTTCATTTAAGTAGATTCCGTGATGGCCTTCGTAAAGACCTCACAAATGAAATTCCCTGTGTACCATATCCTCCCGTCATCATCAAAAAACAGGCTGAATCAATCCCGTCCGCACCTTGTATAAATATCGGATCGCTCCATGGCCCTGCCGGATCCTTCGCAGTTACGATATAATTATCTCTGCGCGCCTGCGGCCCTCAGGCTCATATTGACGCATAAAATGTCCTTCATGATATCGTATCGCATGGAGCCCAGAGTCCCAAAGATGTTTCAGTTTTTGTAATCCAGCTGCTCGGACGAGGTGAATCGCATGCCCTATCTGTTCCCAGTACCAGATCTCTGCTGTGAAATACCGGCGGGTATACAAGGAGGAGGTCACCATAAGTAATAATCTTCTCAACGCGGCAAATGGACGGATCGGATAAAGCCGGATAAGATCCAGATTAGCAGATAATATTTTGTGTTTTTAATTGTCTGTTCCCCTCTCTGCTTTTCATGGACTTTTACTGCTGATTCCCCATCGGACAGAGTGCCAGGATGGCAATATCTATGATATCTTAGCGTCCTCAATATCTCCGTGCCAGTCAGAAGGGTGCCGGACTTTTTATCAAAAAATGGCGGGGTTTAGAGCTTTAAAATCAATCTCTGTATATTTCTCATCATAGTAAAGGCTTTATTGATTTTCCTTTGCTATGCATGCCATAATCTGAATCCGCACTGCTACCAGTGCTGATCAAAATAGTTATCTCAAACAGCCAGCCAAATTCATCTCGCATCCTCATTTCCAGGAGTTTCGACACAGCGTGCAAATTTTCTGGGAAGAACCCATAACTGTTCCTCTCTCTATACATGGTACTTGTAATTCCTGTATCTGCGGGAAATCCAAATGTCGTTCTATATCACATACTATATTTTCGTCAGCACTTTTCCCATAGCCTCATCGCAGACATGGGCCAACAATATATTTTCCTTACAGACTGCCCAAACTCAAACGAAGATAAAGTGCAATCATTTTCCGATTCGCATCCGGTTTTGACGCGAATCTTCTGTTCAATCAGCACTCTTTTTTTTTCCCCAAGAAAAGAGTGCTACTGCCATTTATTGTTGTGTCGTTTACCATCCATACAATTGTCTCTATCTGAAAAAAAAA
>VOFB01002168.1_pt1 | contig 23373 bp, 39 predicted proteins | sample 5384141 | NCBI WGS metagenome assembly VOFB01 (sample SAMN12384721, study PRJNA508395) | human gut metagenome | isolation source: healthy gut A | host: Homo sapiens | reverse complement strand
ATTGCTGATGCGGTTTATCCGCCCGATTCGCTTTGTGTCAACCCGCTGAACTGGCGGCACGACAGTGTATATGCGGATAAATCCAGAACGACGGCGCGGTGCTGTTCCAATTCGGGAAAAGGTTCAAATACGAGGTGCCCCACTATACGGGCGCGTATGTGGATGAGGCGCGCGGCGTGCTGATGATCGACGACGATGCGGCTTTACGAGCTTTACAAGGCGCGGTGGTTCTTCAAAAATTTCTGATGAACTGTGGATCGCTGCACATGCTCGATATCGCGCTTTTCTATAAAAACCTCGAGCGAAATGTGGGGGAAACGAATCGCCGCATATTTGTCCCCCCGGCCTTCCGAATGACGGCGCTGCGCGCCCCCCGCAGGATAAAAAAAAACCACGGATACTCAATCCGTGGTTTTAGCTCTTTCGGCTTTGTGATGATGCCCGCGAACAGTTCCGCCTCGCCATTTTCGTCCCGCGATACCCGGCCCCGGCAATGGATCCACACCCATTTTCCGTCCTTATCGCGCACCCGGTATTCCAAATCATGCGTATCGGTGGCCCTGTCGCGTATTTCCTCCATCGATTGTGCAAAGGCAGGGCGTTCGTCCTCATGGATCAGCATGCTCCATATGGAATCTCCGCCATACAATAACCTCTCCCGGAAGCGCAAATTCTTCCACCATTTTCGGCGGAAAACGGAACATATTCGTCTTCATATTGCAGATATAGATATAATCGTCCGTACTGGCCGAAAGCGCCTCGTAGAGGTGCTCCTTATCGTAGGAAAAATTCCCCGGCATGCCCTTTTTCCGCCCGCTCACGTCCCATCCTGCCGTTGTGGTATATCCGCTTGCCGGTACATCCGTTCGTCCACTTCCGTGGTGATCTTGGTTATATCTTCCATGTCCTGCGGGCCGACTTCAGCACTCCATAGCAAAAAGCTGATCTCATACGGCTTTTTCCCGTTCCCGGATCGCTTGCCAGTTCACTCGAGCGCATGCTGCATGACCCTATCCGCCACCGTTCTCCGCAGCCGTAAAACACGACCATAAATTCGTCCCCGCTCATACGGAAGGCGAACTGGCCTTTTCCAGCGAACCCGTAACCACCTTCGCAATCGTGGTGAGCAAATTATCTCCTCTACATGTCCGTAGGTATCGTTTACCAATTTTCAACAGGTTCACATCATAGAGGCACACCGTAACCGCCGCGCTTTCTTTTTGGCCCGCGCAAGCACTTCCAAGCCGCCCTTGCCTGCGCGGCGGCCCATCATCCCTGTGAGCTCGTCGAGGCTGGCCTCCCGCGACATCTTTTTTGCGCTCGTAATATCCACGGATTGCTGGAAATGCACGATGCGCCCGTCCAGCCAGCGCATCGTGCTGTCATAATTTTCATAATGCCTGTGCGTGAGCGTATTGTATTCCTCCACAGGTAGGATGGCTTTTCCGCCGGATTGTTCCGCAGCTGGTCGATCGGGCAGAAATCACAACGCTGCGTCTTATCCGCCTGCAAAATCTTCCAGCATATTTTACCGATAGGCTCCTCCACGCCAAACTCTTTGCGCATGGTCTTATTCATAAAAAGAATTTCGTCCGTATCGAGATCCGTTACATAGATATTCGCCCGCATATTATCCATCAACTCGTTAAACACCCATCGTCTGCTCCATCTGAGTTCTGGCAATAGATCCGGTTGGCAAGGGCGATCCTCGAGGTCTGCGCGAGCATTTCCAACAGCCTTTTTTCTCTTCCGTCCATTCCTGTTCTTTTTCCGCCATGATTACGCCCTGGATGCGGCTGGAATAAGAAACAGGAACCACCAACAGGGGCGCGTCTTCTTCCGTCCGGCAGTCCAATTTCATGATCCTGCCAAGCTTCTCATCGTCTGCGGCCTCGTCCGTCCGGGCAAAATCCTTCCATTCACTGAAATCCAGATCAAAAAAATGACGGACCGCCTCCTCCGGCAGGATCCTTCCATTGCGCCACACCGCGGCTTCACGGACCCGGTAGTCTTCGGAGGCCAATGAGCCCCACGCCGCAGACAGGGCAAAAAACGCCGGATAAAACGGCAAAGCTTTCGATGATTTCCGCAAGCGGGCCCTGCCCGATCACAAAGGGTTCCAGTTCTTCGAGCGCTTCATTCAGGATGTTTAAATATTCTGTTTTCCCACAGTTGCCGCTCATTAAAAAAATACCCTTCCACGCTAGTATGCTTTAAAGATATTGTGTTTATTATACGCCTTCGCTATATGAAAAACAATCATATTTTTATTTTAACAAAATCCATCCCGCCCGCTGAAACTTCCGCTTTTTATCACTGCTTGGGCGTTCCGTCAAGTAATTTTTAATTGTAATTGTTTTCAATTACATTATTGTACCTTATAACGCTTCCTCAACTAAATTACAATATTAATTACAGGAGAAGCAGCGGTATGGAAAAAATTCAAGGTCAATACAAACGACGGCAAAATTTCGTCCATCAACCGGACGATCCGTTTGAAGCCGGAATATTTTGAAAAAATTATGGAGCTGAGTGAAAAAGACCGGCGTTTCCTTCAACAAAATCGTGAACCAGTGTATTGAGTATGCCTTAAATAATATGGAAGAAAAAAATGCAGATATCAAAAAGACGTTGCCGGAGCAGCGTCTTTTTGATGTTTCCATTTACTGAAGAATGCCGTACTGTACGATAACCGCCGCAAAAACGACCGCCACCATAGACATCAGCTTAATCAGGATATTGAGGGGACGGACCGGATCGGTCCTTGAAAGGATCGCCTACCGTATCGCCGACAACAGCGGCCTTGTGGGCTTCACTGCCTTTTCCGCCGTGCGCACCGCCCTCGATGTATTTCTTCGCATTATCCCATGCGCCGCCGGAGTTGGACATCATAACCGCAAGCACAGCCCGTAGCGGTCGCGCCGCCGAGCATACCGACTACGCCGTTCGCGCCGAGGATAAGGCCCACGATGATCGGGGCAACGAATCCGAGGATCGCCGGAGCGAGCATCAGGTGCAGCGCGCCCTTCGTGCAGATGTCCACGCACGATTCGTAATCAGGCTCTCCTTCGCCTGTCATGATTCCCTTAATCTCCTGAACTGCCGCCGCACTTCGACAACGATCTTCATCGCCGCCTTCCCGACCGCGCTCATTGTCATGGACGAGAACAGGAACGGAAGCATCGCGCCGATCAGCAGGCCCATCAGGACCGTCGGGTCGAGCAGGGAGAGCGCCGACATATCGATCTGGCACTGGTCCGCAAACGCTGCGATCAACGCAAGCGCCGTAAGCGCCGCACTGCCGATGGCAAAGCCCTTGCCCGTTGCAGCCGTCGTATTTCAAGCGAATCGAGCGCATCCGTACGTTCACGTACCACCGGATCCTGACCGCTCATTTCCGCGAGGCCGCCCGCATTATCTGCAACCGGGCCGTAAGCGTCCGTCGCAAGCGTGATGCCGAGCGTGGAAAGCATGCCTACCGCAGAGATCGCAACGCCGTAAAGACCGACTTCAAAGCTGCCGCTGCCAAGCGTTCCGCCCGAAGCAAAATAGCTGATGAGCACGCTCGCAACCACTACGATGACCGGGAACCGCCGTGGATTTCATGCCAAGAGCAATCCTGCTGATAATTGTGGTCGCCGGGCCCGTTACCGTAGACTCCGCAAGGTCTTTTTGTGGGCTTGAAGTGGTCGGACGACGTATTCCGTATAGTAGCCGATGATAATGCCGGCAACAAGACCGGAAAGGATGGCCACATACACGCCGACATGGTCCGGCCCGAGGATTCCCGTTACCAGGAAATAACCCGCTACGGCAACGATCGCCGCTGCAATATACACGCCCTTATGAAGCGCGGAAAGCAGGTTCTTCTGCGAAGCGTTCTCCTTTGTTTTCACAAAAAGCTGCCGATCACGCTGGCAACGATGCCAAGCGCCGCGAGAACCATCGGAAGCGCCAGTCCGCCGCCGCCGAGGCCCGCCGCAACCGCGAGGGCGCCCGCCGAAATAATGGACCCGACGTAGGATTCGTAAAGGTCCGCGCCCATTCCGCAACGTCGCCGACATTATCGCCGACATTATCCGCAATGGTTGCCGGTTGCGCGGATCGTCTTCCGGGATGCCCGCCTCCACCTTTGCCGACAAGGTCTGCGCCTACGTCAGCCGCTTTGGTGAAGATACCGCCGCCCACACGCGCGAACAGCGCCATGCACGAAGCGCCCATGCCGAACATCAGCATGTTGCTCGCGATCTGCGCCGTATCGCCCGCAAAATACGCGTTTAGTATAAAATACCAGATCGTGAGATACAGAAGGCCGAGGCCTACGACCGTCATCCCCATAACCGCGCCCGAAGAGAACGAAACGCGCAGCGCCGAATTGAGGCTCTTCGTCGCGCCCGTGACCGTACGGGAATTCGCCGCCGTGGCGATTTTCATACCGATGAAAACCCGCGAGCGCGGAGAATACGCCGCCCACGATGAATGCGATCGGTACGAAGAAGGTCATGAAGCCTGTTGCGGCCAAGATCGCCAGGACGATGGTTACGATGACGAAAAAGATCGCAACCGTCTTATACTGGCGTTTCAGGTAGGCGTTCGCGCCCCGCCTGATGGCACCGGCAATTTTCTTGATCTTTTCGCTGCCTTCGCTTTTTTTCAGCACACCGGATGCAGCGACCGCTGCGAACACAAGTGCAATGACAGCGCCGATCAAGGCCCAAAACATAATGTCCATTGGTACTTCCTCCTATGATTGCATATATTTGTAGAAACTCTTATACAGGCGCGCCCGCACCGCCCAAACCGGATATGGCAAAAGCGCGTCATCTATTTCAAATATGGAAATCGGCCTTCCGCGTCCTGCCGGAGCAAGGCCGCCTTTGCTTTGCTTCTTCTTGCTGCTGAAAAGTTCTACCCGCTGCCCGCGCGGCTTTTCCGCCGGGTTTGCACGGAGTCCCGGGCTGTCTGTCTTGATGAAAACCCGTACCGAGCGGCACCGTAAAAGTAGTTCGAAAACCTGACCAGCTTCATTATAATACTTTTTTTGTTTATTTTGAAAGTAAAATTGGCAATTTATTCCCGCTTTTTTTGAACAATTTCAATGAAATTCTCAATTTTTTCGAACATTGCTGAAAAATATGCACGATTTCCATTTTGACGGATTTGACAGGTGGATTTGGATAAATTATAATTGAATTGTACTAATACACTTAATACAGAGATAGGAGACGCTGCCGCGCTATGATGGTAAAGCTTGACCCGGCATCCAAAAAGCCGATCTATGAACAAATCGTCCAGGAGGTAAAGTCGCTTGTCATGACGGGAAAGCTGCTGCCGCATGAGCAGGTGCTTTCTGTGCGCAAGGCGGCAAAGGAGCTGGGCGTCAATCCCAATACGGTCCAAAATCATACGCGATCCTCGAGCGGGAAGGCATCCTTTACCTGTGACGGAAAGGGCGATTTTGTGGCGGACAACGCCGCCCGCATCAAGGGGAGATGAAAAAGCAGGAAATCCGTGATATGTTCATACAGGTCACGCGGGAGGCGCGCGATTCCGGTTTGTGGATCGATGAAATATTCACCATCGTGGACGAGGCCTACTCGACAAACTGAGAACGGGTTTTTCCGCTCTTGCGCCGTTCCGCACGATCAGATGTTCACAGCCGCCCGAAGGGCGGCTTTTATCCCCGGCCCCGGAAACCCACGTTCCCGGCGGCCTTATTTTAATTTTCCCGGCGGTTTTGGAGTCCTGCGGAAAGCGTATAAAATAATTATCAAAACGGAAAGGACAAACAGAAAATGCTCGATGCGGTTCGCCGTACAACATGCGGAAAAATATGCGGGACGGTGGAAAAGGACGTCCATGTATGGCGGGGCATTCCTTATGCGCAGCCGCCCATAGGTCCGCTGCGGTTTCGCCCCGCGCAGCCTGTCTCCGCATGGGACGGGGTTTATGGCAACGGCATTTCGACCCGCCTGCCCCAGCGCAAAAGACGCGTCGGGACGAGCGAGGACTGTCTCTACCTCAACATCTGGTCTCCCGGCCGGACGGTAAGAAGCGCGCGGTGCTTTTCTTTATCCACGGCGGTTCGTTCGCGGGCGGGCGGGCAGCGATCCCGAATACGACGGGACGTCCCTGGCCAAAAGCGGGGACGTAGTGGTCGTGACGGTCAATTACCGGCTGGGCGTGCTCGGTTTTCTCGATTTCTCTTTCCTAGGGGAAGATTTCGCCGAACTGCGGGCTTTCCGATATCGTTGCCGCGCTCGCATGGGTGCACGGAATATCGAAGCATTCGGCGGAGACCCGAAAATATCACGGTGTTCGGCCAGTCTGCCGGGGCGATCGCCGCCTCCGTACTGCCCGTAATGCCTTCTGCGCGGAACTATGTATCTAAAGTTATCATGATGAGCGGCGGACCGTCGCTTTTGTATACGAAGGAGAGCATTACCGGGAAACCGCACGGAAATTTTTCATTTATGAATATCTCCACGCCGGAGGAACTGCGCCTGATCCCCGCGGAGAAGCTGGCGGCAAAACAGAAAAATTTGCTTCCTGCTGCGGCCTCGGCGACGGAACCTTTATGATCGAGGTAGACGGAGCGCTGGTTCCCGATTACCCGATTTCCGCGGCGGCGCAGGGCGCCGCGGGGGATATCCCTTATCCTGATCGGCACGACCCGGGAGGAGCTTTCCTTTCTGCAAAAAGCTTCTTCCAGGGTGCTCGATATCGGAAGCATCTTAAAATCAGACCGCAACAGAGAAAGCGCAGAGACCCGGCAGCGGATCAGGGAGGCCTACAGACGGTATGGACGCCGTGCGGAAGCCATGATGCTGACAGACCGTGTTTTCCGTATGGCAAGCGTATGGTATGCCGAGGTCTACAGCCAATATGCGCGCACATGGATGTACCGTTTCGATTATGAAACCCCGGCCATGCAGCTTACCGCCCTGCATGCCTGCCATTCTTCGGATATCCTGTACGCCTTCGGCAATCTCCATGCCCGGCAGTATAAATGGATGTTCCTTCCTGCCCGCGCCGCGTTCACGCCGCAAAGTGCTCGCGGAGATTCAGGGGGATTTCATCCGTTTTGCCAAAACCGGGCTTTCTCCCGTGGCCGCGGTGCGGCAGCGGTATGACCCCGGCAAAGTGCTATGACAAACGCTGCCGCATCCTGCCCATGGTGGAGCCGGAGATCAAGCGCGAATATGAAAAAGCGAATTCAAGCGCCACAGCTTTAAAGGGCTTGACTATACGGGGAGCCGGTCAGCGATAATAGAGGGAAACAAGCTGAAGATCGGAGGATGCCGTATGACAGATCTATCGGAAGTCCGGAAGCTCCTTGCGGAATATTCTACGTGCGAGATAAGCGAAATTACGCCGGAAAAGCGTTTAACAAGCGACCTGGAGCTTGATTCCTTTTCCCTGCTTGACGCCGTTGCCGCCTGTGAAGACCACCTCCGCCTTTCTATCCCGGACGAGGATTTAAGGCGCCTCGATACCGTCCAGGATGTGGTGGACTATATCAACGCGAAAGCAAAATAGCGAAAAGAGCCTCAAAAGCCGTATTGCGTCTCATGCGCAGGTACAATCTTTCCTGGGCAGGTTTCGCCGCCCAAGGCCATTCTGTCAGCGGCAGCAACATTTTAAAACTTATACAAATAAGTTTAGCCGTGATTTCAGGGCTGACAACCCTAACCAGAAAACGGACGACGGACATCATCTGCATACATACGAAAGAGGTTTGATCCGCTTTCCCTATTTTTTTCTTTCTCGAGAGGTTCCAGATGGAAAGCGCGTAAACGCAGCCGCCGTAATTACCATGACCCACAATACATGCCGCGGGCGTCGTCATTTCCCCGCCGAATTCAAATTTCACGCCAAGCGCCGTATCGAAGTCCCGCACCATGCTTTCGGGCGCGCGGCAAAGGAAACCGCGGCAGGTTGCTCTGTCATCACTGTGCGGAAAAGACGCGGAGTAAGAGACCGGAAACGCCCGGATGATCCCCTGCACCGCCTCGGGCAGACTGCCGATGGGAATATAGACGCCGGTAAGAAAGCCGATCAGCGTGCCGATGACAGTGCTCGCCGTTCCGAACGCATTCTGGCTTTTGAAAAACGAGACGATAAAAAGCACGATGGAGCTCGACGACAGGACCGAAAGAAAAAATCCCGCCGATCACCTTTGAGCATATTCTCCATGGAAAGCACCTCCCCGCCGGACGCAACGATAAAAATCTCGCCGGCAACCAGCGCAAGCAGGCTCATGATGACGCCCACGGCAAACGCGCAGAAAATATAACCGCCCGCGAGGCTGCCCCCTGTCCGATGGGGACACCGTAAAATCCTTGACGATCTTTTTTCGCGCGGTCCTCCACCATGATGCCGAACGCGCCCAGCGTGGACGTCATGGAGATCACTGCGAGGATCCCCGCGATGATCCAGCTGTTCATCAGAAAGTCGATCCCTTCCACATCTTCCATGCCGCCTGTAATCGTGTCGCCGAGGAACACCGCATACAGCGCGATGATGATAAATACGGCGAGCAGGGAAAAAACACCGAGCTTCTGTCCCTGAAGAATACTTTTAAGTTGCGTTTTGTCATTGCCCACATAATCAGTTCCTCACTTCCGCGCCTGTAATGTTCAGGAAAACGTCGTCCATCGTTCCCCGCCGCACCTCGAATCCGGCAATCTCTTCCCGGCATTTGTCGATAATGCCGATTGCCTCCGCTGTGTGCCGCAGCCGGATGATAAAATCTCCGCGTTACTGTCATAATCGTTGGCAAATCTTTCATACAGATTAGTTATCGCACTGCGAGCGTGAGATATGCCGCCAAGACACGCTGCGTTTCCTGCTCGCTGCACTCGCTTATCCACTCAGGCTCCTGCGCAAACTCGCCCCTGCGGGCAGACATGCGCCCGCCTTCGTTGCTAGAGCGCAGCTCCCTACGGAAGCCTCGCTATCGTCTTTTGCGTCATATCATCACCCTTCGCAGTTCAGCATTAGAACCCTGCTATGGAATGAAGTTTTCCGCGGTCTCCTCTTGTTCCTGTATCTATTCTAACCACGTGTCCGGTTACAGGATAGGCATATCCGCAGCCGATCCTTTCCTTGATCTTTGCCGCTTGCAGGATATCTCCTTTTATCTCCTCCAGCTTTTCTTCTTCAAATACCGGGATCTTAAGCTGCTCTGTTACTTCATATAGTTTTCCTGAACATTTTTAGCAAGTATCTTTTGCAAGATGGTTTCCGCCTTTATACCCAGCTGGTATGATTGTGTTTCATCCTACGGGCTATAATGCTCCAGATATGGTTTTCCATAGTCCCCATGTTTTTATATATAAGACCTTTTGGACTCTCAGGTATCTCAAGTCCCCTGCTTTTGATAAGGCAGCAAACCTTCTTTGTTTGCGCTAAAAGTAACGGATCAGATTCTCGGCTTTTTCAATCTCTTTATCATCTGTAAGGCTGTCCTTATAAACTGTCAAATACTCAAACATTTCTTCTATCTGCTCTTTTTCAAGAAGCTCCATTACATCACGTATCGCTCTTTTTATGCGAAATGTTTTCTCGGATACTTTTGTTTCTGTGAAACGGATCGAGCTGAATATCGTTCCCCTATCTCTCGTCTTTTATCCAGGGTGCACCATCTCCGTTTAAAAATCGGATCTGCACCTCATCAAGATCATATTCAGAGGCTATCATGGCTTCACGTAATCTTTGAAAGTCATCAGCCTTATTAAAGCCGGGTTGTTACGACCTTTCCGTCAAGGCTGTATCTTCCGAACCTTTATCTACCCATCCATCATATGCAATGGCTGCCTTCATCTCTGCTTTTGAAATTTCCCGCTGTTTACGATCCTTTCCTTGAAGGTTCAGCCACACACCATCTGCCTCTTCAAACAGAACAGGTGCTTCCTTGCTTCCTTTTATCTTTTTATGCTTATCCGTTTCAACAAGCTCCTTCTCATCTCTTTCAATTTTTTCTCCAAGAGCCTGTATAACATTCCAGACTCCTGTATGACTGATAGGAAGTCCTGTTGTTTCACTTAAACTTTCAGCACAGTTCCGATAAGATGTTTCAGTTATGGATGATATCAAAGTTCGACATAATTTTCAGAGATGAGCCCTATCCTGTTAAGGCTCAGGTTCTCGTCAAGAAGATATACACAGTGTTTGAGTCCGTACTCATCGCATGTCTGATAAACATGACGATTATAAGGCACCTCTCCATAAACTGTCTTTATGGTTGACTTTCGACACCCTTTTATCCCTTAATTCGATTTATCTCTTATTGTATGAAGGTGCTGGTCATACCTTTCAAGGACTTCTCTTGTGAGCTCTCTTCCCGCTTCACAGACCAAATTAAAAATTTCTTTCTCAATTTCCTTGAAAGTTACGCCATTTTCGTCTACCATTAAACTCATCATACAGCTCCTTTGTATTATTCTTAGCAAAATAAATACTAAATCAAGTCTGTATGATTGGAAGGGTTCGACCTCTTCCTTTTTTTTTTGCCAATTAAAATTTTACTCTTAAGTCCCTGTACCCAATCCAAAACTCGTGATAGGTTTGGTACGGTTCTTGTGTTTTGGACCAGAACAATAAGTTGTTCCGCTTATTTCCGGTTGCTCGAAATCTTTTGAGGATTCAATGAAAATCCGTATTCCAATTTTGGTGCATATTCCCGGTTTTCCGCAAATCCAAGGCCGGAGGGTTCCCACATAAACTCTACGTTTGATTGCAGGGACCGCTCCCGGCCTGTTCCGTCTACAAGATAGAGTTTTCTCAATTCATTAGCCTCCCTACTTTTTTCCCGTACCGTATAGACCATTTTGTCCATCATGCGGTTTATTTTCCGCATCTGTCATTTTGCCTTTTATCGTGGATCATATGGAGATATTGATATCGCCGGAATTTTATTTTGAGTGTGTTGCTCAATAGTCTCCCCTACATCATGTATTGGGGTGGATGCAGCCATATTTGATACTTTAAGTCCTCCATCGCAGAATCGTAACGAACGCATAGCGGTTTTTGCCATCTCTGCATATGCCACTGCAACATCGTTTTTTCTTTGTTTTAGCCCCAACAACAAGCCCTTTCTCCGGCATCTTCTGACCGCCTTTATCATCTGCTTTGCCGGAGATTTTCGTTCGAGCGTGTCATCATCCATTGCACGCATGGCCCTTCGTGCCATTCCGCATAAGCATTATATACTTCGCCGTATTTTGATTTAGCGCCATTGATAAATCCTGCGCCGTATCGCTGCCCGCCTTTGTGCATCATCTGCCTTTGTCAAGGTTTTGAAACCATTTCTCCCATGCGGCTTTCAATTGCTGCCATTTTCGTGTTGAAATCCGTTTCATTTGTGCATAGGCATCGGAAAACGTCTTCTTCCTTCCTCAACCTTCCCCAATTTTTTCATTTAATTCTGAATTTTGTCTTCTCCGCCCTTTGACGATAGCATCCAGTATTTTTGCGGATTCCTTGAACCGTCTGACAGCTTTTTTATCAGCCCTTCATCAACCCCCATCTCCATTGCAGCCTTCATGTTCGCTGCATAGGTGTCCATGTAGCTTATCTGACTATCAAGGCTCCTGATTAAATCATTTACGCTTTGATCGACTGTTCCGTCCAGCTCTTGAAATAATCCAACCTGATTGCTTTATGCTTTCATACGCCTTGTTGTATGATTCGTCGTATGAATTCTGTGTTCTCAAGCTCAGATTTTGTCTGAACCATTGCTTCGTACTGTGTTTTTTCGGCCTCGGTCATGCTCTTGCGGTTAATTTGCTATTGTTTTCGCTGTTTCGCCATAGACCAACATCGATTCAGCATTTGCACTCATATTGCGCCTGTTGGTAATTCAAGGATGATGTCGTGTTATCAAGGGCCTCCTCACGTCTCATCTTGCCCTTGTAGTCTTTAAACTGGCCGCAGCCGTTCGTGGTCTCATCTAGCGCAAAAAGCGCTTTTGGTCATATTGCCAACCTGTTTCAGATTCTTTTGTCATCTGTAAGCCCTTCGAGTATCTTCTTGCGCTGCGCTCATTTTCCGCAAGCTGTTCCTCTGCCGCATATTGTTCTTTTGTCAACTCAATAATTCTATCCCTTTGAGTTTCAACCTTCATCTGCGCAGTAGATGTTTTACATGCTCGCGGATTGCATCCATATTGTTTAAAATTTCATCTGTATTTCCGCTTAACAGACCATTTAACCTCCGTACATCTCAACAAGTTCAGCGACAGCGCCCATTAGCTTCTGTTCGGCGGTAGAAAGATTGGTTTTGATGCGAGGGCCTCCAGCGTTCCGAGCAATGTTTCGCACTTTCGATTGAGCGTCAAGTGATATGGTTGTTTTCTCATTCTTCATTGGCGGAATTCATGCTTTTCCGCCAATTGCTTACTTGACGTGCTAAGTTTCTCTGTTTCCTCGTCGGCCTCAAACATCACGGCTGATAGAGCTGTGTAATCGCCGCAATAGCGGCGGTTATTGCAACCACTACAATCCCGATTGATTGGCGGCAAGGGCAGCATTGAATGCTTTGATAACCGGAATGATTACCTTGTTGTAAGCGCGAATCCTGCTACAGCTAAAGACAGACACCTATAGCTTTATATAACTGCCGTTATCGTGGGAACAAGCCACTTGTTGTTTTTAACAAGTTCAGTCGCCCAATCGATTACGCCTTCTCCGATTTTTGTAAGATTTTTGAGCGCTGGGTTTAGTTGATCTCCCACGGCTATTTTTAAATTATCAAAAGAATTTTTTAGAATTTGGAGCCTACTCTCACTCGTGCTGTATCTGGTGTTTGCCTCTTTTGCAAGAGCAGTATTCTTTTCAAACGCCGTTGACGACCTTGCAATAGAATCCGTCAGCAAATCTCCCGAATTGAAAGAGACTGCACTGCATTACGCAGACGTACCTCCGAAAGCCCCATATCGTCCAAAACGGCAATAGCGGATTTCCCATTGCGTTCCGTGTCGTTCAGGCCCGTTACAAACCGCGCCGTTGCCCCTGCAGCATCTACACCCCATGCTTGAGCAAATGCGTCCGCACTCATTCCCGCAACTGCCGCGAATTCGTTAAGTCCGTCCCAGTTTCCACTGCAAGCTGGATATTAGACACTAGTTTAGACAGCGCAGAACCGCCTGCATCCGCTTCAATTCCCAGAGAGGACGTTGCCGCCGCAAATCCAAGAATATCCGTTTCCGAAAACCAGCCACGCTGGCCGCAGCCGCAAATCGCTGGGACAGTTCCATGATTTTGCTTTTCTGTCGTTGCAGAATTGTTCCCAAGATCAACAATTGCCGATCCCAAATTCTCGTATTTATCAGGATCAAGTCCTGTTACGTTGGCAAACCGCAATCATAGTGGCGGCTTCGTCAGAGGTTACATTTGTCGCCGTCCCAAGCATTACCATTGTTTCTGTAAAGACAGCAAATCCTCTTTTGCAATCCCAAGCTGTCCGCCTGCTTCTGCGATTCCGGCCAGCTCCGTGGTCGTAAGCGGGATTCTTTCGACATCGCCTTGATAGCATCGGACATCTGGGATAATTCCGCTCCCGAAAGATCGGTTGTCTTTGCTACGCCTGCCATTGCGGATTCAAACTCTATTGATGCGTCGATGCATGCTTTAGAACTTCTGTAATTTCCTTAATGGTCGCGGCAACGCCCGCAGCCGCAAGCGCAGTAGAAAGGGGCCTCTATCCCCTTTTCGAGCGATCCCCAAATTTTTTGACTGTCTTCCGGCTTCTTCTGTAGATTTTCCATAGCGGTCAATGGAAGTAGCGCAGCCATTTTTGCGCTGTTTTTAGCCTCATCAAGATACTGTGTTTTGATCTCCGCGTTGGTATCATCCAACTTCATTTGCGCTTCATCGATAGATACCCGCCACTTATTCATGCCGCGTTTGCCGCATCGAGACGATTCTGGTTGTCTAACAGTTCGTTATTCAGCTCTTCGATGGCTTTAGTAATATCAGCTCTTCTTCCCGGCGGTGTCTTCCTGCGAAGATTTCAATTGTCGAGCTTTTTTGTTGTCCGCAATTTGCATATTAAGCCGCTCTTTGTCGATCTATACTATGGCAGCCTGCATTGCTTGAATCCCTCTGTGTGTTTGCAAGGGCGCGCGTCTGCGCTTCCTGAATATTAATAAGAGCCTTATCTTTAGCGGTCAGAGCTTCTATCGAATTAGCATTATTTTTAATTGATTCTGCGCTACCTAAGGGCGGATTCCAACTTTTTAAATTCAGAGGTCAGGTTTGTAACTCGCCGCCTGACATTCGCGCTCGCCCTCTACGGCTATTCTCGTGGATATTGTTCTCGTAACTTTCTTTGCCATTTCAAACCTTTTTGTTTGTGCGACTGGTTATACATCTCGCATAAGTCGTAGATCATCCCAACGTTGGCAGCCAGCGTTTCATCTGCCGAAAGTCCGCTTTACGCTTCCAATGCGCAGATATTCCGCCCTCTTGACCTTTTCATCCTTTTTGAGTTCCATGAGAATCAGGTCTACTCTCAACCTCGGGCTTTATTTTCAAAGCCAACTGTAAAGCTCATGACTGCCTGTATCACCGCGACAATGTCCCTCGATGATTCCGGCAATATCATTGGCCTTTATCTTTTGGATCTCCTATGCATCCAGCCCAACTTGCGCCGCGCCAGTTCTCCATGTTGCGCCATGATTGTTGCAACGCGGCATACCCTATTAAGTTCATCCTTGCTTTTTCCATCGTCGGAACAGCACCTGTCCCAAACTCTCTTGCAGGGCAACATGGTATAGCCATTAAAATTACTGTAGACAGTGCCCCACTTGACTTCAACCGCCTTTTCAGCCTATCATTGTTTTGCATATTTCCACGCAAAGTACACCTGATGCCTGAATGATTGCCCGTCAAAAACAGACATGAAAACCACCTTCCTGCAGGGTGGTGGTTCGTTTTATCTTCTGTTTTCTATTTATAAAATATTTTTCGATGTCCTATTTCCAGCAATAATAATATAATGAGTTTACCATCCTCTATACTGGCAGTTTTCGTAGTCCCTATCCGGTATCGCCATTGAGCCCCGATTTGTCTCTCAACCAGAGCTTTTCCTGAAAGCGCGATTTTCGCAATTGACCAGATTTTTATCCACCCACGATCTTAATAATACGCTTGGTGTAATGGTCAGTTTAAACTCTTTATCAAACCTTGGAGTTGTCTCTCGACCATAATTCATATAAATCGAGTTCCTCCAGGTTCCTCAATAGGCCTGTTCTTTTTGGTCGCTTTACATAATCCTCATATGCTTCTTCGGCGACAGCTATATCGTATTCGTCCTCAATTGCAATAAGGCCCTTTAAAAGCCTCTCCGACAGAAATAGCATGAACCTTGCATAGCTATCGGTCAATCTTTTTTCTGTCCATTCATTCCAATAGAAAACGCCATATAAGCTCACTTCCTTCTATGTAGTATATTGTACTCACATAGAGAGAATATTGTCACCACCCGCACAAAGAAAATCGCCCTTTCGAGCGGCTTACCTTCACATTATTTATATTCGAATATTTGACACCGTTTATTTTTAGCTGGAAAACGGTATAGCTCTTGTATTTATCATCATCGAACTCAATCTTTACTATAACATCTGTCGGAGCGCCGTCTATATCGACGACACTTTCCGGTCACATATCTTAAACCTACTCCGAAATGTTCCAATCGGTTTCGCGTAATGACATCAACAGGCATCTCTGTCGCATCCTCTAAACTGTTTCTATGTAAGATTAATCCCAATAAAATCAGGCTTGTTATTGAAGATTTTGTTTTTCCCATACTGCGATTTATTGCAGCCTCCATATTGTCATTCAAAAAATTGCTTAAGCTCACTCTGCCGTCATGCTTCGTAGTTTGAGCAATCTCTTCCAGTATCTCATCTTCCGATCTGCTCCAGTCTGAATTTAAGATATCCATAACTTCATTATAAAGCTCATAATCTTTCGTCGGATATTTCCTCTCCATATCATTAGTTACGGCGGCAGTTGTTGCCGTAGATGTTGCTTCTGTGGAACATCAAGCTCAATTACATCATCCGTTGAAACATATTTAAACAAAAAACCCGATTCCATAATGTTCGCTCTGCCCATAAACCAACCATAAAACGTCGTTATCGCCTTCTTAGCCTTGCATTTTCAACAATTTCTTCTTCAGCCGAGCGCCATTTTTTCGGCATTAGATTTCCCGTCCCAACCAAATCATCAGATATCTCCGCGCTATAATATTTTAAATAGTCTGATTCTGGATTTCTATTTTGTAGCAACCCACTTGGTGCACATCCTCACATCATGGCAGCCAGCACGACACAAGACCACAACCAATATCTTTTTCATAAGTCCAAACCCTCCCTTTTCCAATATTAAGTACAGGGAGATTTAACAAAGGTAAGGCGGTTCCTGCCCCGTTCCTTGTCAGCCGCCCGGCGTAGGCGTGAATTTTTCATTGATGTACGCCTGCGCTCCTGCCAGCGTGTCAAACTCCACATCATGCCATGCCCGCCCGGCAAAGCGGCGGGTAAGCCGTGATCGTTGCATGTTGGAATGTAATAGAACTCCCTTTGTCTGTGCGTTTTCATTTCCAAAGCGCGCCCTGCACTTTTGTGTAGAAATTGCTTGTAGATCATCGCGGAACTTCCTTCCGTTTTAATGTGCGTATGTACGAAAGCCCACCGAACGGAGCGGAATCCTCTCCTGCATAAGAGATTTCTTTTCTTTCCGCATTGTATGTTGCACCTACAACCAATGCTAAAGCCTCTTTAGGACAATCATTTAATTCTGCGGGGACGCTCGCAGAAACAAATTCAGATATTTTCACCAGGTCACATTGTCGCTGTAATTGCCGTGTCTGTTACCGTCATATTTGCGGTTGCAGACGTCGAGGCTAACCGGCGTTTCGTACGTCGGCATTGCTGCCTGTTTCATCCGTCTTAAATTTTCCAAACTTCATGGTCCATTAAGCCAAATGCTGACATTTCTAAATTCTCCCAGTATCAAAAAAGACAGTCAATACAGACTGTCGACATTCATCAGATTATCCGCCGCCTTCGGCGGCTTCATCTGTTTTTTCATTTGCTTCCTTGTATAAACGGCGCCGCTGAACCCCTGCGTGTTATATCTTTACAAACGCCACTTCCCATTCAAACCGCCGGATTCAGCGTTTCTTCCTGTGGGCCTCAACGTCTATGTAAAGCGTTTGTCCCGCCAACTTTCGCTTTTCCCTTCTGATCGAGTTAAGCATGCTCCCCGTTTTATGAAGATCGCGCCGCCTGCCGGATTCCTTTTGCGCTTCAACGATCACATCAGCTTCCAAGTGCTTAGCATCCCGTTAATAACATCTGCTGGAACCCTCACATTTGCTGCATCGACATGAGCATGTCTCTCCAGTCCGCCAACTCAAGCCTCATTCAATCATCTTCGTCAATTTCACACTCAACAATATGCTGGCGCCTTCTTCATCGCTTATCCACTTCGTAAGCGACAAGTGAATCCCGCATCTAAAAGAGCCTCTGCTTGATCTGCTTTCGTGTGTCAATGGAACAAAACGTGTGGGCAGAAAGATGCACTCAGGCTGCACCACATTGTATCCGGCTCATTGTCGCCAAATCCTCCGGGCTGGCATTAACGTTGAACGACAAGGTACGTGTCCGAATCTCCTGTATAAATATTCGAAAGATCGGATAACCAAGAAAGGAAAGTGTCTGCATGATACCGCCTACGCTCATCTTCACCTTCCTTTTACCTTGATCTCCAAGAACTGGTGTTTGTCGAGTATGTCATTGACGGAAATCACCTCATATGGTTTCGAGTCGTCGGCAAATCTCGCACTTTGGATTTATTTTGTCCGGAATACCGCATCGTTATGGTAGCGGCTTTGAGGTCAAGCCTAAGCTCCTCAAACAACTCCCTGACCGTATGCGTTCACCCATTTACACCATACTTTTTTTCACGCCAATAGGTCTGACCTTCTGTGGATGTATCCTCCCGGGCCTTTGCGTTTCCGTCTTGCCTTTGATCGTGATCTTGTCTCATTTCGCCTGTTACATTAAGAGGCCATTAAACCAATTCACGCTTATGTTGGTTCAAAAGCAACCTAACGGTCAACTCAACCTCCGCGTGGAACCACATTTGCGGCCACCGCTGTGCTTCCCGGTTGTTATACCAATGTGCTGATCACAGGAGAAGAGCCTGTTTCACGGTTTTAGGTACCACCATTCTCGCCAACAAGCTCCTCCTCGTATAATTTTCGCAAAATTCCCGCGCAGCCGTAATCAGGTCTTTTATCAGACTGTCCTCACTGTGTCGCCCGGATTGATACGCAGATGCAGTTTTGCTCTGCCAATGTCACCGGCTCCGTTACATCTGCCATATCGCCCCTCCTTATTTCTTCTGACGTTTGACTATGGGCTTTTCCGCTTCGGTTTTGCTGATAATCGCTCCACTTTGGACTGACGGCATTTCAACAGCTTCCGCATAGCCGCCTGATCAGCACGTACCTTCACAATCTGTAACGTCAATGATACTTCCTATGGATCGTTCCATTCGGCCCCGCGGCGACATTGTAAGCATTTTAACTTTCATTTCAAGCCCTTATGCGCTGGCAGCTTAACTCTCGCAAACGCTTCCAATACGGGCGCGCTGTCTCGAAGTAGGTCAAACAGGTATCCGATTTGGTTTGTGTTGCATAGAGTTTGGTCCAGGACCTGGATGTTCATACTGTCCGCGTCGCAACCAGCAGCCGGATTTGAAGTTCTGTAAAATTATCACATATTTCTCAGCAGCGAATGTATTCGGCAAATTGCTTTCGTAAGCCGACGTCTGAGCGGTATCAACAGTATTCAGCGCAACGGAAGGCTGCCAAATATACTGACCGTCTGCGTCTTTTGATCTTTGCAAGCATCTTGAACATATCCCGTATCAGCCATACCGCGTTGCGTTCATAAATTTGTTGTTTTACGAATACTTTGCGTTCATCAGACTGCCTGAATGGACTGCTGCTGCAGTATTGCTATCCGATACATCGCGCCCGGTCGGAATAATACTGTCGTTAGACGCCGTGAAAACACCAAGAGGCTGGCCTGTTCCGTTTCCGGTCATATGCATTGCCGCCTGCCGCAATACGGTACACCATTTCCTCGCGTACTGTATTTTCTGCGATTATGCATGGCTTACAAGAGTTTTAGATACCTTTGATGACCTGCTCATAATGGTTTGGCTTTAAATTCCTTTGCGCTGTATGTCAGGCTGGTTTCAACCGATTCGGCGTTTTCAGATACCCATGTCGCGTCATCCGCTTCCGTTGCGCGATACGGATAGAGTCCTGAAAGACCGGTGCCAATAATCGGTCCTACCACGCGGGAAATCTGTCGCATAACGATTGCGTCGTCCAGTCCTTTAATAAGTTCCTGTACAAACTCCATAGGGGCGGTCAGTTACCCGCCGTCGCATCCGTGCCCAGCGAAAGCGCATTCTGGTATTCCAACCGTTTAATTTTGCAAGTTTTCCTTCTTCTCTGGCATTTTATTCTCGAACTCGTCCATGACGGAACGAATATGGCGGTAAGCTCAGCCCTTCCTGCTTCATGTCAAAAATCTTTTTCATCTCAAACCTCCAATAATTTCTTTGATTCTGCCAAAATATACCTCTGCTCCGCCTGGCTATATCTCTACGGGCTGGCTGATGCCCCCGTTATCAGTAAGCAAAAAACCGCCCCATCAGGCGGTTTTGCCCTGTTCTGTGTGCGCTTCGCATGGAATATCCGGTTTATTCTCTGTACCTTTCCTTATATCAAATCGCTGTTCCCCTGCAAATCAGGAAGTCGCCGTCCATACTTGCCACAATTTGCCTTTGTTTCTATTGTCCGCGAACCCCTTACGGCTTCATCCGTAGGAAGCCATGTTTCCGCATCCATCAACGATACAATCTGCTTTCATCCATCCCTGTCTTTTCTAAGTAGGTCGCAATGATACCCGCGTCAATTTTTCCATGTCGTCCGCCATTTTCGCAGATCATATTTGTTTCCTGTCGTGAGCGTCCAGTAATTATGAATCATCATGCTTGCGTTTTTGGCATGATAATTTTGTCCCCTGCCATAGCGATTACCGAGGCAATAGAGGCCGCCAGTCCATCAATATATACGGTTTTGTATGCTTTTGCGGCGCTTAGCATGAATGAATCGCCTGTCCTGCAAAAACATCTCCGCCACCTGGAATTGATGAGACGAAATTAGGGCTGGATATACCGCCCAGCTCATCCAGGTCGCTTGAACTGTTGTGTATGTTGGGCTACTTCCATCGCCCCCACCACGTAGAAGATGAGGAGCATCCCCATATAACATCAATTCCCCTATATTTTCGTCTTGCGCCTGTAAATTCCAAAACTTCTTCATTGTTTAGCTCCCTTCGGTAAGTTCTGTGGTAATTACGACAACGGATGTAGTTCCTGTTAACACAATATACATCGCCGCCATCTTCTTGCTGATATCGTTCATATTCCTCTAATCTGCGGATATCGTTCGCGTTCAGCCAGCCGTCCCAAGCCGTCCACTGTGGTAAAATGCTGTCCTCGCTCGCAATATCGCCACGCAGCAGGCCGTTAACATTAAATTTCGCAAAATATACATTCTGATCTTTTTCCGTCAGCAAATCCTTTATATCGTCTGTTCCAGCCTCACCGCCATTGGCGCGATACTCTCTCCTGTACAAACTCAATGTTTTGCTGCTCAATATTTGAGAATGTGGCGCGATCCAGGTCGAACACCTTTTGTGTGGCGGCACCCCAACATACGGCATATTTCTGTTTACCGCAAATTTACGGCTTTCCAATGCTTGGCTTTTTCAAGATCGCGTGAACATGGATTTGCTCTTTGCGCCTCTTCCGTGGGTCCAATTTCAGTGCATTTCTAGGGGCGCACCGATGTAATTTTTGCTTAAAATCAGCCTTTGAAACGTTCCAGGGCTTCTTCACTTAACAGTCCTGGGTGTTCTACAAACTCTCCGTGATTCGCCCTTCCTCGAACGCACTTTTGTGCGTAACTATTTAAGTCACGTCAGCCCCCCAGCAGCCGCTATTGCTCATGGGATTCGGGTCTGTGTCGCTTAAAACCGCATTCCCGGCGTATACATAATCACCGTCTCGCAAAACTTCCGTTGTCCCAATGTCTGCTGGTAACGTATACATCGCCTCCCATTGATTTGGTTGGTTTTGTATCGCCTTGAAGCATTTACAGTGGGAACATTCACCAGCCCCTGGCCATGGAATCTCATTTATGGTCACGGAATATCTTAAAGCAAACCCGCCCGTTGTTAAAGCATCGTTTGGTAACATACAGACAAAATTCATAGGTCGGGAAAAAGTTTTGGCCTCAGATTTGTGTAAGATACGGTATAGCGGATGGGTCGTTATTTTTCACGCCCATGCTCTTCATCGGAACAATTCGAGCGGTAAGTTTGCCATTGTTTTCGCGACAACATCCACGATTCAAGGACAGCTGCCACCTTTAAAGCGGTATTGGCAGATATGTTACAATTCATGTCTCTGTAGCGTACGCTGCCCACTCTCCATCGTTTTGAGCGGGGTTAGCAATTTGTCTGTACTGTTCCGTATTTCAATCGTTTTTCCAAACAGTCTAAACTTCACATTTCACCACACCACGCGTATTCCGCGCTGTTCGTAAACCGATCTCAGTTTCAAGCCTGATCGCGCCGCTGCCATTGCATTGATTAGTGCAACGATTGATCAATGCGCTCAATGCTCTTGCTTTTCTACTTCCGGCTTGATATTCTCGTTCCTGTTTATTCATATTGCCACATTCCCAAATGCCCACCGTCCGAGCGGATTATACTATGGGTTATTTCCTTTGCACGAAACATTCTTTCAAGCTCTGCCATTCCAGACGACATACCTGCCATTGTCTTGCGGTATCTCGATAAATTTCGCTGTATTTCTTTGTGGAAGAAGCTGTCGCAAAATTCAAGATGCCACGGATCGCCACAGAAATACTTTACGCAGCCTGTCAATCTGTACGATCCTGCCGCAATGAACCCATAGTCCGTCGCCCGGAGTCGCGTTTAAACATCCGTCTGATGCCCAACGTTCAAATGGTACATGATCTCTCTCTCGGACCGCCTCGATACTGTCCGCATGAACGGTTCCAGCATAAAAACGCCAATCCTCCATTTTTAAGCGGAACGGGGCTAACGCCGCAAGATCGCCTCTGTCGACAGGTCGATTCCTGGCATAGCAGTCCCGGGCCCCTATCAAAATCTGTGCGATTCCATTTTCCGGTATCATCCCACATGGTGATCGGTAGCTGCCACGCGTTTTAGCGATACCCATTGATTTAACTCTAAGCTATCTGAAAAGACGCCTGCACCTTCGCTGTTTCGCGCTCTTTACCGCTTTCCTGTCTGACGGACTTATGCTGATCGACACGCCCTAACGACGGATTTACTTCATACCATATTTTTCATCGTATATATCGCAACTCCGGCACACCATATATCTTCACGTACCATGTATCGTCAATAAGCTCTCCGTCGCGTATTTTTCTGGCTTGCCCAAAATTCTCCCAGCCAATCGAAAGCCTGTTCGGGTCATCTCCTGCTGTAGTGATGACGAAATACACCCGTCTTTCGTGCAGCGCGAACCAAAGGTCAACATCCCACAGATCACGTTTTTGCAACGCGTGAAGTTCATCGAATATTACAACTGCCGGATTCAGGCCGTTTAAATATGCTTCGGCGGACAGTAATTTTGATGAATGTGCCCGTTTCCGGGTTGTGTATTTCCTTTTTGAATTCCATAATATTCAGGGTTTCATTCAAAATCATCCTGGTTTTCTATTTTCTGCTTGACGTCTGATATTAAGGATGCTTGTTCCCTGCCTTGCGGCGCAGCAATATATTTGTCCGCCCGGCGCATCATTAAAAGATGATCGAGAGCAATACCCGCAATCATCTCCGTCTTCCCGTTCTTTTTTTAGGGATTTCAATATATACGCCTATTGTCGCTCACCATCCTCCCGAACCGTCCTGTAGACATCCCATATGATTTCATGCTGCCACGGTAGCAGTGTATGTTGTCCGTAGAAATCGCCCGTCAGTTTCAAAAGCTGTAAGAACTCAATATGGTCAAGAGCCTTTGTTCATTGAACATTTCGCCTGTTCCTGTACGGGGCTTCTATTCCTGTGGCCTTTTCTTTCTGGTTTTTGGTATTGCCCTCATTCTTCCGGCTGGATTCAAGAAAAGGCGATCTTCGTAGGATAGCAGTAGCTTTTTCCGCGTTGCTGTGATTCCTGCCCTCGTTCATGGATCGAGCAATACGTAACTGAACGAAGTACAACAG
>VOFB01002217.1_pt1 | contig 23386 bp, 41 predicted proteins | sample 5384141 | NCBI WGS metagenome assembly VOFB01 (sample SAMN12384721, study PRJNA508395) | human gut metagenome | isolation source: healthy gut A | host: Homo sapiens | reverse complement strand
TCATACTTCGTTCAGTTACGTATTGCTATTTTAGAGGGCGGAGAGCGGACAGTATGAATGAAAAATTGAAATTCTGTAAATTGTTGAACAAACATCAATGTCATTACGATGGATGAAACAGTTGATTATATGGATCAGCATCTGGATGTGAACTGCGTGGAAAGAAAATATGTCTGTGTTTCAATGTGCATACGACGGTCATGGCATTTCGCGATGCAGAATATCGGAAAGTGCAAAACGGCAGTGCGATGAATCTTCCTGATGGAAAACCACTGTCTATTGTATGTCGGATGCGCGGACATCAGGAGGCCGGACGTGTTCCGGGACCGGATCTGATGCCGAGAATTTTCGAGCTTTCCGAGAAAAAAGGATACCGGCACTATTTTTATGGCAGTACGGAAAAAACACTGCATGCGCTGGAACAGAAGCTGCGCGAAAAGTATCCGAAGCTGAACATTGTCGGGATGTATTCCCCGCCGTTTCGACCGCTGACAGAAGAAGAGGATGAGACGGTTGTAAAACAGATTAATGATACAAAACCGGATTTTATCTGGATTGGACTGGGAGCTCCAAAACAGGAAAAATGGATGGTGACATGCCGGAATGCTGCATGGCGTCATGCTGGGCGTAGAGGGCAGGCTTTGATTTCCATGCGGGAACGGTAAGACGTGCGCCGGGCTGGATGCAGGAGCTTTTGTCTGGAATGGCTGTTTCGGCTGATGCAGGATCGAAACGTCTGATTCCACGATATATGGATACAAATTTCTCATTTATTCATTATGTCTGGAAAGAAAACAAGCTTTTAAAAAAGAAAATCAGGAGCTGGTGCATACACCTTCAAGACCGAAGACAGGAATGAAGATCGCAATGATCGGACATAAGCGCATTCCGTCGAGAGAAGGCGGTGTGGAGATCGTCGTGGAAGAGCTGTCTACACGAATGGTTCGTTCCGGAAACCGGGTGGATGCGTATAATCGTTCCGGTTACCATGTATCCGGCAAAGAGTTTGATGAAAAACATGGAAAATATTTTCAGGGAATCCGAATTTTACGATTCCGACGTTTTCCAGCAGTAAATTAAATGCGATTGTATATTCTTTTCTGGCAACAATCCGGTCATTGTTCGGGCATTATGATATTGTGCACTTCCATGCGGAAGGACCGTGTATTATGCTGTGGCTGACCAAACTGTTTGGAATCCCGACAGTGGCGACGATTCATGGACTGGACTGGCAGCGTTCCAAATGGGGAAATTTTGCATCTCATATGCTGAAACTGGGGGAAAAGACCGCCGCACTCCATGCGGATGAAGTGATCGTATTGTCGCACAATATGCAGGATTATTTTCAGGAGACATACGGCAGAAAAACCCGTTTTATTCCAAATGGAATTAACAGACCGATTTTAAAGGGCGATTCCGAAATTAAGGCAAAGTATGGTCTGGAAAAAGACGGATATATCCTGTTCCTGGCAAGAATTGTACCGGAAAAGGGACTGCATTATCTGCTGCATGCGTTTGAACAAATCGAGACGGATAAAAAACTGGTGATTGCGGGCGGCAGCAGCCATTCTCAGGAATACGTACAGGAAATGGTCGATCTGGCGGCAAAAGACAGCCGTGTGATTATGACCGGATTTGTACAGGGGGAAGTGTTGGAAGAGCTGTACTCTAACGCGTATTGTTTTGTACTGCCCAGTGATATTGAAGGGATGGCGCTTGGACTGTTGGAAGCGATGAGCTATGGAAACTGCTGTATTGCAAGCAATATTCCGGAAAATACAGAGGTAGCGGAAGATCATGCCTGTATTTTGAAAAGGGAAATGAAAGAGATTTGCAGAAACGTTTTGGAGGAAGTGCTGGCGCATCCGGAACAGACGCAGAAAGCACATCAGGAAAATGCAGACTTTATCTGTGGAAAATATAACTGGGATCGGGTGACGGAGCAGACACTGCATCTTTATCAGCATGTGCTCAAGGCACGGGAGAATCAGAAATGAAAGTATTGATTGTCAATAAATTTCTGCATCCGAACGGCGGATCGGAAACCTATATTTTTGAAGTCGGGAAACAGCTTCAGAAGATGGGGCATCAGGTAGAATATTTTGGAATGGAGCATGAAGGCCGGGTCGTTTCGAACCGGCTTGATTGCTATACAGGGAATATGGATTTTCATACCGGAAAACTTCAAAAATTACGGTATCCGTTCCAGATTCTCTATTCGACAGAGGCTGCAAAAAGATCCGGAAAGTGCTGGACGACCTTCAGCCGGACGTGGTTCATGTCAATAATTTCAATTTCCAGCTGACACCATCCATTCTCTATGCGATCCGTAAAATATGAGAAACAGACCGGCAGAACGGTTCGGATCGTATACACGGCGCATGATTCTCAGCTCGTCTGTCCAAACCATCTGATGCAAAGACCGTCCGGCGAGCTGTGCCAGGAATGCCTGGGACAGAAGCAGTGGAACTGCACAAAACATAAATGCATCCACAATTCCCGCGTGAAGAGCCTCTTGGGAAGCGTGGAAGCGAAGATCTATCAGCATAACCATGCGTATCGGATGTTCGATACGGTGATCTGCCCGAGCCATTTCCTGGAAGAAGTTTTGAAGACGAATCCGGATTTGGACGGGAAGACGGTGACGATGCATAACTTTTGCCGGAGCAGGAGTTATGTCCGGTCAAAAAAAGAAGATTATGTTTTGTATTTTGGCAGATTTTCAGAAGAAAAAGGAATTAAACGTTACTGAAAACCTGTGAAAAATTAAACGATATTACTTTTTGTATTTGCAGGAAAAGGACCGTTGGAAAATGAAGTAAATCAGTTGAGAAATGTGAAGAATATCGGTTTCACGAATGGTGAGAAGCTTTATCGGACAATTGCAGGACGGCGAAGTTTGTTGTCTTCCGTCAAAGTGGTATGAAAATTGTCCGTTTAGTGTAATTGAAGCACAATATTATGGAACGCCTGTTATTGCGTCCAGAATTGGCGGAACGGTTGAACTGATTAAAGAAGGAATGACCGGTGAATTTTTTGAACCGGGGAATCAAAAAGAGCTGGAAGAGAAGATCAGAAATCTTTAGGGGAGATTCTGGAGCGGCTTGGAAGAGTATACCAGAAATTGTAAGGAAACAGATTTTCTGAATCTGGATAAATATTGCGAAAAACTGCTGCAGATTTATGGCGGTTTAAAAGCCTGAGCAGAGCACATTGAGCAGCAATACTTCTACAGTATATGCTTGAAAATGAGGTGCAGTGTGAAAATTTTGATGCTGGTCAACTGGAAAGTTGCCTATGAAAATCAAATACCGGAAGGAAAACAGCCGCCGGACTATGTTGTACCGGGACAGAAATACTGGTTTTTTCGGTATCTGTCGGATGATATTTCCGTAGATGTTGTGGACATCCGTTCGTTTCCCTGGCTGGAGCAATTTGAAAAAGAAAAAATCCGGTTTTATATCTGGCAGACGCTGAAGGTATTGCCGAAATTAAATCAGTATGACCTGGTTTTGTCCCATGGAATGCAGAGTGGGATTGTATTGTGCCTGTGGCGCAGACTGTTCGGACATGGAAAATATAAGCATATCGTGTTTGACATCGGTGGCTTTAACAGCGCGAAGGAAGAAGGAAAAGCACTGAAGCTGATGCAGTTTGCGAGCAAATCCCTGGACGGCGTGATTTATCATACAAAGAGCCAGATTACCTATTACGAAAAGTGCCACCCGTGGCTGCTTTCCAAAAGCAGATATATTGCGTTTGGGACGGATGCAGAATATTTTCAGCCGACCGGAACACCGATAGAGAAAGAAAATCCGTATATTTTATGTGTCGGTTATAATAAACGGGATTGGGATACGCTGCTGCAGGCATACGAAAAAACGAAATCTGCAAAAAGGGCGAAATCAGGATGGACTTGCTGATTTTCCGAAGTTAAAACTGATTGGGAAAGAAAAGCTGGATCGGAAATATGACGGTGTTGAGACCGTCGGATTTATTCCGGTTACGCAGCTGATAAAAGAAATTGAAAAAGCGACCTTTTGTGTGCTTCCACTGCAGTCTTTTAACTATTCATTCGGGCAGATGACACTGCTGCAGCAGATGCTTTTAAAAAAAACGGTGATTGCGGCAAATGTCCCCAGCCTGAGAGATTATGTGACAGACGGACAGGATTGCCTGCTCTATGAGCCGGAAAATGCGGAAGAGCTTGCAGAACAGATGGAGCGACTGATACAAGATCCAGCTTGCCGAAAAACTCGGAGAGAACGCCATGAATTCTGTTCGGGAGAAATGGAATGAAAGAAATGGCGCAGGACATCTGGGAGTTTTGCAGGGAGATTGTGAATAAAATTTATGAGAATGGCAAGAAAGTGCCTGCAGGATATGTCATATTTGGGAAGGATGTGGCTGAATGGCAATACCAACCAGTATCAAAACGCTCCTGTCTGGAGACGTAGTTGAGTGGGCGAGAATTGAATTTAAAGAAACCTGGGACGCAGCGGCTTCTTTGAAATCTATTTGTGCTTTTGCAAATGATCTGGATAACTGGGGCGGTGGATATATTGTGATCGGCGTGCAGGAGGAGAATGGAAGACCTGCTTATCCGTTAAAGGGAGTTCCGACCGATAAATTGGATGCCTATCAGAAAAATATATTTGCAAAATGCAAGCTTCTCAGACCCACTTATACACCGATAATTGGTATTGAGACATATCAGGACAAACAGTTTATTGTTATATGGTGCCCGGGTGGAGATAATAGACCGTATTCATCTCCAAAAACGATGGAGAAGGATAACAAAGAGAGAATTCATTATATTCGTAAAGCTTCCAATACGGTAGAACCCTCTGATGATGAAGAAAAGATCTGTTTAACCTGGCAAATAGAGTTCCGTTCGATGACAGAGTAAACCATCAGGCTGAACTGGAAGATTTAAATATTACACTGATTCAGAATTATCTTAAAGAAATAGGAAGTTCGCTTTATGAAAGATCAAAGACGGGAGATTTTGCTGAATTATGCAGTGATATGAATATTATCAGTTTGCTTCCGGAATATGTAAAACCAAAAATGTGGGATTAATGTTTTTCTGCATGGAACCGGATAAATTTTTTCCTTGTACTCAAATCGATATTGTACAGTTTCCAGATGGCCTGGGTGGCAACAGTATTATAGAAAATACATTTAAAGGTCCGATTCATCAGCAACTGAGAGAGGCATTGCAGTTTATAAAAAATTCAATCATAACAAAGAAAATTGTTAAGAGCGCGGATAAGGCAGAGGCGGATTGGGTGTATAATTATCCATATGCTGCAGTGGAAGAGGCATTGGCAAATGCAGTTTACCATCGTGCATATGATATCAGAGAACCGATAGAAGTACGGGTTGAAAAGGAAATGATTGAAATTGTAAGTTTTCCGGGACCGGATCGTTCGGTTACACAGGAAGGTTTAAAACGATACAGGGTATCAAACCGCAGATATAGAAATCGGCGCATTGGAGATATTCTTAAGGAGCTACATTTAACAGAAGGCAGAAATACCGGATTTGGCAAGATTCTTAGAGCTCTTGAAGAGAATGGTTCACCGAAACCGAATTTGAGACAGATGATGATCACAGCTACTTTATTTCGCGTTTGTTTGTGCAGGAGGCGTTTTTAAAGAGGAAAACACACAAGCAGGAACCGAAAAGGAGCTAAAAAGGAGCCAAAAAAAGGAGCCAAAAAAAGGAGCCGAAAAAAGCTGGATGTATTACGGCGAATGGAAGAAAATCCGATGATAACTCAGGTTAAGCTTATGGAAGAATTTGATCTTACAAGAAAACAGGTTCAGAAACTGATAAAAGATTTACGGGAAGATGGATTGGTAGAAAGAAAGGGATCAATAGAAGTGGAAAGTGGGTTGTAAAGAAATGATGGAATCTGCTATTTCAGAAGCCTCTTGTAAGCATAATTGTACCGGTTTACAATGTGGAGCGCTATATAAAACGCTGCGTGGATTCCTGCGGGGACAGACACTGCAGAATATTGAGATCATTCTTGTAGATGATGGATCGAAAGACAACAGTGGTTGCTTGTGCGATGAGTTTGCACAAGGATTCCAAAATTCATGTGATCCATAAACAAAATGCGGGACAGGGTCTGGCGAGAAATGATGGGCTGAATATTGCAAAAGGACATTATGTCCTGTTTATCGACTCGGATGATTTTATTGAACCGGACACCTGTGAAAAGCTGTCAGACCGGATGGAACGGGAGCAGGCAGATCTGTGCGCTTCGGCTATCAGATCGAGACGCCGCAGGGCGAGCTGTTTTACCGGGCGCAGTTAAAAGAACAGTGCTACGAAAACGAAGCGCTCCGAAAGCGCTTTGTGCTTCATTTTTTTGGAGACTCGGCAGATGACGAGGAAATGCGGGGCGTTTCCGCATGTATGACGATGTTTCGCAGAAGTGTGATTGAAACAGGAAAGATCCGTTTCCGCTCAGAACGGGAATATTTCAGCGAAGATACGATTTTCAATCTGGATTTCTGCCTGCTTGCAAAAAAAGGCGGTGATCGACTCGGGATGTTATTATCATTACTGCCAAAATGAAGCATCGTTTTCTCATGCGTACCGCCCGGATCGGTTTCACCTGACAGAAGTGCTGGCAAATGTTTTAAAAGAATATGCAGGACGTTACGGTATAGAAAAAGAGACACAGGAACGAATCCGAAGGATGGTATGGGTCAGCCTGATGGAATGCGTGAAAGCAGGAAGTAAGACGAATCGGAGAGGTTCCGCGCAAAACGGTAAAGAAACAGATCGAAAGCTATTGTGACAGCGAGCTTGTAAAAGATGCGGTGAATGGACTGGATGCAGGAAAATTTGGCACTGCGCAGAGAATTTTTCTGTGGGCAGTAAAAGGACAGCGGACAGAAGCGGTGATTTTACTCGCATGGCTGCGAAATCGGAAAGGATTATAGGAAATAGTGATGAAAAGTGGAAAAGTACTGGTCAGCGTAGTGATGTCGGTTTATAATGATGAACAGTATCTGAAAGAATCACTGGACAGTATTTTTGCTCAGACGATACAGGATTTTGAACTGATTATTGTGGATGACTGTTCGACAGACCGAACGGTTGAAATCATAGAAAGTTATCATGATGATAGAATCCGACTGATTTGCAATTCAGAGAACAGAGGATTGACCAGAAACTTAAATACGGCGCTCGAATATGTGCAGGGCACTTATATCGCCCGGATGGATGGCGACGATAAGAGCAGACCGGAACGGTTTGAAAAACAGATCGCATATCTGGAACAGCATCCGGAGTTGATGTTGATTAGCTGCAGGACGCATATGTTTGGCGAAGAAGATCTGATCTCGCAGATTCAGGGAACACCGAAACAGCTGCAGGCGATGATGCTGATCCGGCCTGTATTGGCACATCCTGGTTTTATGATGCGTGGGGAGCTGATTACACAGGAAGGTTTCCGGTATGATGAATCTTATCGTTCCGCCCAGGATTATAATTTTGCAGCGAGAGTTGCAAAAAAATTTGAAATCGGAGTGACACCGGAAATCCTTTTGGACTATCGGGTTCATAAAAAACAAGTTTCCAGTAAAAAAGCGGCGAACAGTCAAACAACGCCGCCAGAGTGCTGAATGCAGCTGGAATGGCTGGATATTTCACTGGATGAAAAGCAGAGAGATGCGTTGGAAACCTGGGCAAAAGAAATCAAAAACGCTGCCTCGGAGGATTATCGACAGGCAGCGAAGCGATTCCGCTGTTTCTTGAGCAGAATCAAAAAACAAAGATTTATGCACAGAAAGAGCTGGAAGAGGAACTAAAGCGGCTTTTATACCAGTGGATGATCCGGAGTAAGTCGGTGAAAACGATTTTGCAGGCAGTTGGCGTGTGTGGAGTATCCGGTAAAAACTGCGGGTTGATGATTGCAAAATTGGCAGAAACCTTTCGATATAAAATAAGCGGGGAGTATTGAACGAATGAGTGAGAACAAATGGAAAAAGAGGATTCATTATGTGCTGAAAGCCGCCAAACACTTTGGCGATGAACCATATATGGACTTTTTTCCTTGAGCGGGAAGTAACTCTTTTGCTGGAATTTAAGCAAAATGGAAGCGGTGTCCCGGATAAAAAAGTTATGCTGATCCGGGAAAAACGGAAACGGATGGGGATTTTTCGCGGAAGTTCGTGCAATGCTGGCAAAGATGGTATTTGCAGAGAGATTTGGTTTAACTCCTTATATTGAATGGGGAAAGACTTTTTTATATACAGAGAACAGCCTGTAAATGGACGGAAAACGCTTTTGAATATTATTTCAACACCCAATGGGATGACCAAACAGGATATTTTGAAGAGAGTAAAGTTTATGTAACAGAATCGAAATCCAAGTAATGCCAGGAGTCATAATTGAGCGGGAATTTAAGAAAGATACTTATGGCTTATTGAGCCGAATATCAGAGTAAACTGGTTAATACCGAAAACATATTTATTGAACGCACGGAAAAAATGATCCAAAATGATCTGAAAGATATTTTTATTGGACAGCAAAATTCTTGGAGTACATTGGGAACAGACTATAAAGCTGGATATCGCAGAGTAAATCATCCAGTAGCTGTCCAGATTGAACAGACAATAGCACAGGTAAAAAATGCCTGGAAAAAATGCATTTCGAAGATTTTTCTGGCTACAGACGAGAAAAGTGCGGTCGAGCGGTTTGAAAAGGAATTCCCCGGGAAAGTATTTTATTTCAGATGTTTACAGGGGAGAGGCAATACTTCGATTGCTTTCAGCCAGTCAGATCGTCCGGAACCATCACTATCGCCTTGATATGAAGTACTGCGGGATATGTATGCCCTGGCATTCTGCGACGGACTTGTTGCCGGATTATTCCCCAGGTTGTTAACTGCGCCACAGAATTGTAAAGGAAAGCTCTGAGAAGAGTATGATACACTATGTATTATTAATAATGGAATTAACATAAGGGAAAACAAGTTTGAAATGACAGAGGTAGGATGAATATCGCAATTACCGTGGAATGATACATTTTTACAGATAAAATATTCTGGGGAGGTTGGATCCGCTTCGATCAACGCGATGATCGGTTGACTTCTTTTTTCTTGCAGAAATGAAAGAGTTTGAAAGACATGGAGATAAACTACATACGGTGGATGTTTGATCCTTTTAAAGTAGATTTTTTTCTGTTCTTTGAACGAAATGATGAATGGTTGAAAAAATTGGCAAATTGGAATTTAGAATATAAAGCTGTTTATTGTAATGCAGAACCGCCAGTGGTTAATCAAATGCATGAAGAAGATGGAATAAAGAACTATTAAATTATTTTCCATATATGACATGAATCGGATTTAGTAGATGGAAAAAGAATTTTCATGCCCTATTGTTTTCGAATTAATATTGGAACAATCCCTTTCAGAAAGTTATTAACAAGTATTTCTGGCAAATAAACATTCGAATCATCCAAAAGAGTTTATAGAGAACGGGCTGTTGGAAAAATATAGCCCGAGTGATTTTGATTTTTATGGTGGAGGATGGCAGAAAGAAGGACATCCGTGTTATGGCGGAAAGTAGGAGATAAAGCGGAAGTATATCATCAACTATAAATTTGCGCTGGCATTTGAAACATGAAGGACGTAAACATATAAGTTTATGAAAATATTGACCGTCTGACCGTAAGGAATTAAAATTTGGTGTTGGGGTGATATTTAGCATATTCTCGAAAATTGTTTTATTCCGTATGATCAATTTGAAACCCGGAGCAAATGATATTTGTTAAAAGAAATTGATGAAGACAACAACAATTTGATATCTATGAGGCTTTAAAATCAGATAAAATTAAATTATTTGATGGTGAAGAATATGCAAGAAATGTGTATTATTTACTGATCATGCAGGGCAAAAAGACTTTTAAACACCATTCGGATTGATGAAAATAATTATATTATACTTACAGATAATAGAGTTGGATGGTATCCTCTGAGATATTTGGATTTGCTAAAAAAAGATATGGAGTTAAATATGTTTTAGTATATATGAACCATATTCTGTGAGTAGTGAAGCTGTTTATGCACTTCAAGAAAGAGCGGAACTGGTTTTTTTCCTATGATAAAGAGATTGCGAAAAACACAATTTTGAGTATCTACCAACAGTGTATTCATCTTCTTTCTGAAAAAATATATAAATAGAGAGAAAACGTGGGATCTTGTTTATATAGGCGGTGAAAACGGAAGATTAAATCGTCTTATCGGATGTTTTGAACAGATTGATAAAAGTGGGATTAAATATAAATTTTCTATTATTGGAACAGATAAAGAAAAACAAAGATATGCGGATAAAATATGTTATTCAACTCCGGTCGAATATGAAAAGATTGTTGAACAAGAATCAAAAAGCAATACTATTTTAGAAGTTTTAAGTGACAAACAAATGGGAACAACATTACGAGCCCTGGAGGCAGTAATATTAAATAAAAAATTTTTAACTAATAATAAAAGAATTGTAGACTTACCTTTTACAATCCGAAGTATATACAGATATTTTTGATAATCCTGAGAAAATCGATTTTGAATTTGTAAAACGAGAAGAGAATATAAATTATCATTATAAGGAAGAATGTTCACCGATTCGATTGATAGAGAAAATTCATGAATATGATAGAAGAGTAAAAATGAAAATTATGATCATGTCTGATGTCGTTCCAGCGGCATCTGCAAAAAATGAATACACAGATGGTGCAATAGAGAAACTGTTATCTGACGGTTTTCGGGAAAAACCATGGGGCAGAGTTTAATATTGTAAATTTGGAATGTCCGTTGACGAGAAAATGAGCCTGCGGCGAAATGGGGCTCCAGTCTGAAAGCGCTTCCAGAGAGCATGGAAGCATTAAAAAAATACCGGGGCTGGTTGTAAATCTTGCGAATAATCATATTCGGGATTATGGTTCGCAAGGAGTTTTAGACACCATTCAGGTATTGGAAGAACATGGTATTCCATATCTTGGAGCAGGAAAAGATATGGAGAATTCCAACAGAAGCCTTATTTTAGAGAAAAATCCCATAAAATCGGTTTATATTCCTGTACAGAGCATGAATTTTCTATTGCCGGTGAAAACAGCGCAGGCGCACATCCGGTGGAAGAAGGAGAAGATATTCTGGCGCTTCAGGAATTAAAAAGACAGACAGACTATGTGATTCTTCTTTATCATGGCGGTGTTGAATTTTATCCTTATCCGACGCCGGAAATGCAGAAAAGGCTGCGCAGGTATGTGCGTGCTGGAGCAGATTTGGTTGTTTGTCAACACAGTCATTGTATTGGATGTACAGAAACCTATCAGAATGGTGTATTGGTTTACGGACAGGGAAATTTCCTTTTGGAGAGAGACCTGAGGTAGAAGCTAATATTCAGGATCTGAATGCATGGGAAAGTGGTATGGCGGTGTGTGCTGATATTGAAGAACACAATGTAAAATATTTGTTTTATCGAAACCAAAATGGCAGATTGGATTGGACACATGAACCGGAAATGCTGGAGAAAATGCAGGAGCGGAATAAACTGCTGCAAACACCGGGATTTTTGAAGGAAGAGTGGATTCGATATTGTACCGGGCATGTGAATTATATGGAAATTTTCAAAAAAAACTTTTCTGAAAGAAAACTTCCATGGAAGAGTAGAATTAAGAAGAGTATTTCTGTTTTGGCAGGAAAAGATAGCCTTTCGGAGCAGGAATATCTGCGGATTTATAATTATTTAGCTTGTGAAGTACATCAGGAATTATTAAGAACGAACTGTAAAATAGAAATTGAGAAGAGGAATACAGGATGTTTCGACTGATCAGCTGGTTGATTTATATGATGACAAATCAGCAGAAGAGAGAATCTTCTGAATATTTGTGGATGGTTTATGAAAAAGTAAAATATTCTCAGAAAAAATGGGAGCAGAATTTATATGGCTGATTCTGCATCGGATTTTTCGGGAAAACGGAGCGAATATTCCGATCGAAACGGAATTTGCCGACTATCCGGTTTTTCCGCATGGACCGAGTGGGGTATTTATTTCACAAGGGGCAAAAATTGGAAAAAACTGCGTGATTTTTTCAACAGGTGACAATCGGCTCCAACATGCTGAAAGACAGTAAAGGGTTTGGAGCACCAACAATCGGCGATGATGTTTATATCGGAGCGGGCGCCAGAATTATTGGCAATGTACGGATCGGTAATCAGTGCAGAATTGGTGCAAACTGTGTTGTAACCAGGGATGTGCCGGATCGTGCAACGGTTGTCTTGGCTGAGCCGCGAGTATTGGATTCATAAAGAAGAACGAGATAATTCTTTCCGGAAGATATCAGGAGAAATCGAATGAATTTATATGAAAGAAGCTTAAATTATTTATTTAATCATTTTTGGAAAAGCGATGCCGGATTCAGTTTTATTGAGAGTTCGTTATCGTACTGTATTCCATGAGCCACTTCATTTAAAAAATCCCAAAACGTTTAATGAAAAATACAGTGGCTGAAGTTATATGACAGAAATCCGGAATATCATGCAATGGCGGACAAATATGCGGTTCGCACTTATATTGGCAGAGTGCTTGGGGAGAAGTACTTAATTCCATTGTTGGGAGTATGGCAAAAGGCGGAAGATATCGACTTTAAAAGTCTGCCGGATCAGTTTGTGCTGAAATGTACGCATGATTCTCAGAGCATCGTAATTTGTCATGATAAAGCAAAACTGGATAAAGAAGAAGCTGTTCGGCGTCTTGGAGAAGCACTAAAAATTGACTATTCAGTGCTTGGACGGGAATGGGCTTATCATGGAATCAAACCATGTATTGTTGCAGAAGAATTGCTGACGGATGAATCCGGAGATGATTTAAAAGATTACAAAGTTTTTTGCTTTAATGGCGAACCGAAGTTTATACAGGTCGATTATGATCGGTTTAAGGGACACAAAAGAAGATTGTATACAACAGATTGGAACTTGATGGAAACAAAAAATCACTTATCCGGATGATGCTGATTTGGTTATGCCTAAACCGATTTTTTCTGGATGAGTTGCTGAAAATAAGCAAAAAGTTGTCGAAAGATATTCCATTTTTAAGGGTGGATTGTTATATTACAGAAAAACAGATTTATTTTGGAGAGCTTACTTTTTATCCTGGATGTGGGTTTGAACCGATCACACCGGATACCGATGATGCACTGTGGGGTGAGTGGTTGAAACTCCCGGAGGAAACAAAGAAGTGATAATTATAGAAGTAGCAGGTGGGCTGGGAAATCAGATGTTTCAGTATGCCCTATATCAGAAATATCTTCACATGGGAAAGCTGGCAAAATGGATCTCTTTTCCTATGAAAATCCAAAGAGTATGCCATTTTGAGCTGGATTTGTTTCATCTGCCCTATGATGTTGATACGAAAAAGAACGAAACGGTTATATGGATCAGAAACGTTTAACAGTATGCCGGATTTTGGATCAGATATCCGGAAAGCCAAAGCATTCGTACTATGCGGAAAAGTTGGATGTTGGGTATCAACCGGAGATTCTGAATTTTGAAAATACTTATTTAAGCGGCTACTGGCAGTGCGAAAAATATTTCATAGATTTCCGACAGGAGGTACTCGATCTTTTTCCAATTCCCGGATCAACAGATTAACTTGGCAAGCAGGAACTTGCAGGAACAGATGCGTAGAGAACAGGCGGTTGCTGTTCATGTCAGGAGAGGAGATTATCTGCTTCCGGAAAACAGCAGAAAATATGGAAATATCTGTACCTTACAGTATTATAAAAACGCGATGCAGTATATGAAAAAAAAGGTGCCTGATGCAAAATTCTATTTTTTTCTCAAATGATTCGGAATGGGTAAGAAAAAATCTGGCAAACGGAGATTCTGTGATTGTGGACTGTAATCATGGAAAAGAAAATTATCTGGATATGTATCTGATGAGTCAGTGCAGCCATAATATCATTGCTAACAGTAGCTTTAGCTGGTGGGGAGCTTGGTTGAATCAGAATCCGGATAAAATAGTGATATCACCACAGCGGTGGTTTAGTCATCTGGATGCTTCAGATGCAATTTGTGAGGATTGGGTCAGAGTAAACGGATAGAGAATAGAGAGAGGAAAGCAGACCAATGATTCAGAAATTTAGATATATATTCAGCAGAGCCGATAAATTTAAATTAGTAGGACTTGTAGTGTTGATGATTATTGGGAGTGTACTGGAACTTTTAGCGGTTGCGGTATTTAATCCTTTATTGAAGTTATGATGCAGACAAGTTCGATTGCAGATGATTCTTTTTTGCAGTTTTTCTTTCAACATACGAATATTGACAGCGTTGAGGGATATCTGATTGCATTGTCTTTTATCATTGCAGTGATTTATGTGGTTAAAAATGTGTATTTGACATTTGAACAGAATGCAATTTTATCTTTTTCTTATCGAACAAGGATGAATCTGGCAACGAGATTGCTGACGACTTATATGAATGAACCGTATACATTTCATTTATCGAAAAATATTGCAGAAATGCAAAGATGTCTGCAGACAGATACATCACAGTTTATGTCGTTGATCAATTCATGCTTGCAGTTAGCAGTAGAGTTTGTAACTTGCTTGGCACTTGGGGGGCTATTTATTCCATACAAGTCATTCGATTACAGTTTTAATAGGTCTATTGCTTGGATTGTGTGTGTTCATATTTTTCATTATTTCTAAAAAAGTGTCTAGTAAACTTGGACGACAGAATGAGTTTTATAATGCGAAGTTATTTCAGTGGATAAATCAGTCGCTTGGTGGTATTAAAGAAGTTAAAATTCTCCAGAGAGAGAAATATTTTATAGATTCATATCGAACAAACTATAAAAAGTAATCTGGGGTGCACGTGTCAATGAGCTTTTGGCAGCAGTTCCTAAATATATTGTGGAAACAGTGGCAATCGTTGGTTTAGTCTTGGCAATTATTGTTAAGCTGTTATTTGGTCATGGCGCGTTAGAAACATTTGTTCCGCAGATGGCAGTTTTTGCAGTTGCAGCGTTTAGATTGCTTCCTTCTGTTGGAAAAATTAATGCATATGTTAATAATGTGATGTATACTAAAGCTTCTTTAGATATGATCTATCAGGATTTATGTGAAATTGAAAAAAATAAGCCGATAGAAGTTGAATGGGAGGGTAAAACAGAAAACTGGAAATTCATGAAAGGCGTATTTGCGGAGCATATTACCTATCATTATCCAGATTCTGATACAGAAGTTTTACATGATATCACTTTAGAAATTCCTAAAGGGAAAACTGTTGCGTTAATTGGACCGTCTGGAGCCGGAAAGACAACCCTTGCAGACATTATCCTAGGGCTTCTGCCTCCGGTATCCGGTGTAGTCAGAATGGATGACAAAAATATATATGAAAACCTGAGAAGCTGGCGCCAGAAGCTTGGTTATATTCCGCAGTCGATTTACCTGTCAGATGACACAATTCGGAATAATGTCGCATTTGGTATTTATGAAGATCAGATCGATGATGATGCTATCTGGAAAGCCCTGGAAAAGGCACAGTTGAAAGACTTTGTGCAGGGACTTGAAAAGGGTCTGACACTTATGTCGGAGACCGTGGTGTACGTTTATCAGGCGGTCAGAGACAGCGAATCGGAATTGCGCGTGCACTGTATCATGATCCGGAAATATTGGTATTGGATGAGGCAACGTCTGCTTTGGACAGCGGCACGGAACAGGCGGTTATGGAATCTATAGAGAGTTTGCAGGGTTTGAAAACAATGGTTATTATAGCACATCGGTTGACTACTATAAAGAATGCAGACTTAATTTATGAAGTAGTAGAAGGAAAAGTAATTCAGAGGAAGAAAGAGGATATACTATGAAATATATAGCTGGAATTGTATTATATAATCCGATTTAGGGCGTTTAAAAAAGAAAATATAGAGTCTATCTGTAAACAAGTGGATAAGGTGATTTTAATTGATAATGGATCAGACAATATAAGGGAAATAGAAGATCTAATAAAGGAATATTTAAATTGTATTCTTTTGAAAAACGGAGAAAATATGGGAATTGCATATGCATTGAATCAAATTTTAAAGTATGCATATGAAAATGATGTCAAATGGTTTTTAACATTAGATCAGGATTCTGTATGTTCAAGAAATTTAATTAATACCTATAGTAAGTATATAGAAATCCCTGGGGTTGCAATTATAACAAGTTGTATAAAAAGATCGTAATTATGAATTAAAGGATTCTTTTAGAGAAAATGAAGAGTATCGTTTTTGTGACATATTGCATTACATCTGGGGCGTTGATGAATACGGAAATTTGTGAGAGATGTGGTGGCTGGACAATAAATTATTTATAGATAATGTTGATGGCGATATTTGTATTAATTTAAAAAACGTGGATATAAAGTACTAAGTCTTCATTATAATGGACTTTTACATGAAGTTGGACATGGGAAAATGTAAAATTTTTATGGAAAAAGGATATTGTATATAATCATCCGGCTATGAGGCAATATTATATGGCTAGAAATCAGATTTATGTTGCACGAAAATATCCAGAAGAATTTAGCATGTATAAACAATTAAAGAAAGAATTAAAAAAATATGGTTAGTTATTTTATTTGAAGAGAATAAGTGGGAAAAGTGTAAAGCAAGAATAAGGGGAGTAAAGGATGGCTTCAGATTGGACATTAAAAAGAAAATAATAAATCGAAGTTTGATGACTAAACTAGTGAGTATTATACTTGTTCTAGCAAGTGCATTATTGTTTCTCCCTAGTTTCTCATTACTGTATCCGTTGCGTCAAAAATTAGGGAACTATCCTTCATCAGAGAAACGGCAGGAGAATGGATTACTATTTCTTTAGAAAATCCGTAGAAATGTCATTTGTTGCATCCACAGATAGATTGAAAAGTATTTATGTTAATGTGCAGCCGTTAGAAGGTGAAACATTTCAAGACGGGGAAGGATATTTAATCACATCGATCAAATATAATGGCGCGGTTTGTACATCTGTATATCAGAGCTTGAGCGATATACAAGAAAATAAAATGCAATATATTGAGTTAGATGCAAAATTGAAAAAATACTTCATATCAGCTTTGCTTTGAAGTACTGAATACACAAAGAAAGATCCGTGCTTGGGAATAAATGCTTCTTTAGAAGAACCAGAACTTGGAGTGCAATTTTTGTGTTTTATCGCCTCTGTCATGGGTGGCATATGTGGAACTGTGTGTGGTTTTATTAATGTTAATAGTTATAATAATAGGGTGGCAATATTTAAAGAAACAAAAACAGTTATTGTCTATTATAAAATGGGGAGCTGTATTTTTTTATTGTTTGGGCATGGTGGTATATATATATCTTAAAATCTAAATTGATAGGCAATCCGGTTATGGTAAAGATATATTTTTGTAATATCAGTTTTAGTAGGGCTTATTGTTGTAATACAGTTAGGTATTAAATATTGGGAGAAAATTAATAGACCCAGAAAATTTATTTTTAATAGGAGCCCTTTTTGGGGAGTTATTTATATGATTCTTTTACCGGTATATACTGCACCGGATGAAGATGTACATTTTATTGCTAGTTATGATTATTCAAGTCGGATGTTGGGAGAAGAGGGGCTTAGTAAAGATGGAAAGGTATTAGTTAGAAGTATAGATAATGGGTATCAGGAGCTGTTACCAGGAAAAGAAATGATGAATTCTTTTTATAGTTTATTGGGAACAGAAGAAAAAGAGTGGAGTTTAGAAGAAAGCAAATCTAGGTATCCATATAGTACAAGCCGAAATACAAGTCTACTTAATTATTTTTTTCAAGCGATAGGAATTACAATAGGTCGAATTTTTTGATTTAAATTTTTCCATTATTATCAATAATGGGACGATTGACAAATCTAATGGCGTATATATGTTTAGTGTATATGGCAATAAAAATATACCTATTGGTAAGTGGACGATATATGTAATTAGCCAGTTCCCGATGGTTTTAGAATTGTCTTCATCATATTCTTATGATGTTATAAATATTGGTATGGTATTTCTATTTATATCCGTTATTTTTTAGTATATACATATGTCAAAACAGTTATCTATAATAGATTGGATTAAGATTGTTTTATTGGGGATATGTACAGTAGTTATCAAGGGAATGTACATGCCAATATTACTTTTAATATTTCTTATTCCAAGTCATAAAAAAGAAATAAAAAAGAAAAAATAGGAAGGTTATTGGTTATTAGTATTGTTGTTGTAATAACAATGCTAATAAATAAAAATTTCTAGTTGGACACATATCTGGAGTAACTTCTGGGATGGACATATAGAAATTGGGCATACTAATAGCAGTATTTATTCTGTATTGTTTGATCCATTTGATTTAATATGTTTAATTGGAAATACTATAGTTGTGCAGAGTGATTCGATTTTATTATCGGTGATAGGACAAAAACTTTCATGGCGTATTGCAGATATACTTCCGGTATATTTGATAATTGGTTTATATTTTTACTTGTATATACATTTTATGCAACAATAGATGAAAAAATGGTATCCATAAAAGGGAGAAGATTTTGTCAATGGTAGTTATGATATTGTGCACGGGTTTGGCAACTATGTCTATGCTGTTAGTAAATACTCCTGTAGAAAGTCAGTCTGTTGTTGGTGTGCAGGGAGATACCTATTACCATTTATGCCATTGATGGCAGTGTGTATGTGCAATAGTACTTTAAAGAAAGAGAGTAATTATCGAACTGATTATTTGATGTTAGGGTGTTCTTTTTAAATATGATAGGAGTTTGTTATATATTGCAATACATATTAAATAATTAATATATAGAGGAGATATACTACACAATGAGACGGGTTTCAGGTAATTTTGTGCTCGTATAATAGTTTAAATTATTTGAAGGATACATTATTAAATATTTATGAGCAAGATTATAAAAATATAGAAGTTATTGTAAAAGATGGAGGATCGAACGATGGAACACAGGAATTGTTGGAAAAATTTGAAAAAATTTGAACACGATAAAAAAGACTAATATGGAAATCGGCACGGGATGGTGGAATATATGATGCAATGAATCAGGGCTTTCAGCTGTCCAGTGGAGAAGTAATAGTTTTTTTTAATGACTTATTTTTTAAAAAATAATGCAATATCTACTATGATGAAAGTATTAGAAAGACATTGGGAAGAATACATAGGTTGTCATGCTGATTTAATTTATACCACCAATGGGAAAATTATTCGTTATTGGAAAATGGGGCAGGGGAAAATAACAAATGGATGGATGCCAGGGCATCCTACCTTGTTTTTGAAAAGGAGTGTATATCAAAAATATGGATTGTATAAAACGAATTATAAATGTTCTGCAGATTACGAATTAATGGTTCGGATATTAAAGGATTCAGATAATCAACTTTGTTATATCCCGGAAATTATTGTGAATATGTCTTATGGCGGAACAAGTACAAGTGGAATATCTGCATATCTCACTTCATTAAGAGAAGGACATAGGGCGCTGCAAGAAAATGGAATAAAGAATGCATGGGCTATAGATATAAAAAGCAACATGGCGTTTCTTAGGGCAATTTAATAGAAAAAGATAAAAAAGTTGGAGTTAGGGAAAACGATGGACATGAGCAGTACAGGAATAGATATTTCGATTATTATACCTGTTTATAATGGAAAAAATAAAGATAAGTAAAGCTTTAAATTCTGTTTTGAAACAAAATTTTCGGGACATAAAATAGAAGTAATAATGGTTGATGATGGATCGAAAGATGGATCTTTTGATTACTTAGAGAGCATAAAGAAAGCGTATGAAACACGGGAAATAATGTTGGTGGCTTTGAAAAAAAAGAATGAAGGAGTAGCATTAACTAGAAATTATGGATTAAAGAAGGCAAATGGAAAATATATTATGTTTTTGGATCAAGATGATTGGATTGAAGACAAGTGTTTAGAAACATTATGGATACAGGCAGAAAAAAACGAATGCTGATTTAATTATTGGCGGAGTTAATATGGTAGATGACGATGGAAGGATAATAGAGACTTGGAATTTAGATCCGGCAAAGAATGGAATAAATATAGAATTACAGCGCCGTGGGGAAGATTATTTAGAAAAAAATTATTGATGAAAACAATTTATGTTTTTTAATACTAAAATTAGTGAGGATTTATATTTTAATATGCTTTTTTAGTTATGCAGAAAAAATAGATGTAATATCCTATGTGGGTTATAATTGGGTGCAAGATAAGTTGTCAGAATCACATAATAATTGGAAGAAAATATCTGAAGAGAGAAATCCATTAAGAATGTTGAATGAATTAGAAAACAAAATGGGAACAAATGGATATTTAAAGAATAAAAGGGAAGAAAACAGTATTTTTTTACTAAGTATTTAATTTGGTATCTTCTTTATTGTGGTAAAATTGTACTGCAGAAGAAACTAAAATATTGATAAACAATATTTTTGAATGGCTTGATATACATTATCCTGATTATAAAAATATTCTTGGAAGAAACTGGGATATCCAAACGGAGAACGGATTTCTGTAAAGATGACAGTTAGCCTTTACTATTTTATTGTATCAACTTAAGTTACTTCCAATTTTTTGAAAATATACAGGGAGATATAGATATAATGGGCAAAAGATTATTGTTTTTAACAACGTAGGATTTCTCGGATGGACCATCCACAGGGATTACAAAAAAAAATTAAATCTCAGATCAAAGTTTTTTTAAAGCAAGGATATGAGGTTGATTATACATATATTAGTGACAATTATGTCTGGATTTATGAGAAAGGAATTAGACATAAAATTGGAAAAACGAAAATTGGAAGAAAATTTTCAGCCAATTTGTACTTGGCAAATTATTTTAGAGATAAGAGATATGATTTTGTTTATAATCGCTATGGATTATCTGACCCCTTTTTTAAGCCTTTTGAAGCGCTTACATGAAAATGGATGTACAATTGTGGTTGAAATACCGACATATCCGTATGATAGAGAAAAACAAAGCGGGTTATTATGGGATATCCTTTTTAAAATAGATAAAATATATCGTGTCAAGATGAACGGGGTTGTGGACAGGATTTATACATATTCTGAGGATAATCAAATTTGGGGCATCCCGACTATATGTTCCAGTAATGGAATTGATTTTGATCTTGTTTCTATTAGAAAAGTAGAAAAGAAAAGAGAATCTATTAATTTGATTGCTGTTGCCGGACTTGCTAAATGGCATGGATATGATAGAATATTAAGAGGAATGGGGGAGTATTATAAGGAGGGAGAAAAGCGTGAGTGCAGTTTCATATAGTCGGAGAAGAAGGATCTCCAATTGAGGAATATAAAGAATTGTTGAGAAATATGAAATTGCAGAACATGTGATATTTTACGGATTGAAAACGGGACGGGAATTGGATTCTATTTATGATCAATGTAGTATAGGTGTTGAAAATCTCGGATTTCATAGAACTGGAGTGTATCGAGCTAGTACATTAAAAGCACGTGAATATGCGGCAAAGGGATTACCATTTATAACCTCGTTGAAATTAGATATTTTTGAAAATGAAAAATTTGTTTTGCATGTTCCAGCAGATGAGAGCAATATAGATGTGAACGAGATTGTTGCGTTTTTATGATGAATTATATTTTGAATAAAGATGCACAAGAACTGGCAAGGAATATAAGGAAAAAGCAAAATCTATATGGGATATTGGTGTTACAATGCTACCAGTAATCGAATATTTTAAAAGCAAGGAGAATAAGTAAAATATGTTAATTGACGAGTTTTCAAGTTTTGAAAATAAATACTTATTTGAAAAAAAATATGATGATTTTTCTTACTGGGTCTATTCCGTTATGCAATTTTAGTTACTTAACAAAATTGCAGGAAGGAATAGAAATGAGTAGTCAGAAAATGACAGATGGTCTTATATGTGGAATCAAGAATATGATCATAAATAGTTTAAGATATAGGCATAAAATAAAAAATTGGACATAGAGATCTGTTGATATTAAATCATGAAAGGAGAGTTTTAAAGACGGATATTATCGTTGCATTTACACGGAACAAATTGAAGAACATTATCCAAATAGTGTAGTGCTTGAAAGACCGTATTTTTATAAACATCTTAAGCCAATTCAAACAGAGCGTATTTTTTTTATTCTGATTGTGTAGAATTAGAAAGTTTGATATATGGTTTTTAGAATGTAAGTTAAAAGCAAAAAGTATAGAAAAGCAAAAAAGTTTTTTGAAAAAGAGATGTCAATAGTTGCACCAGAATTTCAACATATGGTAAAACAAGAGGTAAGCGTGGAAGCTTTTTATCTGAAATGTTGACGCGGGCTTTATTTACTTTATTGCGTGAAAAGAAAAAAAATTTGAAAAAATAATCCAGAAAATACAGCCCAAGGTGATTTTGAGGTTGTATCGTACAATTTGGATTGTATGATTTTTAAATGAAATTGCTGTATGAAAAAAAAAAGATTAACACAATTGAATTACAGCATGGAGTGATGAGTGGATCTATTGCTTATTATTATCCCAAAACGTTTTAATCAAGCAATTTCCTCAAAAGGTTTTCTTTTTTCGGATTATTGGAAAAATTGTATTTCTGTTCCGCTTGAAGATAAAAATGTAATTTTCTGTTGGTTACCCATATTTCGAAGAGCAAGTTAAAAAATACCAAAAAATAAATTGTGATAAAATAAAACAACAAAAAGTTATTCTTTTTTTTTATCACAGTGGACAATAGGAGAAAATTTTAGTAAATTTGCGGTTGAATTCAATAATTTAATAAACGGCAAATGGAAGATAATTTATAAACTTCATCCAGGAGAGTATGCTAATTGGAAGAAACGTTATCCTTGGCTTGTAAATAGTGGAATTGAGGTGGTTGACTCATTACGGCATAATATATATGAGTATTTTGCAGTTAGCAATGTACAAGTAGGAGTGAGTTCTACGGCAATTTCGAGGGATTGGGATTTGGACTTGACACTTTTATTTTTAATACTGTTTCAGCAGAGTGTATGGAAGCAGTTATGTCAAGATGGTTTTTGCCGCAGAAAGTAAACAGTGCAAAAAATAAGGATAAATTATTTTGAAAGAATTGGCGGATAAGTTAGAAAAAAATATAAAGCAAAAACGCAGACAACACCATCCGCCTGCTGACCGGTGTTCAGTTCCCCATGACCTTCACCGACAAGGGCAACGGCCACAAGGTCACTGTGGACGCCGACGAGACCTTCGACAACGGCGTGCTCTGGCAGCAGGATGCCGAGAGCTTCGTCTGCATGGAGCCCTGGAACGGCTGGGCCAACAGCGTCAACGAAGAGGG
>VOFB01003632.1_pt1 | contig 23391 bp, 38 predicted proteins | sample 5384141 | NCBI WGS metagenome assembly VOFB01 (sample SAMN12384721, study PRJNA508395) | human gut metagenome | isolation source: healthy gut A | host: Homo sapiens | reverse complement strand
TTGTCTTTGTGGCGCTGCTTTCGGTTATACTTGCCTTCTTGTGACCCTTTTTTATATGGAAGGTTCTTCCGCGAATTACAAACCGCGTCACATCCACCGCCGAGGGTGCCGCCATAAATTATATTACCGCCGTAAAGACAGGGATTTTGACCTTCTTTGTAAAAAGCGTCATTCCCGAAATTTCCGACAGCATAAAGGAAAATGCCGAGCAAAACGGCGGGGAGATACTGTTTTGACACAATCTACGACGCCATGGAAAACAATGCCGAAAAAATCGATTTCGGCGAAAACATATCAATCGAAATAGACGAAAGCTCGCTGAAATCCGAGGAACAGCAGTTTGAAAACGGAAAATACAACGGTCAGGATATGACCGATATGAATGTGAGCGCCGTCACCATCGTAAAGGGCGACGTTGTCACAAAAGGCTCCCTTAACGAATCGACCCAAAACATCACCTTTGTGTGCGTCAAAATCGAAAAAAATGGTATATTCTGACCATGGTTTCAAACGGCCGACGACACGTCGTGGGAGCAAAACACAATTTCAAAGTAAAGTGAGAATAATATGAAAACGAACCCATACGACTTCAAAAAATCTGTCCGAATGCGGATTTTGTTCCCGCCGCAAGGCCGAGGAATTTATCGAACGCGGTAAGGTGAAGGTCAACGGCCACCGGCTCATATCGGCGACAAGGTTCGTCCCAAAGGCGACATTGTCACGGTAGGCGGTAAAAAAATCGTTCACGGCCAAAACGAGCGTGTTTATATCATGCTCAACAAAGCCGAGAGGCTATGTCACCACCATGAATGACGAGCGAAGAAAAATGCGTTGCCGATCTTGTGGACGACGCACCCGAAAGGGTTTTTTCCGGCCGGCCGTCTTGACAAGGACAGCGAGGGACTTTGCTTTTTCAAACGACGGAGAATTTATCAACATGATGACCCATCCGTCGGGCCACGTTCAAAAAGCTTTATCGGGTCACCGTCCGTCCGCCGGTTTCGGATGAACAGCTATATGAGATGTCAAACGGAATTGTTATCGACGGCAAAAAAAAACCGCCAAATGCAATATTGTCCTCTCGTGGACGACGACGACCGAGTGGTAATCGAATTTGAGCTTAACGAGGGCAGAAACAGGCAGATAAGAAAGATGCGAGTCGGTGGGTCTTGAGGTGGCGAGACTTAAAACGCGTCGCCGTGGGAAACCTGCGCCTCGGACGGCTTCCCGTTGGAAATGGCGGCTGCTCGAAAAGCAGGAAATCAGGGATCTTATTACCCTTTCAAAGGCACAGGGAGGAAATAACATGAGTGTAAAGGAACAAATTTCAAAGCTTAAAGATTTAAGCGGTTCGTCCGCCGCAAAGCAGAGGATATTAAGTCTTTGCGACGAAGGAAGCTTTTTCGGAAATCGGAGAGTTTTTTACAAAAGCCGTGACGGGCTTTGCGAGGCCGTTTGCGGATTTGCGACTGTCGGCGGCGAGGGAATATACGTTTTTGCCCAAAGCCCCGACGTTTCGGACGGAGCAATGAGCCTTGCGCAGGCTAAAAAATAAAACCGTTTATGACCTCGCGGCAAAAACGGCCGTCCCGTTGTGGGGAATATTTGATTCAAAGGGCGTTCGTATCGACGACGGTGCCGACGCTATGAACGCATTTTCCGAGGTTATAAATTCGGCGTCGCTTCTTTCGGGAGTGGTTCCTCAAATCGCCGTTGTTGCGGGAGCATGCACGGGTCAAAGCGCGGTTCTTTGCGCCCAGTTCGACATTGTTATAATGGATAAACAGCCAAGCTTTCCCTTTATCCCTCTTCCGTATATAAAAAGGAGAAGAAATCGGTACAGCCGACTTTGCGCTTAAAAACGGTACGGGCTCACATTGCCTGTGACGGGCTTTCGGCTTGCTTTTTGAACAGGTGGGCGCGGTTCTTTCGGTTTTGCCCCAAAACAATCTTGCCCCGTCAAAAAGGCTGGACGGCGGAACGCCTTACCGTTTGCCCGGTCATAAAAACGAGCTTTTGACAGCGAGGATAAAATACATCTTGCTGACAATTTCGGTGAGACAGCCAGAAACTCTGCTTGCGAGAATCGACGGAAAGCCTTGCGGCGCCGTCCTCACAAAGCAAAGAAAGCTTGACGCCGCTTCGGTTAAAAAAATCAGCCGATTTGTCCGTATGTGCGACGTTTTCCATTCCGCTCGTCACCATAATCGACGCCGACAGTTTTCCGTTTGCAAGGATGACGAAATTTCAAACGGAGCCAAACTTGCGGCCGAGCTTTCAAGTGTATACTGCGAGGCGACAACCGCCAAAATATCGCTGATTTTCGGAAGAGCCTGCGGCGGAATTTACCGCCCTTGCCGCAAAAAGGAACCTCGGCGGACATCGTTCTTTCCACCGAAAAAGGTGTTGTATCGCCTCTTTCTCCCGAGGCCGCAATCGTTATGTTTGGCGAACGCATAAAGGCGGGGGAGAGCATTGACGCTCTTTCGAAAGAATATGAAGAAAATTCGGTTCGGCTCTTTATGCCGCCGAAAAGGATATATAGACGAAATAATTTCCGAAAGCGAAATAAGAGAGTTAAATTGTCCGCCGCTCTCGACGCACTCGACTCAAAAGCGCGAATCAAGACCGGCAAAAAAAACACCTGATTTTCCTTTCTGATTTTTGGGGGTATAAAAATGAAAAATTTAAGAGTAACCGTTAACGGCAAAGCCTATGATGTTCAAGTTGAAGAGTTGTCCGAAACTTCCGCTCCCGCAGCCGCACCTGCACCGGCCGCTGCGCCGTTGCCGCCGTTCCTGCTGCGGCTCCCGCTGTTCCTGCGGACGGGGAGACAATTTCCTGCCCAATGCCGGAACCATTTTAAGCGTTAGGGTCAAGGCGGGAGACAAGCTTAAAACCGGCGATGTTATGGTGGTTTTCGAAGCCATGAAAATGGAAAATGAAATCAAGGCTCCCAGAGACTGCACCGTCATTTCGGTCAACGTTTCCAAGGATGACGTTGTGGAAACCGGCGCGCCCGTCGTCACAATCGGTTAAGGAGGAGTTTTTATGCCTAAAATCGGTATAACCGAAACGGTGCTTCGCGACGCTCACCAATCGCTTATCGCAACGCGAATGACCACCGAGGAAATGCTTCCCATCCTTCCTTTGCTCGATAAAATCGGTTTTCACTCTCTCGAATGCTGGGGCGGCGCAACCTTTGACGCTTGCCTGCGCTTTCTCGACGAGGACCCGTGGGAAAGACTTCGAATAATAAGGGATAAATGCAAAAACACCAAGCTGCAAATGCTTTTCCGCGGGCAGAATATGCTCGGCTACCGTCACTATGCCGATGATGTCGTGGAATATTTTGTGCAAAAATCGGTGGCAAACGGTATCGACATTATCCGTATTTTCGATGCCCTTAACGACATCAGAAATCTTCAAACCGCCATTAACGCCGCAAAAAAGAAAAGGCTCACGCTCAGGTCGCCATATCCTACACAACAGGCCCCGTGTTTGACCTTGAATATTATAAAAATTATGCCAAACAGATTGAAGAGGCGGGAGCCGATTCCATTTGCATAAAGGATATGGCGGGACTCCTTACCCGTATTTCACTTTTGACCTTGTCAAAGCCATTAAACAAACGGTTAAAATTCCCGTTCAGCTCCACTCCCACTACACCTCGGGTCTTGCATCCATGGTAATGCTCAAGGGAATCGAGGCGGGCGCGGATGTTATCGACACCGCCATGTCGCCCCTTTGCCCTCGGAACCTCACATCCCGCCACCGAGTCTATGGTTGCGGCTCTTAAAGGCACCGAATACGACACAGGTCTTGATCTTGTCGCTCTTGACGAGATTGCAAAATATGTCACAACTCTCCGCGAGAAATATCTCAAATCAGGACTTCTCAATCCCAAACTTCTTTCTTCCGACGCAAAGGCGCTCATATATCAGGTGCCGGGCGGTATGCTTTCAAATCTTGTTTCTCAGCTCAAAAGTGCGGGCAAGGAGGACAAGCTTTCGGAGGTTCTTGCCGAGGTTCCGAAGGTTCGCGCCGACTGCGGATTTCCGCCTCTGTCACTCCGACGTCGCAAATCGTCGGAACCCAAGCGGTTTTCAACGTCATTCTCGGCGAGCGGTATAAGACGGTCACCAAGGAATTTAAAGGCATCGTAAGGGGCGAATACGGTAAAACTCCCGTGGAAATCGACCCCGAATTCCGCAAAAATAATCGGCGACGAGCAGCCCATCACCTGCCGTCCCGCCGACCTGTTAAAGCCCGAGCTTGAAAAGCTCAGGGAAGAGGCAAAACCCTTTACCGAACAGGAAGAGGACGTTCTTTCCTACGCCCAGTTCGGGGCGGTTGCCGAAAAATTCTTCGAGAGAAGAAGGAACCGCCGTTACGGAGTCGATTCCGACGCCGATTTTCAAAAACAAAATACACTCCATGTGATAAAAAACATCCGTCAGACTTTGACGGATGTTTTTATGTTCATTTGTTTTTTCAAGCCAAATGAGAAGAACCGAAATGTCGGCAGGCGTCACACGGAAATGCGTGCGGCCTGACCGATGCTTACCGGTGAAATTTTATTAAGCTTTTCCACCGCCTCAAGTCTCAAACCTTTAACGGCATTATAATCAAAGTTTTCGGGAAGCTTTCTGACCTCAAGGCGTTTTTGCTCGTCAATTTGAGCCTGCTGCCATTTGATATATCCCTCATACTTAATTTCAATTTCGGCCTGCTCAAATATTTTCTCGGGATAATTTGGGCGGGAGGTGTCGGTCGGCGAAAGAATTTTGTAGCAAAGCTCGGGACGTCGTATAAGGTCGGCAAGCTTTTTGCACCGGTACTAAGAACGGGGAACCGCAGCTTTCCAAAATTTCATTAAGCTTCTGCGACGGAGCGACGCTTGTCTTTTTTTTGCACGGGCAATTTCCCGTTCCTTCATATCCTTTTCGGCCAAAAATCTCTCATATCTTTCCTTTGATACCATACCGATTTCATATCCTCTCGGCATGAGCCGTTCCTCGGCGTTGTCCTGCCTTAGAACAAGACGGTATTCCGAACGCGACGTCATCATACGGTATGGGTCGGAGCAGCCCTTGTCACCAAATCGTCGATAAGTGTTCCGATATAGCTTTCAGAGCGCCTTATTATAAAGGGTTCCTTGCCCTGAACCTTTTTTTGCGGCATTTATTCCGGCAATCAGCCCCTGTGCGGCGGCCTCCTCATATCCGGACGAGCCGTTAAACTGACCCGCACCGTACAGCCCGTCAAAGCCCTTGATTTCAAGGGTGGGTTTAAGATAAAGCGGATCGATGCAATCATACTCAATGGCATATGCGGGACGCATTATAACAACGTTTTCAAGCCCCTCTATGGTGCGGTACATCTCAACCTGAACATCTTCGGGAAGGGAAGTGGAAAGTCCCTGAAGATACATTTCCTCGGTATAAGTCCGCACGGCTCGACAAAGCGTCTGATGCCGTAATTTGTCGGGAAAGCGAACGATTTTGTCCTCAATGCTCGGGCAATAGCGCGGTCCCACGCCTTCGATTTTGTGCCCGTACATGGCCGAACGGTGAAGATTTTCAGAATAACTTCCTTTGTCCTGTCGTTCGTATAAGCAATATAGCAGGCGGCCTTGTTGCTCAGAGAATCTTTATCCGTGTCAAAGGAAAAGGGAACTATATTTTCATCCCCGTCCTGGCGCTCAAGCTTTGAAAAATCAATCGAACGGCGGTGAACCCCTTGCGGGGTGCCGGTTTTAAAACGGCGCAGAGGAACGCCGAGAGCCTTAAGACAGAGCGAAAGGCTTGTTGCGGGAAACATTCCGTCGGTCCGCTTTCATAATCCGTCGCCCACAAAAACCTTTCCTCCGAGAAATGTTCCCGTGGCAAACACCACCGTTTTGCAGGTGTATACGGCATGGAGCTTGGTTTCGATATTCAAAAATCTCCGTTTTTTTCGACCGAAAGAATCTCGGCCTGTTTAACCGTCGATTTTCCTTAAGCTCAAGACGGTGTTTCATATAACCGCTGTATTCACGTCGGTCGATCTGCCCGCGTAAGGAATGAACGGCGGGACCCTTTCCGCGGTTAAGCATTCTTGCTTTGAATCAGATTTTATCGGCCGCACGGCCCATTTCCCCCCGCCGGAGTGCGTCGATTTCTCTGACAAGGTGTCCCTTTGCGGTACCTCCGATGGAAGGGTTGCATGGCATATTTCCCACCCAATCGAGAGAAATGGTAAAAACCGCGGTGTTGCACCCGAGATGGGGGCGGCGTAAGTGGCTTCGATACCGGGCGTGGCCTGCTCCGATAACCGCGACATCAAAATTTCCGCTTTAAAACTCATTTTTACACCCAAAAATCAACATTTGCTTTATTCAAATCATTATACCGCTTTTTTGGGTTTGTCACTTTTTTTACGTAACAAAACAGATTTTTTTCATAGTATGTATCAAAACATATGAGGGTGAGCCATGCTGTCATTAAAAAGGGGAGACAAAATTTTTTTGGTGGGTATCGGCGGTGCCGGAATGACCGCTCTCGCATATTTTCTTAAAAGCGCGGGATATAGTGTTTTTCGGCTCGATATTCTTTGCGGTCAGAACGTGAAAAAAGCTTGAAAAAGACGGATTCAAGATTTTCGGGCAACATTCGTCGGAAAACATAAAAGGAGCAAAGCTTGTAATATACACGTCCGCCGTGAAAAGGACAACGCCGAAATAAAAGCGGCAAGAAAATCGAGAATAAAAACGCTTTCGCGCAAAGGCTTGTCAGCTCATTTCAAAGGAGTTTAAAATGTCATTGCTGTTTCCGGAACCCACGGTAAAACAACCGTTTCTTCAATGATATATCACATTTTAAAGTCCTCCGATACCGTCCCTCGTCGCTTATCGGCGGCGACTTTGACGGAAACGGCGGCGGAATTTTTGACGGAAAGGATTTTCTTGTCATCGAAGCCTGCGAGTATGCAAAATTTTCTTCTTCTCCGCCCGACCGTCGGAGTTGTTCTTAACATAGACAACGATCATCTTGAGGTATACAAGACCGAAAAAAAAAGCTTAAGGGTGCTTTCGAAAAATTCGCCGCACGGTCGAAAAAGGCAATCGTTTGTTCCGATTTCGGCTTAAAAGCTCTAAAAACACCCTTTTCTTCGGCACTAAAGCAAAGGACAAATACCGTGCCGTTAAAATAACCGAGAGCGAGGGTTTTTGCTACTTTGACCTTTATGAAAAAGACAAATTTTTAAGCAGGGTGAAGCTTAAAATATCGGGAAAACATAATGCTTTAAATGCCCTTGCGGCAATTTCGGTATGTCTTGAATATAATTTGATTTCAAAATGTCAAATCGGCAATCAGGGGATTTCTCGGTGTAAAAAAGAAGATTTGAAAAAATATACGAATGTGAAAAATTCACGCTTTATGACGACTACGGTCACCATCCCTCGGAGATACAAACGGTTATTGACACCGCAAAATCAAAGGGATATAAACATCTCACACTTTGTTTTCCAGCCCTTTACCTTTTCCCGAACGGCTATTCTGTTCAACGATTTTATAAAGGTTTTAAAAAGGCCGATTGCGTAATTGTTTGTCCCATAATGGGCGGACGGGAGGATAACATCTACGGCGTCAACTCAAAACAGCTTTGTAAAAGGCTTGAAAATGCCTTTTATGCCGATGATTTCGACACGGCCGCAAGTTGTTGTCGAAATATTTGCAAAAGAGGGAGAATGTATTGTAACCGTCGGTTGCGGAAACGTTTATGAGGTCGGTAAAAAGATAATTTCAAACTATGAAAAAAATCAGAATAGAAAAAAACCTTTGTCATATCTTTTTATGACTGGAGGTATTAAAATGAGCCAAGAAACGCAATCGGTCAAAAAGACCCAACAATCTGATTGTAGAAAGCAGAAAGAAAATGTCCGTCAGCGGGGTAAAGGACGTTGCAAGCTTTGACGACAACACCGTCATTGCGCTGACAGACCTCGGTGAGCTCACCGTAAGGGGGAGAAAAATCTTCGCGTCGACTGTCTTTCGGTGGAAACGGAGAGCTTGAAATATCGGGAACAATAAACGGCGTCATGTATACCGATGACAAAAAGGTCCAAAGCGGATTTTTCGCGAGGTTTCTTAAATGAGCCTGACGGAATTTCCCGTCGAAAAAAGTCTCGACCAATGTAAATGGCTGTTTTATGCGGTGATTTTGGGTTTTTTCCTTTGCGCAATATATGAAATATTCCGCGCATTTCGCTCGGAAATACGACACAAAAATTTCGCGGTTTTTTAGAGGATGTATTTTTCTTCGTAATATGCGCTTTTGTTTTCTTTTTGTTTTTCGATTATCAGCGAGGACGGAAAAATCAGAATATATTGCCTTGTCGGCTGCTTTGCGGGCAGCGTCATTTGCCGCATGACCGCAGGAAAATATATAAAAAGTTTTTTTCGTTGATAATCGGTTTATTTACGAGGATTTATAGGTTTGCGGCAGAAAAAATAAGCGTTCTTATAAAAAAGGGAAGAGCATGGTCGACAAAGCAAAAAATAAATCTTAAAAAGAAAGATAAAAAGTAAAAAAGCCTTTGAAAAAGAAGTAAAGGTGTAGTATAATTCAAATAACAATATCTGCGTTTCGGAGGAAAAACCGATGACGGCAAAAATAAAATTTTATCAAGGCGGTGCTTCTTGCTTTTTGTAATAATGTGTCGTCAATATCGTTGTAACCCAAGTTAAATACAGCCGCGACAAAGCGACGCTTGATTCGGCAAAATCCGAAGAGGCCGCATTGAGCCAACGTGTGGAAGCACTTAAGCAGAAGGTCGAAAACGGTTCCGCCGACGGAATGCTCGAAGAAGCCTCCGGAAAGAGGTTATATAAAATCCGAGAAAAGGAGTATGTTGATATTGCAGGAAACTGATTTTCGGTTTTTTGCATTGTATTTTAATTCAGGAGGAAAAGTTAAATTTATGGCGCTTTGAGATTGGGACAGCGATGAGGGAACTGTCACGGAATTACAAAATTGGAGATTTGTGTCGCTTCCCGAGGAAAATCCGAATGGTTCACATTTCCGAAGTTGCCGACGTGTATGTCAATGAAATCAGAGACTTTGTCAGCGAAGGGCAGACCGTCATAGGTGAAGGTCATTTCCATCGGAAACGACGGAAAGATAAGTCTGAGTATGAAAAAAGCGGTGGAGAGAGCTCAGCCGCGCAGGGATAAACCCTTTAACAGACAGAATTCCGCACCTCAAAAGCCCCGTCCGAAAAAAGAAACCGCAATATCCCGTTTTCACCGGAAATCCCGACCTTGATTGACTCCCACCAAAAGCGGAAATGCCGCCTTTGAGGACATGATGCAAAAAATATAAACAGTCGAGCGAGGAAAAAATGTCCGATATGAAAAAGCCGGTTTTCAAAAACGCGGCTCGTCAAGGCGCGGCGGAAGATAAATTATGATACCCGGCGTTAAACGGGGTATTTTGTTGTTGTTCAAAATTAGGAGGATTAAAATATCATGAAAGCTACCGAAAAATCAATGGATAAAATTGTCGCCCTTTGCAAAACCGCGGTTTTATATATGCGGGCTCCGAAATATACGGCGGTCTTGCGAATTCTTGGGACTTCGGTCCTCTCGGCGTAGAATATAAAAACAACGTAAAAAAGGCCTGGTGGAAAAAGTTTGTTCAGGAGTCTCCCTACAACGTCGGACTTGACAGCGCCATTCTCATGAACCCTCAAACTTGGGTAACAAGCGGCCATGTGGGCGGGTTTTCCGATCCGCTTATGGACTGTGGGCGATTGCCACACCCGCCACCGTGCGGACAAGCTTATCGAGGATGCGGGCGAGCTGCCGAGGGCATGACCTTCGAACAGATGACCGACTATATAAAAGAGCACGGCATTGCTGTCCCGAATGCGGAAGCAAAATTTCACCGACATCCGTAAATTCAACCTCATGTTCAAAACATATATATGGGCGTAAGCGAGGATGCCAAAAACGAGGTTTATCTCCGTCCCGAAACGGCTCAGGGCATTTTGTCAACTTTGCCAACATCCAGCGTACCACCCGAAAAAACTCCCTTCGGCGTTTGCCACGTCGGTAAAAGTTTCAGAAACGAAATCACTCCCGTAACTTCCTCTTCCGTCTCCGCGAGTTTGAACAGATGGAATGCGAATTTTTCTGCAAACCCGACACCGACCTTGAATGGTTTGACTATTGGAGAAGCTACTTGCAAAAACTTCCTCATTTCTCTCGGCATGAAGGAAGAAAAACATGCGGCTGCGCGACCATGAAAAGGAGGAGCTCAGCTTTTATTCCAAAGCCACAACCGACATTGAATATCTTTTCCCCTTCGGTTGGGGAGAGCTTTGGGGCATTGCCGACCGCACAAACTATGATTTGGGCCGCCACCAGGAGGCAAGCGGAAAGAGCCTTGAGTATTTTGACCCCGAAACCGCAGAAAATATATTCCTTTGTTGTCGAACCCAGTCTCGGCGCCGACCGTGTTGCCCTTGCTTATCTTTGCGAGGCATACGACGAGGAGGTTGTTGATGTCGAAAAGAACGACAGCCGCGTAGTTATGCGTTTTCACCCGGCGCTCGCTCCCTTTTAAGGCTTGCGTGCTGCCCCTTTCCAAAAAAGCTCGGCGACAAGGCAAAGGAAATCTATGCCGAACTTTCAAAATACTTTTATGGTGGATTATGATGAAGCCGCTCGATAGGCAAGCGTTATCGCCGACAGGACGAAATCGGAACGCCTTTTCTGCATTACCGTTGATTTCGAAACGGTGGGCGACGACACGACTCCCGCCGACAACTGCGTAACCGTCAGAGACCGCGACACCATGGAACAGCAGAGGGTCAAAATCGAAGACCTTCGCAGCTTTATCGAAAAGAAGCTTGAATTCTGAAATTAAAAGGGATACCTTTTTAAATCGGCAACTATTCTTATAGTTGCCGACATTGTTGTTAGGTTCTTTGAGTTTTCTTCAAAATCCCTCTTGCCAATTTTATCGGCGAGGTGGGAATGGGATATTTCAAACAGCCTATGACCTTTACCTGCCGTTTTATTCGGTCGCAATTTCCGGTTTGCCGGTGCTGCTGTCGCGGCTGGTCGCAAGGTCGGTTTCCCTTAACGACGGAAATGGAGTTAAATCCGCTTTTTTCTCCTGCCGAATTCTTTTGCGGTTTTCGGTGTAATAATGACCGCGGCAGTTGTTTTGTGCAGTCTTTTTCTCACTCTTTTCGAGGAGCCGACGACGCCAAAACGGCCGTGTCATGTTATTGTCCATGCGTGCTTTTTCCTCGCTTATGGAATTTACCGCGGATATTTTGAGGGCATAAACAACATGGCCCCTGCCGCCGTTTCACAGGTCATCGAAGCGCTCTGAAAGGCCGTTGCGGGCGTTTGCCGCCGCCGCCGTACTTAAAATTTGCGGCTTTCGGTCGGTATTCAGGCTGGGCGCTGCGGGCGGTGTGTGCTTGCGGGTACGGTTTTCGGATTTTTATACCTTTATTTTAAATTTAAAAGATACGGCTTTAAATGCTCAAAAAAAAGAGAGCACACTTCCCGACGGATATATGAAATTTCTTTTTTTCGCTTGCGGTTCCGATTGTGGTCGGCTCGCTGATAACCCAAATTTCGGGTCTTGTGACGTGCTCACCGTTTCAAATGGGCTGATAAATCAGGTGCGCAGGCGTTCCATATCTTTACGGTGTTTTCGCGGCTTTGCCACTCCGATTTATGCCCTTGTTCCGAACCCTACGGCAGTTATCGGAGTGGGGCTCATTCCGTCTCTCACAGGCTTTGGGAGACGGGGGACAGGGGAGGCTGCAAACAGAACTCTTCACTCGGTGGTAAAACTGACGTCGGTTATCGCTTTTCCCACCGCCGTTGGAATTTTTGTGCTGAGCCGTCCGTTGCTTGAGCTGCTTTATTCGTCAAAGCCCTACGGTGCCGAAATTGCTTCACACCAGCTGAGAATTTTAAGCCTTTGCGCCGTTTTTTGCGGGTTTTCGTTCCCTTCACGGCGGTTTTGCAGGCCGTCGGAAAGAAAAAATTCCCGTAGCAAATATGTTTGTCGGGGTAGTGTTAAAGCTTGCCATAAACATTTTTCTTGTGCCAAGAACCGAATTTAACGTTAACGGAGCGGCAATCGGAACAACCGTTTGTTATCTCTACATTTTCATTGCCGATTTTATCGCAATTGTTAGGACAACAGGCTTTTGCGCCGAACTTGCTAAAGTTTTGCCTTTCCCGTTATTTCGGCGGCGTGTTCCGGCCTTTCGGCTCATTTCGGGCATTTGCTGCTTTCGGGCTTTGTTTCGCCAAAGCTGACCGTTCTTTCGATTGCACTTGCGGGTTTTTTTTGTATATTTGATTTTTATTTTTACTTTTTCAAGGTCATTTCTCCCAAAGAGATACTCAAAGGGTAAATTCTCATGATAGAAATAAACAAGGAAAATATAATATCGACGATCTTCTTGAAATAATGAAGGAGCTCAGAAGTCCCAACGGCTGCCCTTGGGGCAGGGAACAGGATCACCATTCGATCAGAAATGATTTTATCGAGGAAACCTATGAGGCAATCGATGCCATCGACCGAGACGACGCAACGGATATGTGCGAAGAGCTCGGGGACGTGCTTCTTCAGGTTGTTTTTCACAGCCAAATCGAAGCCGAAAAGAAGTCCTTTGATTTTACCGATGTTTGCGACGGAATTTGTAAAAACTGATTGAACGGCATCCTCATGTTTTCGGCTCGGTTAACGTTAATAATTCCGACGAGGTTCTCGATAGTGGGATAAAATCAAGCAAAATCAAAAATCAAACCACCACCGATACCAAAAGCGTTCCGATGGCTTTCCTGCCCTGCTTCGCGCCGAAAGGTGCAAAAAAGAGCCAAAAAGCGGGTTTTGATTGGGACAATGCGGAGGATGCCTCAAAAAATCGATGAAAACTTTGCCGAATTTAAAGGAAGCGGTTAAAAACGGTAATCAGGAGCAAATGTTTGAAGAATACGGTGATTTGCTCTTTTCCATGGTGAATGTCTCCGTTTTCTCAAAATAAATTCGAACAGGCTTTTGCACTGGAGCCGCTGACAAATTCATCAAAAAAGGTTTGAGAAAAGGTCGAAAAAGCTTGCGGAGCAAAAATCGACATGAAAAGCTCCCTTTATTGATGGATATTTCTCGAGATATTGCCTGACGGTGGCCTCCGATCGGGAATAGCTGCGGTATAGCTGTCTTTATCATGCATTGTTCGGTCGTTAATCGTCACAATACCGTTATTGTTAAGCACTTCGGCAATGGCGTCGCCCACCCTTACCGTATTTTTTCGACGTGTCGGTCGAACGGGAGCCGTCGTCGTTTTTAACATAAAATCCGCTGTCGGAGTCGGAATAGCTTTCGGTTCCGTGGGTGTGATATATAAGCACCTGCGGCTCGGAGCTGTCCTCGATTTTAAACGGAAGTCCTTCGGACAGAAGGGAAGATACGTCAATATCGACACCGGCCGTGTTGTTATAGTGAATTCCCTCGGAAAAGGAATTTCCGGCCGACGGTTCAAGCGCGACGGTCTTTATGTCTCCCGTTTCCGTCTGTCGGGCGTTCGACGGCCGCATCGCTCTGCCCGACACTTGAAACCTCAGGCTGCAGAGCAACTCTTTCGCCGTCCGACGGCGGTTCTGTATTACGTTTATATTCTCCGCTTTATATCCCACCGATAAAAGCTGAATTTTCACCGAGGCATTAAGCAGAGATCGTGATATATTTGTCATCTCGCCGCCGAAAAATATTATTGCCGAAAAGACGGCGAAAAACATAAGGGCGGGAACATAGGATTTTTTCACCTTTACTTTCACTTACTTTCATTTTTTATATTTTTATGCTGGTAAAGGCAAAAAAAGACCGTCTGCAAAGGCCGAGTGTTCACAAGGCCGATTTCAGACGGTGATTTTTTATTAAGCGTTAAGTGCCATGCTGAGCTTTGATTTTATCAGCTCAACATCCGGATTGGTAATCAGAAGAGAAATGTCGATTTCTGAGGTGGTTATCATCCTGACATCGGCATGGGTTGCGGCGACGGCGTTAAAACCTCGGCCGCAATTCCGTAGTTATTTTTCATGTCGTCTCCGCTTATGAGCAGCTTTGTATTACCGCTGCTGACCGAAATTTTGATTTTCGGGAAAATTTCGCGAAGCTTTGCAATGGTCTCGAGAGCCGCTCCGAGATCGCTGTCTGAGAGGGTAAATGCGAGACCCGATGATGAACCTTTTGGCGGAGATTGGGAAATCATATCAATATTTATCTTCCCGACAGACAGCGCTTCAAAGGCAGAGGCCACAAAGCACAGATCGGCGGGCGCTTCATCGAGCACCACAAGAGTAATATCTTCGAAGGTAAAATTATATCCCATACTGTTCACCTAACACTTTCCGATAAGATCACCCATGTTATAAATTCCCGAGGGCTTGCCGACCATAAACAGAGCGGCGTTAAGAGCTCCGACGGCAAAAAATTTCACGGGAACGCGCCGAATGGGAAACGGTTATTATTTCGTCTCTGCCGGCAAAGATGACCGAATGTTCGCCCACAATGGTACCGCCGCGAATGGCGTGCATACCGATTTCATCCTTTTCGCGTTTCTTGCGGCGCTCGTGACGGTCGTATACCAACTCTTTTTGTTGTTGCAGCCTTCCATAACCGCGTCGGCAAGCATATTCGCCGTTCGGACGGAGCGTCGAGTTTTTGATTATGATGAGCCTCGACAATTTCAATGTCAAAATCGTCCTCAAGCACGGTGGCGGCACGTTTACACAGTTCGGCAATAAGATTTACGCCGATTGACATATTAGCCGTGTAAAAATCGGAACCGTTTTGGATGCCTCGAAATCTGCTGCTTTTGCTCCTCGGAATATCCCGTAGTCACAAGCACGGCGGGCACCTTTATCAAGACAGAATTCAAAACAAGCCGCCGAGAGCCGCAGGGTTGGAAAAGTCAATGATCGTCGCACTCGCCGTCAAACTCCTTTATGTCGGAATAGACGGGAAATTCGTTTTTTGCTCATTGAAAATATCGGCTCCTCCGACAATTTCACAGTCGTCTCTTGCGGCAACGCAGGAAATGATGACCTGCCCCATACGGCCGTTACAGCCCGAAAAGAAAAATTTTTACCATAGTTTTCACATCCGTTTAATTTAAAGAAGATTTACTCCCTTGAGAGCCGCCTTGATTTTTCAAGCTTTTCAGGAGTGGTGGAGCAAAGGGGAAGGCGGCAGGGGCCGACATTATACCCGAAGATTCATGGCTTCTTTGACGGGAATGGGGTTAACGTCGATAAACATGCTGTTCATCAGCTCAAGATATTTGCTTTGCAAAGCGGTTTGCGTCCTTGAATTTTCCCTCAAGAGCAAGACCGGTTATTTCCGACATGGTTTGGGAGCAAAGTTTGAAAAACACCGAAATACTCCCTTGCCCCCGAGAGAAATCATGGGAATAACCTGATCGTCGTTGCGGAATAAATGTCAAGACTGTCGCCGCAAAGCGAAACGGTGTGAAGCTACGCTCGAAATATCACCGTTTGCCTCATAACGGCCACGATGTTTTTGTGAGCCGACAGAACCTGTATGTTTCGCAGGCAATATTCGTGCCGTGCGGGAAACATTGTAGGAGTATCGGAATATTGACTCGGTCGGCAATATGGGTGTGGTGCTCGATAAAGGCCATGCGAGGCGCTTGTTATAATAAGGCGAAACAAGCAGCAGACCGTCGGCACCCATTTCCTCGGCCTCTTTGGAAAGCTCGACGGCAAAAGCGGTGTCGTTGCTTCGGTCCCGGCAATGACGGGAATACGGTGGTTAACGGCTTTAATGGTGTGGCGCATGACCTCAACGTGTTCATCGCGGCTCAAGGTGCTTCCTTCGCCGGTTGTTCCGCAGGAAACGATTGCGGCAACTCCGCCTTCTATCTGCTCTTCAACAATTTCATCGATTTTCGAAAGATTTACCGAACCGTCCTCGTTCATAGGGGTGATAAGGGCGGTCGCCACTCCCCGTAAAAATTGACGCCATAATAAATTCCTCCCTGAAATTGACCGCGGCGCACGGGATTTTATTCCCGCGACGCGGAGTTAAATATCGTTAAATACTTACTTAATGGGCACTCAGTCCATATAGCCCTTTGCCGCAAGCTCGGCAAAGAACACACCACCCGGCAGCGCCGCGAAGAGTGTTGTGGGAAAGGCAAACAAATTTATAGTCATACTGCGTATCTTCGCGAAGTCTGCCCATGGAAATGGCCATTCCGTGCTCAAGCTCTCTTTCCAGTGAATCTGAGGACGGTCGGGCTCTTCAAAATAGTTAAGGAACTGCTTGGGAGCGCTGGGAAGCTCAAGACGCTGTGCCTCGCCGGCATATTCCTTCCACGTCTTTTTAATTTCCTCGATGGTGGGTTTCTTTTTGAAGGTGACAAAAACGGCGGCAAGGTGACCGTTGGTAACGGGCACGCGTATGCACTGAGCCGTAAAAGCGGGACGGGTTGCATTGACGATCTTATCGCCCTCAATGTGACCCCAAATCTTAAGAGGCTCCTGCTCGGATTTTTCTTCCTCCCCGCCGATGTAGGGAATAACATTGTCAATCATTTCCGGCCAACGCTCAAAGGTCTTTCCGGCGCCGGAAATAGCCTGATAAGTGCAGACAAGAACCTTTTCGGGCTCAAATTTCTCAAGAGGGAAAAGGGCGGGAACATAGGACTGAAGAGAGCAGTTGGACTTAACGGCCACAAATCCTTTTTTGGTGCCGAGTCTCTTTCGCTGAGCCTTGATTATCTCGATGTGATCGGCATTAAGCTCGGGAACCACCATGGGCACGTCGGGGGTGCCGCGATTGGCGCTGTTGTTGGAAACAACGGGGCATTCAAGCTTTGCATAAGCCTCTTCAAGAGCCAATATCTCATCCTTTTTCATGTCGACGGCGCAGAAAACGAAATCACAGATTTCGGCGACCTTTCCTTGTCGGCCTGAGCGTCCAAAAAGAACCATGTCCTTCATGCTCTCTGGGATAGGGGGTGTCCATTGCCCAACGGGACGAAACAACGTCCTCGTATTTTTTACCTGCCGAACGGCTGCTGGCCGCAAGAGCCGCAACATTAAACCAAGGGTGGTTCTCAAGCAGGGTGGCAAATCGCTGACCGACCATTCCGGTTGCACCGATAATACCGACATTATATTTTTTCATAATTTTGTCCCTCCAAAATCAATAAATGGCTTGTAAAAAAACCGCAACTGTACTATAATACAAATTACTTCTAATTATAATATCATTTAAGCTTTACTTTGTCAAACGAAATAAGAGGGAAAATATGAATAAAAGCGATTTTTTTTACGACCTGCCCGCCGAGCTTATTGCTCAGCACCCCTGTGAAAAGCGTGACAACTCCTCGCTCATGCATCTCAACCGAAAAACAGGCGAAATCGAACACCTGAAATTTTACGATTTACCGAGCCTTTTAAATGAAGGAGATACGGTAATTTTAAATGATACAAAGGTTCTTCCCGCGCGTCTTTACGGCACAAAAATCCCCACGGGGGCGGTTGTGGAATTCCTGCTGCTCGAGCAGCAGCCGGACGGAGCATGGATATGTCTTGCGGGCCCGGGAAAGAAGGCCAAAAAAGGGCGACCGTTTTCCTTCGGCGAAGGCAAGATGTCCTGTGAAGTGGTCGATGTAAGGACGACGGAAACAGGGTCGTTAAATTTGAATATGACGGGAATTTTTACGAAATTCTCGACGAAATCGGAAACATGCCTCTTCCGCCTTACATTACCGAAAAGCTTAAAGACAAATCAAGGTATCAGACGATATACGCAAAGCACCTCGGTTCGGCCGCCGCTCCACGGCGGTCTGCACTTCACCGACGAGGTTTTTGCAACGCTTTGGGGAAAAGGGTATAAACATCGGATATGTCACCCTTCATGTGGGGCTCAGGAACCTTCCGCCCGGTTAAGGAAGAAAAAATCGAAGATCATCTTATGCACACCGAAAGATATTATGTTCCCAAAAGCACGGCCGAGCTGATCAACGCCACAAAAAGGCCGGAAAACGCGTTATTTGCATCGGTACAACCAGCTGCCGAACCCTTGAGGCCGCCGCGAAGGACGACAGGACAATGGAGGAATGCTCCGGCAAAACCGATATTTTTCATATATCCGGCTATAAATTCAAATGCATGGACGGTCTCGTAACCAATTTTTCATCTCCCCGAAAAGACGCTTATAATGCTCGTCTCGGCCTTTGCGGGTTACGAGCATACCATGAATACCTACAAAATCGCCGTAGAGAAAAAATATCGCTTTTTTCAGCTTCGGCGACGCCATGATTATACTTTAAAATTAAACCAAATCCATTTTAACGGGTTTTTAAATGTTTAAACTGATAAAAAAAAAGGAACGGCAAAGAAGAGGGCGTTTACCACCGTTCACGGTTCTTTTGAAACCCCTGCGTTTATGAATGTCGCCACCTGCGCCGCCATAAAAGGTGGACTGTCCGCCCTCGACCTAAAAGCAGGTCAAGTGTCAGGTCATGCTTTCAAATACCTATCACCTTCATCTTCGCCCGGTGACAAAAACGTCAAAACCCTCGGAGGACTTCACGAATTCACCCGATGGGACGGCCCCATTCTCACCGACAGCGGCGGATTTCAGGTTTTCCCTTGCAAAGCTGCGTCATATAACCGAAGGGGTGGAATTCAACTCTCACATCGACGGACATAAAATTTTTATGGGGCCGGAGGAGAGTATAAATCAGTCAAACCTCGGTTCTACCATTGCAATGGCCTTTGACGAATGTGTGGAAAATCCCGCAAAATATGAATATGCCAAAAAATCCTCCGAAAAAGAACCGTCAGGTGGCTTGCGCGGTGCAAGGAGGAAATGAAAAGACTTAATTTTCTTGAGGATACGGTCAATAAAACCAATTGCTTTTCGGAATAAATCAGGGCTGCGTTTACGACGATCTGAGAATCGAAAACATGAAACAGATTGCAAAGCTGGATTTGGACGGTTATGCAATAGGCGGTCTTGCCGTGGGTGAGCCGCCGAGGATATGTACAAAATTATTTCGGCGGTCGAGCCCTTTGCTCCCTGATGATAAAATCCGTTATCTCATGGGAGTGGGAACTCCGGCCAACATTCTCGAGTCGGTGGAAAGGGGAGTGGACCTTTTTCGACTGCGTCATGCCGAGCAGAAATGCACGCCACGGCCACCTTTTCACCAAAAAGCGGCGTTATAAGCATCAACAATGCCAAATACGCCCCTCGACACCGACCCCATCGACAGGGGAATGCGGTTGTCCTGTTTGTCGGAATTTCAGCAGGGGCATATGTACGCCATCTGCTTGTTGCAAAGGAAATGCTTGGAATGAGGCTTGCCGTCATGCACAATCTTTGGTTCTATAATAATCTTTATGGAGTGAAATAAGGCTTTGCTCTTGACGAGGACAGATTTACGGAGTATAAGGAACAAATGCTGCCCATACTCTCCCGCAGAATTTAATATTTTGTAAATTTGATATTTTTTCTTGCAAATAATACTGATTTGATATATAATTAACTGGATAAAGCTTTGGAGGTAAAAAAAATGGCAATTGCAATGGACACCGCCGCAAACGGAAGCGGACAATCTCTTTGGTTGATGCTCATATATATGGCCGTCATTTTCGGCATTATGTATTTTCTTCTCATCCGTCCTCAGAGAAAGAAACAAAAAGAAGAGGACAAGATGCGTAACAACATCCAAATCGGCGATGAAATAATCACCATCGGCGGTATTTACGGCCGCGTTGTTGCTGTCAAGGAAGATTCCTTTATTATTGAATCCGGTCCCGACCGCAGCAAATACAGAATGGCTCGTTGGGCTATTCAGACCAATCTTACCGTTCATGCCGACGATGATGACGCTCTGCGGATTCCAAAAAGAAATAAATCGGAATAATTAAAGACCTCCGCGAATAATCTTTAACAGGTTATTTGCGGAGGTTTTTTTATGAACGAAGAATATACAAAAAGGATTAAGTGCTGTTTTAAGGGCGGTTTGTTCGACTTATCGTCATGCTGATTTTATACACCGCGGCGGCGGTTATTCTGATATCTGTAGAGATTTGAATGACGGAACGCTGAATTTGCTTTCACTCGTCGTGTGCGGGCAGGGTGCGCGGCAAAGGCCGGAAAGGAAAACAAAAAGGACGGAATTAAAATCGGAGTCATCATCGGACTCCCGATTTTCGCAGCGATAACAATTGTCGGGTTGGCGCTCGGCGGCAGTTTTTCGCTGCTTACCTTACTGAGACTTGTCACGGTGATTATCTGTTCGGTTGCGGGCAGCGTGTTCGGAGCCAACCGTGCGGGAAAAAAGAAGAATGAAATAGCAAAAACGGCAGTTGTTGTATCAAAGGCAGCTGCCGTTTCAATATATGATGTGGTTTACATAAAGTAATTTACATAACATTCGCTTAAGATAACATAATGTTGTTTACATAATTGTACTTTTGAAAGGTTAAAATTTCGTAACAACTTGATTTTTCCTTGATAATTCAAATAAAATAAGGTATAGTATAGAGGTTGAGTTTAACTTGATCGAGCGACGTGTATCATGATTATGTCAATCGGTTTTATCGGGGCGGGCAATATGGCCTCGGCAATTATAGAAACCTTTTCGAAAGACGGTTACATAAAACCCGAAAACATCTACATATATGATACCGACATCGAAAAAAGCAAACGTTTTCGCAAAATATGGTATGCGTATATTTGCACCCGCGCAAAAGAGGCTTTTGACGGCAGAACATATACATTTCTTTTTGTATAAACCCCAAGTCTTCCGAGAATGTTCTCAAAGTTTTCGGGACTTGCAAATAATACAGACTGTATAGTCTCGATTATGGCAGGAATTAAGATTTTCGATATTAAAAGGTGTTCGGTGACATTCACACAATTCGTGTGATGCCAAACACCCATGCTTGTTTCGGGAGGCGCCTCTGCTCTCGTAAAACCGACGACGTTTCCGACGAGCTTTTTGCTCCTGTTTTTGATATTTTCAACAGTTGCGGAAAAAGCCGCCGTTGTTGAGGAAAAGGACATTTCCCGTCACCGCTTTAAGCGGAAGCGGTCCTGCATATTTCTTTAAAATTTGCCCGTGCTGCGCTTGAGGAGGCTGAAAAGCTCGGTCTTTCCGAGCAAACTGCTAAGGACTTGCTTTTTCAAACCATGAGAGGGCAGCGCAGACATGCTTGAGCAATCGGGATATCTCCCGACGAACTTGTTAAAAAATGGTCACCTCTCCCAAAAGGAACGACTCTGCCGCCAACGAGTCTTTTGACAGAGACGACTATGAAGGCTCGATAAAGCGTGCAATGAAAGCTTGCTTTGACCGTGCCGAGGAACTGTCAAAGCTTTAATACATATTTATCCTTTTGTTTCATATCTTGTAGGACAAGATATTGAGGTTTAATATGAAAGGATTTTATAACAGTATAAGGCTCAAAAAGGAAGTTCTCGGTTTCTTTTACAAAAATACCCGTTTCATTTTCATGTCGCTGTCGCTTGTGCTCGGCGTTCTTGCCGCACGCTGGCCTTTAAAAGCGGTTTCTTTTCCGACGGGAGTTTATACTCAAATCTTTTTTTCTTCCTTTGTAAGCTCGAGAACAAAGCTTTCGGCTTTCGAATTTTTCTTAATTCCTTTGCGGGAAATCTGATTTTTTTCTTTTTGGTTTCCTTTTGCTGCGGCCTGTTTCTTTTCGGAAAGCCGTTGTCCTTTGCCGTTCCTTTTTTCAAAGGCGTCGGCCTCGGATGTATTTGCTCGTCGGCATATTCCGTCATGGGCATCGAGGGAATGGCATTCTGCACCCTGATCATTTTACCCGAGCATTTGTCTTTTCCTGCGTGCTTCTTTATTGCTGTCTGGTGCGGGACAATTTTCCTCCGAGCTGTACAACCGCTGCTTTTCCGACGGGTCGGAGACTTAAAACCGAAATTCAAAAATACTGTATAGGATTTATAAAAATACATTTCGATCACTGTGTTCGGTTCTTTTAATCGACTGTTTAACCGTTTCCCTGTTTTCGGGCGCGTTTTCCCTGTGATCGTCGAGGGAGTTTTAATGATGACCGACTTTAAAGAAAGATTCGGTGAATATCTCAAAAAAAAAGAAAAAAGTGTCGGAAAACACACTTAACTCATATTTAAGGGATATTGAGCAGTTTCTCAATATCTTGACGGCCGAAAAATTTCCGCAAAGGACGTATCGGGCGACGAAATCGGTAAATACATATTCGGTCTCGAATCGAGGACGTTCGAAATCCAGCGTCAACCGTATGCTTTCGCCAAGATGTTTTACCGCTTTATGAATCTTCGAGGGCGAATGCCTGGTTGTCAATCCCGCGTCGGGCATGCTAAATCTTCAAAGCCCGATCAGAAGGCTCCCGAAATTTGACCGAAAACGAAATAGAAATGCTTCTTCGGCTCCCCGACCAAACCGAGCTTAAGGGCTGCAGAGACCGCGCCATGCTCGAAATACTTTATGCCACCGGAATCGCGTTTCCGAGCTTGTGGAGCTTCGGTCGACGACGTTAATCTTCAGGTCGGAATTCTTCATTGCCGAGGCGGCAAAACGAGCGAATCATACCGATTTATGACGAGGCGGTCCGTGCCGTCAAAGATTACATAGACAGGGTAAGAAGCATGATAATTCTCGATTTTAACGAGCCCGTGCTTTTTACCAACATGAACGGCTCTCCCATGACCCGCCAGGGATTTTGGAAAATAATCAAGACCTATGCAAAGCAGACCGCATAAACAAAGACATAACACCTCAAACCCTGCGCCATTCCTTTGCGGCTCACCTTCTTGAAAACGGTGCTCAGTTAAACGACATAAAGGAAATGCTCGGCCATTCCGACATTTCTTCCACTAAATGTATGCAAGACTTGTCGCAGAAATATAAAAATTCCTTACTCTCATTTTCACCCCAAGGCTCGCAGAGCATAATCGGAGGACTTTAAATTGGCTAAATTCAATATTTTCGGCGGATATTCAAAACCCGGCAAGGGTGTTTCAAAAAACGAGGCCTATGAAAAAGCGCTTTTGCAAAATACTTTGAAATACTCGGCAGAAAATTCTGGGACATCTGTATTTTAAGTCTCGTTTTTCTGCTGACCATGATTCCCTTTATAGCCCTTTCCTATTTGATTTTTCACCCTGATTTCGGGCACAAGGCTTGCTTCCGACCTTCAGCTTTCTCTCATCGTTATCGGAGCCCCTTTGCTTTTATCGGCCCTTTTATCGGAGGTGCCTGCCGAATTGCTCGCGATTTTGCAAGGGAAGAGCCGGTGTTTATATTTG
>VOFB01001998.1_pt1 | contig 23405 bp, 35 predicted proteins | sample 5384141 | NCBI WGS metagenome assembly VOFB01 (sample SAMN12384721, study PRJNA508395) | human gut metagenome | isolation source: healthy gut A | host: Homo sapiens | reverse complement strand
TATTCTGTTTTGTTCGCTGCCGTTCGGCTCGGAACGATGTTTATTATACCACAGGTGCAAAGAAAGTCAAGCATTTTCTGCAAAAATAGTACGACAAATTTTTTTTGCGAAAATTGTTGCATTCCGTATAGGCCGAATGGGGCGAAAAAATCCGGCGGAGTATGATACAATAAATATTACCCCTGCGGGGCAGCGGCCCGGCGGGACTATTTACGGAAGAGGGAAACTGCGAATGTTCAACATCATTATCTTTCTCATCGGTGCAGGCATCATGTTCTACATGGCATGGCGGAGCTGGTCGAGACGCCGCAAGCTCATGACCAGGGGCGAAAAGGTCGAGGCCGCTGTGGCAGGCACCGTCCAGAGCCGGGACGGCGAAGCCTACCTGCTGGAGTTCACCACTGCTGGCGGCACCCACCGCCTCCATTACCCCAAGTCTGCCAAGGGCAGAGAGCTTGCACAGGGAGCTGTCGTCACTCTTTATTATAATCCCGACGACCCCGCCGAGATGTATGTCGAGGGGGACAAGTCCGTCCTGGGTGCCGAGGTGCTGTATGTCGTGCTGGGCATCGTGCTGCTGGTGCTGATGGCCGGCATCGTCCGCTGAGAGGGGGGAGAAGAAAATGAAACTCGAGCATTTTGGCATGGCGGAACCCGGTGACTGCCGGGTGGTCTTTTCGCCGCAGCAGAAGAGCTGGAAGCGGCGGTGCAGGCCGAAAAGGCGGCCCCGGACGCTCCGCAGGACGAGGATGACCTGCTGACGGCGGCGGTCAATTGGGCGATCCTGGAGGGCTTCTCGCCCCTGTTCGCCCAGCTGATGCAAGAAAACGATCTGCAGCCCGTCACCGACCCGGATTTTGAGCTTCTGGCCGTGAATCGGGCCGAGGGCTTCCGGGCGGGGGTGCAGTTCTTCTGCCTGCCGCCGCTGGAACTGGGAGAGTACACCGGCTTTACCCAGCCCATCCAGCCCCGGCCTATCCGGGAGCTGACCATCGAGCTTGAAATAAATCGCCGCCACGGTGACGAAGACCGCGCCGCCGACGCCGAGGGCAAGCGCGCCCTCCGCGCCAGGGTGACGCAGGACATCTATGCCCAGCGCTGCCAGCAGGCCCGCGCCGTGGCCGAACAGGCCCTCATCGCCCAGCTGGGTACACACGTCACCGGCCCGCTGCCCAAGCAGCTGGTGGCCGGCAACTACTTTGCCGAGCAGCGCCAGTTCAATCTGCGGATGCAGGCCAACGGCGTCAACTTCGACCAGTACTTAAAGGTGCAGGGCCAGACGGTGGAAGAATTCCGAGCCTGGCTCCACGCCGAGGCCGAGCGCAAGCTGCGCAGCCGGATGGGTCTGCTGCTGGTGGCGCAGAAAGAAGGGCTCTGGCCGACGGAAGCCGAGGTGGATGACGAGCTTGCCCACTGGGACGCAAAGCGGGACGGGGAGCACACCTTCGCTTCCAACGACCGCCGCCGCGCCGCCCAGCGCATCGCATCCAGCCGCGCCGCTGCCTTTATTCTGGCCCACTCCACCCTCACACCGCCGCCTGCTGAGGCAACGGTGCTGAAAGCCGAAAACAGGTAAAAAAGAAACTATTGCCGACCCGCAAAAAATAAAACAGAGCAAACAAAAATGGGCTGTTGCAAATAGCCCCAACGAAAAAAATGAGATAGACTTCCCCGAAAGGGGTTGCCTATCTCATTTTTTGTTGTAAACTGAGGTTGTGAAAAACAAATACAACAAGAACAGTATACAGAAAAGGGCGGCATCTACTCCACCCGAAAGCTGGAGCTTGCGTGCCAAAGCTCGAAACCCGTCAGAACAAAGCACCTCTCCACTGCATGAAATCATTGAGATACCGCTGCTTTATCCTCTGGCCACGATCTTCTGAGCGCCGCATAGGAAATAAGGAAGTTTGCAAGCCAACCTGCCGGGACTGCAAGCCAGACAAATGCAATGCCAAAACGCGGTGCACAAATCAAAGCAACAGACAAGCGGATCGCAAGGTTTACCATATTTGCAATAAGAAACGGACGCATGATTCCAAGTCCGCGAAGAACGCCATCAGTTGCCATCTTGATGCCCATGAAGATGAAAAAGTAACCAAGCCATCTCATATAATCACCGGACACCTGATAGGCCAACGCGGTTCCGTCTTTTCCCAGGAACAACGAGGAAATCTGTGTGTGCAGTGTTTCAATGACTACGAAAGCAAGAACTGCAAAACACAGATCCAACACCAGTGCAGCATGATATCCTTTTTTGATGCGCTCAATTTTCTTTGCGCCAAGATTCTGGGATACAAACGGCGAAACTGCATTGCCGATGGATACGAAGATCAGCGAAAAAACATTTTCTACCCGCATCGTTGCCGCATACCCGGCAAGTGCCTGTGTGCCGAAGGGATTTACCACTGCCTGCACGATCATCATACCGATAGACACTGTGGACTGCTGCAAAACCGATGGCACCGCAATGCGAAGCATGGAATACAGCTCCTGCCGGTCGAACCTGCTAAAGGAGCTCTTGTATTGCCGCATCCGAGACAGAAAGATCAAAAACGAAAACACGGCAGAAATTCCTTGTGCGATCAAGGTCGCAAGGGCTGCACCAAACACCCCCAGACCAAGACCAGCCACCATCCAGAGATCCATAAAAATATTCAGGATAGATGAGAAGATCAGCAGTCCCAACGGAATTTTGGATTCACCGATGGAAGTGAACATGGTGGAAAGAATGTTGTACATGAATAGAAACGGGAAACCCACAAAGTAGACACGCAGATACAATACTGCTTCTTCCAATATATCGGCAGGGGTCTGTAATCCGCTCATCATGAAGTGGGAAAAGCAAAAGCCAAAGACACCAAGGACAACGCTTAAGATCAAAAAGCTGATCAGGGACGTTGATACAATGGTTTTCATTCTACCATAATTTTTTGCACCAAAACAGCGGCTTACAAGCACACCTGCGCCCACACCAGCACCAAGCGCCACACAAATAAAAACATTGGTCAGTGCAGCACAAGCGCCAACAGCCGCAAGTGCCGAGGAGCCAACAAATTGACCAACGATTATGGAATCGGCCATATTGTATACTTGTTGGAAAAAGCTGCCAAGGATCATCGGCATCGCAAAAACAGTCAGCGCTTTAAGGGGTGGATCTGTAATCAAATATTCATCTTTCGACACGATTATATTCCTTCTCAAAATCTTTTATCGCAAATTTTATCGCAAGTCAAGAAATTAGTGCAGCATTCAAACGGCATCTTTGCGATATGCAATTTACCGTTGCTGCATTAAAAAGTTGAATTGCTATAAGTTGAAGCGTTAAGTCTCCACGCCCTCGAATTGGCTGTTGTAGAGCTTGGCGTAGAAGCCGCCCTGCGCCAGCAGGGTATCATGGTCGCCCTGCTCCACGATGTGGCCGTCTTTCATTACAAGGATGACGTCGGCCTCCCGGATGGTGGAAAGGCGGTGTGCCACGATGAAGCTGGTGCGGCCCTGCATCATCCGGGCAAAGGCTGCCTGGATACGCACCTCGGTGCGGGTGTCGATGGAGGAAGTGGCCTCGTCCAGGATCAGCATGGGGGGCAGGCAGAGCATCACACGGGCGATGCAGAGCAGCTGCTTCTGGCCCTGGCTGATGTTGCCGCCGTCCTCGGCGATGACCGTATTGTAGCCCTCCGGCAGGCGGCGGATAAAGCTGTCGGCATGGGCAGCTTTGGCCGCTGCCACCACCTCGTCGAGGGAGGCATCCGGCTTGCCGTAGGCGATGTTCTCCCGCACGGTACCGGCCCGGAGCCAGGTATCCTGCAGCACCATGCCGTAGCTGCCGCGCAGGGAAGCGCGGGTCACATCCCGGATGTCGGTGCCGGACACCTTGATGGAGCCGCCGTTGACATCATAGAACCGCATGAGCAGGTTGATGAGGGTGGTCTTGCCGCAGCCGGTGGGGCCGACGATGGCGATGCGCTGGCCGGGCTTGACGTCCAGAGACAGGCCCTCGATGAGCGGGCGGTCGGGCAGATAGCGGAAGGAGACGTCCTCGATCTGGACGCGGCCGTCCGGCTGCAGCTTTGCGGCGTTCTCGGCTTCGGGTGTCTGGTCTTCGGCGTCCAGCAGCTCGAACACGCGGGCTGCGCAGGCCAGGGCGTTCTGCAGCTCGGTGACCACACCGGAAATTTCGTTGAAGGGCTTGGTGTACTGGTTGGCGTAGCTCAGGAAGATGCTCAGCTGGCCGATGGTGATGCCTCCGGCTACGGCATAGATCGCGCCCACGAGGCCGACGCCTGCGTAGACGATGTTGTTGACGAAGCGGGTGGCGGGGTTGGTCATGCTGGAGAAGAAGATGGCCTTCAGGCTCACGTCCTGCAGGCGGCCATTCACCTCGTCAAAAGCCTCGAGGCTCTGGGCTTCGTGGCCGAAGGCCTGCACGACCTTCTGACCCTCTATCATCTCGTTGACAAGGGCAGTCTGCTCGCCGCGCACGGTGCTCTGGCTCTGGAAATACTTGTAGCTGCGCTTTGCGAGAAAGCTGGCGACAACGAGGCTCAGCGGGGTGATGCAGACCACCACCAGCGTGATGGGGATGTTCTGCTACAGCATGAAGAGCAGGGTGCCGAGATGGTCAGCACACCCGAGAACAGCTGGGTGAAGCCCATCAGCAGGCCGTCCGCGAAGGTATCCACGTCGGCCACCATCCGGCTCACGATGTCGCCGGAGGGGTGGCTGTCGAGGTAGGAGAGGGGAAGGGTCTGGATCTTCCGCATGGCGGCGTTGCGCAGGTCACGGCTGACTGCGAAGGTGATGCGGTTGTTGCAGACGCTCAGCAGCCACTGCGGCAAAGGCGGCGACAACCGCCACCACGATGATCTCGTAGATGATGCGCAGCACGCCCGCGAAGTCCACGGCACCTTTGCCCAGCATCATGTCGATGGCGCTGCCGCAGAGGATGGGGATATACAGCTGGGCCGCCACGCTCACAGCGGCCACGATGAGGCTGCACACCACGAAGAAGCCGATAGGGGCTTGATCTTCTGCAGCACCCGGGTCATGGTGGCCTTGCTGCTGTTCAGGGGTCAGCTTGCTTTTTGCTTTTGCACTCATTTCTGCGCATCCCCTTTCTTGAACTGGCTCTCATAAATCTCCTTGTAGACCGGGCAGCTTTCCAGCAGCTCGGCGTGACGGCCAAGGCCCACCATGCGGCCATCGTCCAGCACGATGATCTGGTCGGCGTGCTGCAGGCTGGCGGCGCGCTGGCTGACGATGAAGACGGTCAGATCGCTGCCGGCAGAGCGGCCAGAGCCTTGCGCAGGGCGGCATCCGTGGCGTAGTCCAGGGCGCTGGCACTGTCGTCCAGGATCAGGATCTCCGGCTTGCCTACGAGGGCGCGGGCGATGGTCAGACGCTGTTTCTGACCGCCGGAGAGGTTGCGTCCGCCCTGCTCCACCGGCTCGTCGAGGCCGAGGGGCTTGGCTTTCACGAACTCCGCAGCCTGTGCCGTTTCCAGCGCAGCCCAGAGGTCGGCGTCAGAGGCATTCTGGCTGCCCCACAGCAGGTTGGAGCGGATGGTGCCGCCGAACAGCTGGGCCTTCTGCATGACCACAGCCACCTTGCCGCGCAGGGCTTCGCGGGGGTACTGCCGGACCGGTCGGCCCATGATCTCCACACTGCCCTCAGTGGCGTCGTAGAAGCGGGGGATGAGGCTGACGAGGCTGGATTTGCCGCTGCCGGTGCCGCCGATGACGCCGATGGTCTGGCCGCGCTTGGCGGTGAAATTGATGTCAGAGAGGCTGGGTGCGCCTGCGCCCTTGTAGGTCAGGCTCACATGGTCGAAACGGACGGCGTCGCCGGCCTTTTCCGCCGGAACATTGCCGGTGAGCTCAGCCGGGAACTCCATGCCGGGCTTTGTGTCCAGAACCGCCTGCACACGGCCTGCACAGGCCAGAGCCTTGCTCACCTGAACGATGAGGTTGGCCAGCTTGACCAGCTCGACCAGGATCTGGTTCATGTATAGTTGACCAGCGCAATGACGTCGCCGGAGGCCATGCCGCTGATGTTGATCTCGATGCTGCCTACATACAGCAGCGCCACGATGGCAAGGTTGATGATAACGTAGGTCAGCGGGTTCATCAGGGCGGAGATGTGGCCCACGTGGAGCTGCATTTGGGTCAGCAGCTCATTGGCGTCCTCGAAGCGGTCCACCTCGCTCTTTTCCTTGTCGAAGGCGCGGACGACGCGCACGCCGGTCAGGTTCTCGCGGGTGAGGCCAAGAACCCGGTCGAGGCGGGTCTGCACCGACTTATACAGCGGCCGGGTGACTAGTACAGGAAATCCAAAAAGCCAGTTTAAATCACGCCATTGCGCACCGTGCCCTGCCAGAACAGGGGGACCGCCGCACAGGGGATCCTGCAGCAGTCCCTTTTCAGGAGGGTAATGATTCGGAGAACAATGAGCGGCATCGGGCTTCCGCCTTTTGTAGCGGCACATCTCCCGGTCGGCCCGGTTCTTCACCGCCAGCACGTCCTCCCCAAAAAGGGAGCTGAACCAAAGGACACCGTGGGCAGAAAGTCCACGCCGCCGCTGTTCCAGCTGGCGTACAAACTCCTGCGCGCACTGGGCCTCCTGGTCGGCGTTTTCCATCAGCACGCAGAACTCGTCGCCGCCGGTGTTTAGTAGCAGTAGCCGCTGCGGGCATAGGCTTTTTTTGATGCAGCGGCCGATCTCGGCCAGACAGATATCTCCCCTGCAGGTGGCCGTAGCGGTCGTTGATCTGCTTGAAGTCGCCCACATCGAACACCACCAGCACCCCGCGCGGCGGCGCATCTCAGCAGTGCGGTTCAGATAGCTGTTCTGATTCAGCAGCCCGGTAAGGGCATCCAATTGGTTCCACATCTCGCTGCAGTAGATAAAGTACAGCACCGACAACAGGGTAACGCACAGCCATGTAACGTGAAGCTCCGGCAGTGTCACCTGAATGATGGTCTCAATGAGCAGAAAGAACATCAGGGGTAGATCAGCGCCCGGTTGCGGTTCTGGAATTCCCGCGCCGTGACGAAGGTGGACACCGAAAGATACACGATGGCCGCAAAGTACATGATGATATAAATATAGAAGTATTGCCCGCGGGAATAAACGTTGTCGGCGCTGACGGAGAACACCAGCCCGGCGGGATGGACAGAGCAAGGAGCAGCAGGTAGCACGCCTGCAGCACACCGCCGCCCTGAACCAGCGGTTCATCCTCTTTTTTCCGGTCCATGACATACACAAGGCAGAGACACACTCCCGGGGACAGGCCGAACCCGCCGGGGTGCCATCCACCGCCAGTGTCACCACCTCCAGCACCGGTATCATCGCGATCAGCGCAAAGGCAAAGAAAAATCCCTGCTTCTGCTTTTGTTCAGGGGACTCGCTGAGCTTTTGTGGAGGACGGCGAAGCTCAGCACAAAAGGTCAATGGCCGTTAATACATAAAAATATCCATTCATTGTGGCTTGTTTCACCCTTTGGACTTCTAAGTATCTTGGTCAGCCATCAAAATCCATCCCGGACCGTCCAGAACTTAGTCAAAGCCGCTATGTTCTTCAGATTGCTCATCTATCTCTCTGGCAATCGATTCACGACAACATTGTATCCATTAGACTCGTTTCAACCTCTCACAGCATGGCTTAAAGGAGACATATGTAATACCTCCACCAATAATCCCACCAGCAACCGGGATAGCCTTCTTGAAGAAACCGGAGAATACCTCTTTTGTCATTTGACACCGAACCATTTAGCAATGCTTTTTACGATTGGGTAAATTGCTCCTTTGGTCAGAGCCTTTTTCATCAGTTGCCTTTTCAACACCTTCGCCAAGCGCTTTCGCCATAGCTTTGATTGCATTGTTGGCACCCGCAACGCCAAACATCACACCCATGGCAATGATCAAAGTGTTCATCGTAGAAGTATCGATCTGTGCTTCATTATCAGCAGATATAATTTCTGGAAAGCCATATAGATACATCAGTTCCTGTGCTGCCGTAAGCGTGTAGCCATAATACTGCATGATATCTGTTGGAATGGTCGCTGCCATTGCTGCACCGCCGGGCGCTCCCAATGCGGCTGATTCCAGATACAAAAATACCGCTCATGCTGAATCACCGCGTCTGCAATTTTATTGATTTCTCCAGTGAAATGCCCGCCTTCATCGGGGTTGTTCTAACCGCTTTTTCAATGGTTGCAGCATCATAATGTGCGCGGAACTCGTTTGTCAAAAATCTGTTTCGCTCCACTTTCACACCCGGCGTTCTCAGCCCAAGGATAATGATATCTTCAATATCTACTTTGCCGTCGTGATTTGCATCCAGTTGATCCATAACAGCATCCTTTGCGGCAGCACCTGTATTTACAACTGTGTTCTTTCCGGCAGTCAATGCATCTCCGGTTTTAGTTGCAGCAATTTCGATGCCATGTACAATACCGGGAGCAACAGTCTCGTTGATCTTTTTGCATTCTCCTGCACAGTATGGATTCCGCTATACAATGCGTCTTTTATATTCAGCATATAGCCTTTCCTCTCAAGTTTCAATCAATGATATTATCTTTACTTTACATCATTTGCAAATCCGCAGGCCACGCATTTCCATGCTCCAGAAAGCGTTAAAAATCCGGGCTGAACATTCAGAAACCGTCCACAATGATCGCAAAACCAGAATATCTCACCTGATAACATATCGCTTTGTGCAATACAATACGAACACTTCTGGCAAGCCCACACATTATCTACCAGCAACATTGTCTCTCCGTCAACAAGGGCACATCATTGCTTTTATTTTTCTAAATCTCTGAAGGTCCTTTTTTCTTCTTCTGGCAAAGATGCAAAGCTCCGCACTGGTGCATTTTTTCCGACAGTTACTTTCAACTTTTTCGTAGCCTTTGGCGGTCAGGAGGGCAGATCACGGGCCATGGTCTCAGGATTGCAGCGACATAGACCACCCGCGTGGGGCCATCCTGGCCACGCTCTCAATGAACTGCGGGGGTCGAACCCTCCCGCGGCGGATCCATGAAGATCACGTCCGCACGCTCCCCGGCTGCGGCGGCTTCGCGGATCCAGCGGGTAGCGTCCGCGGCAAAGAAGCGGGCATTCTTTACGCCATTGTGTTTGGCGTTGCCAATGGCGTCCCGCACCGCTTCGCGGTTCACCTCCACACCCACTACCTGCTTTGCACCTGGTCGGCAGCCGGTCAGGCCGATGGTGCCGATGCCGCAATAGGCGTCCAGCACGGTTTCTTTTCCGGTCAGGCGGGCGGCATCCACGGCCAGTCCGTAGAGCACCTCGGTCTGGTCATGGTTGATCTGGTAAAACTGCGGGGCTCAGGGCATAGGTCTTGCCGCAGAGGGTATCCAGAATGAAGCCCTTGCCGTACAGCACCTTTTTCCTTTCTTCGCCCAGCACCACGCTGGTGCGGCGGGGGTTGTAATTCTGCACCACGGTGGTCACAGGGACGCCCGCGTCTCGGCTTCTTCCAAGAGGTAACGGACGAAGTTTTGGCACCGGGCAGAACGGGCTGGGCCGTGACCAGTACCACCATCACCTGCCCGGTGGCACCGCCCCGCCGCAGCAGGCAGTGGCGCACAAGCCCGGTGCCCTTGTCCTCATCGTAGGGCTGGTAACGGCAGGCGGCCGCCGCACGCACGGCCTCCATGGTCTTGTCCAGCCCTCCTTCCGGAAGTGTGGGCTAACCGCCTGCCGTTATGTGCAGTACCTTTTCATGTCTAATTTTAGCATATCTTGTGATAGAATGCAACGAAAAAGCTCCCGTAATGGGGAGCTTTTCGTTTTTCCGTCACCCATAGGGATCGTACAGGTCGTATTCTTCTGCCTCCTGATGCTGCTCCTCCAGCACCCGGATGGCCTGTTCCAGCTGGCTCTGGGAAGCGCCGCTCTCGCTGGCAAGGGCGCGGACCGCTTCGGGCAGGCTGCCGCCGAACAGGGTGTCCATCCGCTGGCGCATGGCCGCAACGCAATAGGCCCGGCGGGTGACCGTGGGCAGATAGGTGTTCTGGCTTCCCGCCTTGCCGCCCTTGACCCAGCCCTTTTCCTCCAGACGGTACAAAAAGTTGAGCACCGTGGCCGGAGCCCAGCCGGTGGCGGTCAGCTTTTCGCTGATATCCCGCCGGGTGGCCGGGGCGGGGCAGTCCCAGACCGCCAGCAGCACCTGCTCCTCGGCGGCAGAGAGTGGTTTCAGTCTGTCTGAAAGTCCGTACACCGGTTTCACCTCCGATTTTTGCTTTTACATTTGTCTTATTTCAACACGATTATACCACACCCGGCACAAACAGGCAAGCAGTAAAAGTAAGGAGCCATGCGGTAAAACCAGCATATTTTTTACATTTGTCTTAAAAAGTGCTCTTTATTCAAGGACAGTTGTGTGTTTTGTGCGTTCAGGGCAGGCAGAGCAGTCCCATCTTTGTGCAAAGATGCTCTTGTTTTTGCACCCCGGAACCGGTATACTACGGACAAATCAAGCACACACCTGCCGCAGATGAGAGCGGCGGTACGGATAGGAAAGGGAGAGTTCCATATGGCACGAGTATACAACTTCAGCGCAGGCCCCAGCATGTTACCGGAAAAGGTGCTCCGTCAGGCACAGGCAGAGCTGCTGGAATACGGCGATTCCGGCCAGAGCGTGATGGAGATGAGCCACCGCAGCAAGTGGTTCGATGCCATCATCACTGAGACCGAAGCCACCCTGCGCCGGGTGATGAACATCCCTGACAACTACAAGATCGGTTTCTTCCAGGGCGGTGCTACCCAGCAGTTTGCCATGGTGCCCCTGAACTTTATGACCACGGGCAAGGCCGATTACCTGGTCACCGGCAACTTCTCGAACCTGGCCGCCAAGGAAGCCGCCAAGTTCGGCGAGGTGAAGATCGTTGCTTCCAGCAAGGACAAGAACTTCACCTACATCCCCGATGTCAACGCCATCGACTACGACAAGGACGCAAGCTACATCCACATCTGCCAGAACAACACCATCTTCGGCACCCAGTACGTTGAGGTACCTCAGGTGGAGGGTGTGCCGCTGGTGGCGGACATGAGCTCGATGATCCTCTCCAAACCTGTGGACGTGAACAAGTATGGCTGCATCTACTTTGGCGTGCAGAAGAACGTAGCCCCCGCCGGCATGGCCATTGCCATTGTCCGGGACGACCTGCTGGGCCACGCCGCTGACACCGTGCCCACCATGATGAACTACACCACCCTGCTGGCCAAGGACAGCATGTACAACACGCCCCCTGCTGGTGCATCTATATGACCGGTCTGGTGCTCAAGTATCTGGAAAACGACATCGGCGGTCTGGAAAACATGCAGAAGATCAACGAAGCCAAGGCCAAGATCCTGTACGATTATCTGGACGGTCAGGAGTTCTTCCACAACCCTGTGGAGCACCGCTACCGCAGCACGATGAATGTCACCTTTACCAGCCCCGACCCCGACATGGACAAGAAGTTCTGCGCCGAGGCCGCCGAAGCCGGTTTTGTCAACCTGAAAGGCCACCGTCTGGTAGGCGGTATGCGCGCCTCCATCTACAACGCCATGCCCAGCGAGGGCATCGACAAGCTGGTCGATTTTATGGAGAAATTCCGCAAGGCGAATGCCTGATTTGTGTATAGGAGATCGGAAAGTATGTTTACCATCAAAACCCTGAACGCCATCAGCCCGGTGGGCCTGGCAAAGCTGAACAAGAATCTGTTTGATGTTTCGGTGGACACCGATGTCCCCGATGGCATTCTGGTGCGCAGCGCCGACCTGCTGAACACCACCTTCAACGACAACCTGCTGGCCATTGCCCGTGCCGGTGCCGGTGTGAACAATATCCCGCTGGATCGCTGCTCGGAGCAGGGCATCGTGGTGTTCAATACCCCGGTGCCAACGCCAACGCCGTGGCTGAGCTGGTCATTGGGATGCTGATCGCAGGCAGCCGCAATGTGGCCGCCGCCGCCCAGTGGTGCCAGGGCCTGACCGGCGACCCCGCCATGGCCAAGACCGTGGAAAAGGGCAAGAAAAAGTTTGTGGGCAACGAGATCAAGGGCAAGACGCTGGGTGTCATCGGTCTGGGGGCCATCGGTTCTCGGGTGGCCAACTGCGCCATTGAGCTGGGCATGGAGGTCTACGGCTACGATCCCCTACATCTCCATTGATGCCGCCTGGAACCTTTCCAGCCAGGTACACCACTGCGTAAACCTGAACGACATGCTCCCTCTGTGCGACTACATCACCATCCATGTTCCCTACCTGCCCACCACCAAGGATACCATCAACGCCCAGACCCTTGCCCTGTGCAAGGACGGCGTAAAGATTCTGCACTATGCCCGCGGTGAGCTGGTGAACACCGCAGCCCTGCTGGAGGCCATGGAGACGGGCAAGGTCTCCGGCTACATGACCGACTTCCCCACTGAGGCCATTCTGGGCAAACCCGGCATCGTCTGCACTCCGCATCTGGGTGCTTCCACGCCGGAGGCCGAGGACAACTGTGCCGCAATGGCCGCGCAGGAGATCAGCGATTACCTCAAGAACGGCAACATCACCCACTCAGTGAACATGCCCGAGGTGCATCAGCCCCGTGCAGGCGGCAAGCGCATCTGCATCATCCACAAGAACGAGCCCGGCATGATCAGCCAGATCACCGCCCTGACCACCGAAGCGGGCCTGAACATTGAAAACATGGTGAACAAGAGCAAAAAGAACATGGCTTACACCATGCTGGACGCGACCGGTGCCGTGGACGGCAGGCTGGCTGAGAAGCTGGCCGCTATCCCTGCTGTTATCCGGGTACGCATCCTGTAACACTGCCAACCCTTAGCTTTCCCCTCGCCCCATCTGTTCATGGGCGGGGGGATTTTTTTGGTACAGCGTACTGTCGGGCCAGCGGTGTATTCCCCCGCAAGTGATACGGGGCATTCCATCCCCCGCCCAACTGCCTGCGGCAGTCGGGTCCCACCCTCCGGACACTTGCTTGGGGAACACCCCGCCGTCCCTCCGGGCAGGTCTTCTGATATAAAAATCCCCCCTGCCGTCATACAGCAGAGGGGAGAAAGAAGATCAGAGTGTTTACAGCTTCTTGCCGGTCAGGAGCTCATAAGCTTCCTCATACTTGGCAATGGTCTTGTCGATGACATCCTGAGGCAGATCGTAGTTGCTGTCGGGATTGGCCTTGAGCCAGTTGCGGACGAACTGCTTATCGAAAGAGGGCTGACCGTGGCCGGCCTCATAGCCCTCCAGCGGCCAGAAGCGGGAGGAGTCCGGGGGTCAGCATCTCGTCACCCAGCACCACGTTGCCGTTCTCATCCAGACCAAACTCAAACTTGGTGTCGGCAATGATGATGCCGCGGCTCAGGGCATACGCGGCACACTTCTTGTACAGGGCAATGGTGTAGTCCCGCAGCTTGGTGGCGTACTCCTGGCCGTGGCCGGGGAACTGCTTTTCCAGCACCTCGATGCTCTTTTCGTAGCTGATGTTCTCATCGTGGTCGCCGATCTCAGCCTTGGTGGAAGGAGTGTAGATGGGCTCGGGCAGCTGCTGGGATTCCTGCAGGCCCTCGGGCAGGCGGATGCCGCAGACGGTGCCATTCTGCTGGTAGCTGGCCCAGCCGCTGCCGGTGATGTAGCCGCGCACGATGCACTCGATGGGCAGCATGGTCAGCTTGCGGCACTTCATGCTCCGGCCCTCAAAGGCAGGCGTGCGGAAGAACTCGGGCATATCGGCGGTATCCACGCTCAGCATGTGGTTGGGCAGAACATCCTTGGTGTAGTCGAACCAGAATCTGCTCATCTGGGTCAGCACCTTGCCCTTGTTGGTCACTTTATTTTTCAGGATCACATCAAATGCAGAGATACGATCGGTGGCAACCATAATGAGGCTGTCGCCATTGTCATAGATCTCGCGGACTTTGCCTTCCTTGATGGGCTTGAATTCAGTCATAGCAAACACTCCATTTTTCCTGATAGCTCTTTCATCAACGTCCTCGCCCGCTCCGGCATTGCAAAGCAATGAAGGACAGGGTGAGCCGTTTTCCGTTTACCTATTCAGTCTATCACACTTACTGTCCGTTTGGAAGGAACAGATTCCAAGGAAAATCGCTCGCAATTTTCGATTTCTTCGTGAAAAGTGTCAAAAATCAGCAACATTTTTCGTCGAATTGACGGCTAAAGTCGTACTTTCCCGGTTGACAGCGGCTCAGAACATGGTATCATTGAAGTATCAGAATTCAACTGCATCAGGAGGTAAGACCTATGGGCAAATTCCCGAAAAGACTTTTTGTGGGGCGGTGCCACCGCCGCCAACCAGTGCGAGGGCGCATACAACGAGGGCGGGCGCGGCCTGTCCAGTGTGGACGTGGTGCCCTTTGGCCCCGACCGCTTCCCGTGGCGCTGGGCCAGCTGAAGATGCTGGACTGCGATGCCGAGCACTTCTACCCCTCCCACGAAGCCATTGACATGTACCACCACTTCAAGGAGGACATCAAGCTCTTTGCCGAGATGGGCTTCCGCTGCTACCGCCTGTCCATTGCCTGGACCCGCATCCTGCCCAACGGCGATGACGCGCAGCCCAACGAAGAGGGCCTGCGTTTCTATGAGGAGCTCTTTGATGAGTGCCACAAGTACGGCATTGAGCCGCTGGTGACCCTGTGCCACTTTGATACCCCCATTGCCCTGATCAAAAAGTACGGCGGCTGGAAAGACCGCCGGATGGTGGATGCCTACACCCACTACTGTGAGGTGCTGTTCCACCGCTTCCGGGGTAAGGTCAAGTACTGGCTGACCTTCAATGAGATCAACATGCTGCTCCACATGCCCTTTATGGGGGCCGGCCTGCTGTTTGAGCCGGGCGAGAACGTGCTGCAGACCAAATACCAGGCCGCTCACCATGAGCTGGTGGCCAGCGCCAGGGCCGTCCAGCTGGCCCATGAGGTGATGCCCGGGGGCATGGTGGGCTGTATGCTGGCTGCGGGTCAGTACTACCCCCGCACCTGCGCACCCGCCGATGTGCAGGCCGCTGCCGAGGCCGACCGTGACAACTACTTCTTCATTGATGTCCAGTCCCGCGGCGCCTACCCCGTCTGGGCCAAGAAGAGGATAGAGCGGGCCGGCATTGCCCTCCGGATGGAGCCGGGCGACGAGGCCCTGCTGAAAGAGGGCGTGGTGGACTTCATCTCCTTCAGCTACTATTCCAGCCGCTGAACCACTGTGGACCCCGAACTGATGAACAAGGCCAACGGCAATGCCATCATGGATGCCGTCAAGAACCCCTACCTCAAGGCCAGCGAGTGGGGCTGGGCCATCGACCCGGTGGGCCTGCGCGTCACCATGAACAGCCTGTACGACCGCTACCAGAAACCGCTCTTCATCGTGGAGAACGGTCTGGGTGCGGTGGACAAGGTGGAAGCAGATGGTTCCATCCACGACACCTACCGCATCGACTACCTGCGGGCCCACATTGAGCAGATGGAAAAGGCCGTCAACGAGGACGGCCTGCCCCTGATGGGCTACACCACCTGGGGCCCCATCGACCTGGTCTCCGCCTCCACCGGCGAGATGAAAAAGCGCTACGGCTTCATCTATGTGGACAAGGACAACGAGGGCAAGGGCACGCTGGCCCGCAGCCGGAAGGACAGCTTCTACTGGTATAAAAAGGTCATCGCCTCCGACGGCGAAGATCTGGCCTGAGCCAACTGTGAGGAAAGGAATCATAGCACAAGATGACGACACCCCAAATCATTGCGCACCGCGGTGCATCCTATCTGGCCCCTGAGAACACGCTGGTCGCCTTCCGCAAGGCGATGGAGATCGGCGCGGATGGCGTAGAGATGGACGTACAGCAGACCTACGACAACGAGCTGGTCATCCACCATGACTATATGATCGATCTGCACACGGATATTTCCGGCAAGATCTACGATATGACCATGGGCGATCTGAAAGAGTTGGATTTCGGCAGCTGGAAGGACGCCATCTACGCCAACGAGAGGATCGCCACGCTGCAGGAAGCCCTGGAGCTCTGCGCCGGCATGGAGGGCACGCAGGTACAGCTGGAACTGAAAAGCCCACTGGAGGACGACCCCGACTTTGTGCCCCGGGTGCTGGATGCGGTCCGCGCCGCCGGGCTCACCGATCGACTCACCCTCATCTCCTTCCACCACTCCCAGCTGCGGCAGGCAAAGCAGCTGATGCCCGAGCTGAAGGTAGGTGCGCTGACCTACGGCGCTTTCCTCAGCATGGTGCTGCCTCCGCCGGTGGTGTGGAAGGATCTGGGCCTTGTGAACAGCATGGATGAGCCCTTCAGCGAGGAAAACTGCATCGACCTGCGGAACAATCTCATCTACCGCACTGTGGCCGACAAGGTCGATATGCTCCGTGCCAACTTCCCCGGCGAGACCGTGGAGCAGGTCATCGGCCATCTGGAGGAGCAGGCGGATGTGGCCACCTACATCAAAACGCTGGATTTCCCCGTGGACATCGTCAGCTGCGAGTACCACACCGCCTATTCCAACCCCGAGCTTGTGAACCAGCTCCACGCCATGGGCATCCAGGCCGCGTTCTGGACCGTGGACACCCAGGACGCTGTCCGTTCCCTGCTGCCCCTTGGCCCTGACTGCATCGTCACCAACCGGCCTGACCGCGTGCGGAATGGGTGAATGCGGAAATGAGGAAATAAAAAGATCAAAAACGTCCCCGTGCAGGATATCAAAACTGCACGGGGACGTTTTGTATGTCAGCACTGCATTATCTGATGTCTGGCATCGTTATGACGGCGCTCTCCTTGCGAGCACGCTCTGCGCAGAAAACGCCCAGATGCCCATTGATCGAATCTTTGATCGTTGTGCAGGAGATGGAAGGCTCCTCACCCTGAAGCACATGAACAAAGTCCTCCACCAGCCGCAGGTCTCCGCCGCCGTGGGAGCCTGTCATGCCGCTCTTATCTCCACCGATCTTCAGGTCTACCACTTCCTCGTTCCAGCCCTTCTCGCTGGCGGTATTTATGGTGCGCACAGTGAAAACAGAATCGTCGAACACGCCTTTGATCTCGCCCTTTGTGCCGATGATGTGCAGGTTGCGCTCCGCCTTGGCCGTGCCGCCGATCATGTTCAGCGTGGCTGTTGCGCCGTCCGCGAAATTCATCAGCACCGATTGATGATCCACCACCGTATGTTCACAATCCCACACACAGCGTCCATGGATATTGTCTGTCATCAGCGACTTGCGCTTGTCCTCCAGCGTCGGCTCCTCAATATTCTCCAGGCAGTCCCATACATAGAACGCCCACCGATCCGGGTGATCCAGATAATGCTTTTTGGCAGAATACAAACAGGTCTCCTCGCACTGGCAATCCACCAGGCAGCGCTTGCCTGCCCCTGCGGGCTTTTTGGCAGGATCAAACTGGAAGTCACTTCCAAAGCTAGCGATCTGTTTGGGCGAAACGCCGCTTTTCAGCCACATGATGAGATCCATGTCGTGGCAAAGACTTTGCCAGCAGCATCGGAGCCCCGCATTTTTCCTCGTTGCCCCATTTGCCGCGCACAAAGGAGACGGCCAGATGATGGTAGCTGACATGTTCTGTGGCCTGAATATTGATAATGTCACCGATCTCCCCCGCTCAGCAGTCTCTGCTTGATTGCGACATAGAAGGGCGCATACCGCAGAACGTGGCGATCATCACCTTCCGCCCGGTCTCTTTTACCACCTTATATAAATAGTTTACTTCCTCCTCGCTGATCGCGAAGGGCTTTTCCAGCAGCATATCATATCCTGCACGCAGGAGCGGAACCGCAGTGGGCACATGCTGGCGGTCCATGGTTCCATTGATCACCGCATCTGCCAGCTTAGGCCTTTCTGCCAGCTCCTCAGCACTCCTGAAGCACATTTCCTCCCGAAGCCATGCATCTCCGCAACCTTTTTCCGCCGGATCGGATCCGGATCTGCTACGCCCACGATCTTCAGCTCGTCCGGGTGTTCCAGCGCATACAGGCTGTACAGGATCGCCCGATGGCCCGCGCCCACGATGATGGCTGTGATTTGCTTACTCATAGTTTCTCTCTTCCTTTCTTTTGAATGGATCTCCGATCCCAATTTTGTTTCCAGCATATCTTTTTTGTGCCAGAATCGTCAAGGTGAAGGAGCATGACATTTCATCCCGCACCATGACGAAAGGAAGAATAATCGCATCTTTGTGGATATTGTGCAACAATCACACTCAAAAATGAGAAAATCTTTTGTGCGCTTTGTATCAAAAAATGTTGCAATTCCAAAAAGAACATGATATGCTTCTGAGTAAGGAAAAACCACTGGTCGGCAGCGTACGAGCTGAACGGAGGTTATGGAAGCACGGGGATCTCCCCGTCCCATTCCATAAATCAAGGAGGAAAAGATCTTATGAAAGAAAGAAAAATCAGCAGACGCGCCGTATGCAGCGCTATGGTCGCTTCTCTGGCATTGGGTGTTCTGGAGGGCTGTGGCAGCTCTTCCTCTACTACTTCTTCTGCTGCCGGTTCCGGAGCAGCTGCTTCCAACGAGCGTATCACTGTTCGCATCCTGAAATCCAAGGCCGCAAATGAGGTTGCTGCCGAGCAGATGGATGTCTGGAAGGTCCTGGGCGAAAAATTCAATATGGATTTTGAATTTGATAACCCCCCGCAGGACAATTACAACGAGCGCCTGAATCTTGTGATGATGGATGCTCAGCTGCCGGACATCATTATGGATATGCCCACCACCGAAGTTCTGAAGTACGGCGAGTCCGGCGTGATCCTGTCCCTGAACGATTACATCGAGAACGACATGCCCAACCTGAAGAAGGAGATTGACAAGCGGGACGGTGTCGAAAAAGCACTGACTTACAGCGACGGCAATATTTATTATATGCCCATGCTGGATGAGAAAGTCTCCGGCAATATGCCCTACATCGTCCGCACCGACTGGCTGGAAAAGCTGGGCATCGAAAGCCCCGTGACCCTGGAGGACTGGGAGAACTACTGGCATCTGGTCAAGACCACCGACCTGAACGGCAACGGCACCAACGATGAGATCCCCTTCAGCTCCTACAACATGGATGGCCTGCGGAATTTCTGCACCGCATTCGGCTGCCTGGATGATTTTTATACCGATCCGGACGATGGCGGCAAGGTCCACTACGGCCCCATTGATCCCAAGTATAAAAAGGCCGTGACCTGGATGCATGACATGTATGAGAAGGGCTATATTGATCCCGAGATCATCACCATGGACTACGCTTCCTTCGTGCCGAAGCTGGCCCAGAACACGGTGGCTTCCTTCTACGGCCCGCTGGGCGGTATGCTGGCTGCACAGAACGCCACCATGCCTGCTTCCTTCCCCGGCTTCCATGTGGAAGCAACCGTGCCGCCCAAGGGTACCGCACAGATCCATTCTTATATCGATCAGGAGCCTCGTGCAGTCGCAGCGGCTACCATCACCGCAAGCTGCAAGAACGTTGACCGCGTGGTCGCTCTGCTGGACTACATGTACAGCGCCGAGGGCACCCTGCTGATCAACATGGGTATTGAGGGCACTCACTACACCATGGAGAACGGCAAGCCGATCTTCACCGATTATGTAATGAAGAACCCTGACGGCCTGTCTCCCAAGAATGCGATCGGCACCTTCACCTTTGCACAGAGCTCCGGCCCGTTCATTCTGAGCCAGGATGAGGTCACGCAGCTGGATGATGATGCTGTCAACCGCGCAAAGCAGGACTGCATCATTCCCTTCCTGGAAGAATCCAAGAAGTACGTCATTCCCGGCTCCACCTCCTTTTCCTCTGAGGATGATGCCGTCCGTCGTGCAGTGATGGCCGACGTGGATACTTACGTTGACGAGATGATCATCAAGTTTGTTTCCGGCCGTGAGCCGCTGTCCAACTGGGACACCTACGTTGAACAGGTCAATGGCATGGGCATTGCAGAGGTCATCGATATCTACCAGAAGACTCTGAATGGCTGATGCCTCAGCAGGCACCTATTTTTTGATCCAGTAAAATAACGGCCGGGGCAGGAACACCCTGTTCCCGGCCTATTTTTTCCTGGGTTCTTCAGAACGAAAACAGGAGAATACCACCATGAAAACTGCCACCGCAGCAAAACCGATCACACTGCCAACAGCGAACCGCCTTGATCATGCCTGCAAAAAGTTCTGGCGCAGCCGCTATCTGCTTTTGATGCTGCTGCCCGCCCTGATCTGGTATATCGTGTTCATGTACGCGCCCATGTACGGCGCGCAGATCGCCTTCCGTGATTTCTCTCCCGTACTGGGCATCACGGGCAGCAAGTGGGTCGGCTTCAAATATTTCACCCAGTTCTTTAAATCCGAGTATTTTGGCCGTCTGATCAAAAACACACTTGGCATCAGCCTGTATTCCATTATTGTGGGCTTTCCTATTCCCATCATTCTGGCTCTGCTGATCAACGAAGTCCGCGGTAAATTCTTCAAACGCGCGTACAGACCGTGGTGTATCTGCCCCACTTCATCTCCGCTGTGGTCGTTGTCAGTATTCTGAGCGCCCTGCTTTCTCCTTCCAGCGGCCTGATCAACCAGCTGATCACCGCCTTTGGCGGTACGCCGATCCACTTTATGGCCGAGCCCAAGTACTTCAAGACGATCATGTTCTTTTCTGACATCTGGCAAAGCGCCGGCTACGGTTCCATTGTGTACATGGCGGCACTGACCGGCATTGACCCCTCTCTACGAAGCCGCCACCGTTGACGGTGCTTCCAAATGGGACAAGCTGATCCATCACGCTGCCCGGCCTGCTGCCCACGATCATCATCATGCTGATCCTCCGCATGGGCTCTATTTTCTCGGTCGGCTATGAAAAGATCATGCTGATGTACAACCCCGCAACCTATGAGACTGCAGATGTGATCTCCACTTACGTTTACCGCCGTGCCTTTGAGAGCGGCGATTACAGCTTCTCCGCGGCTGTGGGCCTGTTCAATTCTGTGATCAATTTTTACCATTATCATGCTGTTCAACAAGTTCAGCAAAAAGATCAGTGAGGTGAGCCTGTGGTGATGAAAAAAGAATATTGATGCGATGAATCACCCCACGAAAGTGAAGGAAAGCATCGGGGAACGGATCTATACCATTGTTGTGTATCTGCTGCTGATTCTGGTCAGCGCAACCATTATTCTGCCGCTTGTGCACATCATCAGCGGCTCGTTCAGTGATCCCATGCAGCTGCTGACAGGCAATGTTTCCTTCTGGCCCAAAGGCTTTACGACCTCCATGTATGAGAAGGTTCTGAAGGATGCCAGCATCTGACGGGTTATCTGAACACGATCCTGTATACCGCGCTGGGCACCCTGATCAGCGTGACCCTTACCGCCTGCGCCGCCTACCCCTGTCTCGCAAGGATCTGTTCGGGCGCAATATCTTTATCAGCCTTTTCATCTTTACCATGTTTTTCAACGGCGGCATGATCCCCACTTACCTGATCATTCAGAAGCTGGGCATGCTGAATAAGATCTGGGCGCTGGTGCTGCCTTCCGCCATCAGTACCTATAACATGATCATCATGCGCACCTTCTTTGAAAACACCATCCCGAATGAGCTGATCGAGGCCGCAAATTTTAGACGGCTGTAACGATATCACGACCTTCTTCCGCATTGTTCTTCCGCTTTCCGGTGCAGTGTTCCCCGTTATGGCGCTGTTCTACGGCGTTGCGCAGTGGAACAGCTGGTTCCCCGGCATTGCTGTACATTCGGGATCGTTCTCTGTACCCTTTGCAGATGATCCTGCGCGAGGTCCTGATCCAAAGCGACATCGGCAACATGGCCGGTTCCACCGGTGATGTCGAGGTCATCGGCGATGGTCTGAAATATGCCACCATGGTGGTTTCCACCCTGCCGATCATGTGCCTGTATCCGTTCCTGCAGAAGTACTTTGTTGCCGGTGTTACCATTGGCGCGGTCAAGGGCTGATGGGAGGATACCACACCATGCAATCACATGATCTTTCCTTGCCTGCGTGGGGCCCCTACACCAAACGATACAGCGGCATTTCCCATGTTCCTGCGGCCAACGATGGCGTTCGATTTGACCTGTCTGTTTTTCCGGGAATGTATCGCCGCCGGGTCGATGTGCCCAATGTACGGTTTTGAAAGCGGCTTTCACCCCTGGGCTGCGGCTCCGGATCTGAGCTGCTACATGTTCCGCCACGAGCTCCTGTGGAAGGATCAGCTGTATGCAGACATCTCTTTTTTGCTCCCTTGGGGAGGATGCCCGGTTGATCCGTGCCGAGCTCCACAACAATACAGATGCTCCGCAGAATCTGGTGCTTCATTATATGGCATCCGCCTGGGATCCCGTTCCTTCCTACCGCGGCTTCTCCCTGCCGGGCTGTGAGGTATCCCTGCCGGAAAACGCGGCCTTTGTCTGGGCAAAGGATTATGACACCCTGATTTTTCCATCCATCGTCCCAATGAATGTCTGACCTGGGATGGTCTGCGCCGGGGCGAAGAAGCCGTTCCCGGCTTTTGGTCAGGGATACGGCATTGGCATGGGGTTCGGCTGTTCGAAGGCAAAGGACCTTTTGGACAGGTCGTGCCCAACGGAAAAAGGGGGACACCGTTACCTTTACGCTTTCCCTTACCGCGCCCCTGCATACCCCCTGTCTCTGTGTACGGTATTGGAATCCGGCAGATGAGAGTTCCGAGTACGATGTCAACGGTCAGGACACGCTGCGGCTGCCGCCCTGTCAGAAGCCTTCTATTGCCATCCTGCCGCTGAATGCTTCCATTCCCGCCGGGAAATTCACTCTGACCCTGACTGCTGCCGGTGTTGGAGGGGCGAAGCTGGATTGTCTCGCTCTGTGCGAGCAAGCGGACGCTGGTAACTTTACCGTCACCCTGCGCGGAGATGGCTCCCGGCCTCAGGCCGAGCCCGCCGCAGATGAGAACTATCTGACCCTGCAGTATCCCCACATTCAGGAGTGCTACGGGATCCTGTGGGATGATATCACCACCCATATTCGCACGATCGAAAACGACGAACTGGATATCTTTCTGCGTGACACCGTACACGACCATGTAAATGCCACGCTGCGCGGCAACGGAAAAGGGCATTACGTCAATCTCTTTATGGGGCCGATTTCCTTGGAGGCAGGACAGACAAAAAAGTGATCTATGGAGCGGTCTGTGCCGCGCCGGATGCATCTGCCGCCGCGCTGCGCGCCATGAGCTGCTGACGCAGCGCAGCGACTGGGAGCATGTATGGCAGAGGCTTCTGCATCCCTTGCAGCACCATCCGCTCTACCGGTTGCCGAATCGCTTGCCTTGGGCCAACAGTTGATGAATGCTGTTCTCTGCACCAACGTTGTGTATCCGGTGTACACGCGGGGACAGTATATCCGCCACTAC
>VOFB01004805.1_pt1 | contig 23431 bp, 31 predicted proteins | sample 5384141 | NCBI WGS metagenome assembly VOFB01 (sample SAMN12384721, study PRJNA508395) | human gut metagenome | isolation source: healthy gut A | host: Homo sapiens | reverse complement strand
GCTTCCGCCGCGCGGAGGGGCGTCGGAAGCGGCGCGGCGGTTCTCGGTCAGGGTAATCACATGGGCGACCGGCACCCCATCCTCCCGCGCCATATCCCGCAGGCGGGCAGCGGTGCGGATGACCGGGGAAAACAGCCCGAAGCCGCCCGCCGTATCCTCGACGGAATCGGCGCAGGGGGTGACGGCCACCTGCTCCGCCTGTCGGAGAAGGCAACGAGCACCGCCAGCTCCTGCGCGGTGAAGCCCTTGAAGGAATCGACGAACACCATCGCGCCGTCGGCGATCCGGCTGTCCGGCAGCCGCTCGGCTAGGGCCGCGAGATCATCCAGCGGATCGATATACGCGGCGGAGAGCTTGTCCGGCGTTTCCTCCGGCACATCCCCCGCGGCGTCCTCCTGTTCCGAAGCGCCGGACGTTTCGGCGGCGCCGGTCACGCCGGCTGTTACCGCTTCGTAAAGCGCCAGGATCAACGACAGCTCCTCGGTTTTGCGGCGGAGGGTGCCTTCGGGCAGGGTCCAGCGGTTTCCTCCAGCCGGCGGGGGTAACGCCGCACTGCTTCAGCTCGGTTATCATGGCCAGCATCGTTTCCACCGTTTCGGGATCGCCGGCCGGCTTTTGATACAGGGTCAGATGATCGGCCGCAAGCTCCAGCGCGCGGCTCATGAGCAGGGCGCGAGTCGGATCATCCATCCGGCGGCCGGCCATCCCCCTACCTCACGGAACACCTGCTCCGCCAGACGGGTGAAGCTGAGCACCTGAACGCTCCCGCTCAGACGGGGCCGAGGCGCTCCAGCAAGGCCCGCTCGCTTTCAAAGGAGAGAACTGCTCCGGCACCAACAGCAACAGGCCCTGCCGTCCCGCTTTGGCGAGCGCGCAGAGCCGTTCGTATACCCATTCGGTTTTCCGGCGCCCGACCGGCCGAGAACAAGCTGAAGCATAGGAATCTCCGTTCTTTTCCCTCTTAGCAAAAAGGGCTGGTTCCGGCGACTCCTCCGCCGCCGATTACAGGATCAGCACAAAGGTGCCAGCGGTAATCAGCAGTCCGCCGAGGGGACGGTTTTCAGGTGAAAGGGCTCATGCAGGACAAAAAAGGCCAGTACCATGGTAATCACCACGCTGAATTTATCGATCGGCGCCACCGGGAAGCGTCCCCAGCTGGAGCGCGCGATAATAGCACAGCCAGGACAAACCGGTGGCGATCCCGGACAGGATCAGGAACACCAGCTTCTGGCCCCGATCTGACCGATCCTCCGGCCGTTCCGGTCACGAAAACGATCCCCCACGCCATCACCAGCACCACGGCGGTTGCGGATAGCCGTGGCAAGGTTGCTGTTCACTCCCGCCGATCCCGATCTTCGCCAGAATGGAGGTTACCGCCGCGAAGCACAGCGGACAACAGCGCAAACACAATCCACATGGAGCCTTTCCCTTTGCTTTGGCAGACATTCGGCAATCCCGCTTTCTTTTCCCAAACCCACTTCGCGTTTTTAACTTTAATTATCCACTTAAAAATAGATGCCGGGAGAAAAACGGTGGTGCCGCAAAGCGGCAGGAAGGGCCTTTGGCCCGACAACCGTTTTTCGATGAATCCGGCTTTGCCGAATTCATTATATCACAGCGCCGCCCGGCCGGATTCTATGCGAGCCTTTGTTGGCGGCGCTACTCGCATCTTTCGCATTTTCCCAAACGACGTCATTATACCACAGCGCCGCCCGACCGGATTCTATGCGAGCCTTTGTTGGCGGCGCCCGGTCAAAAAAAATCGCATTTTCCCCAAACGACGATATACCATAGCGCCGCCCGTCCGGATTCTATGCGAGCCTTTGTTGGCGGCGCAGTCGAAAATCTTTCGCATTTTCCCAAACGACATTATACCACAACGCCGCCCAGCCGGATTCTATGCGAGCCTTTGTTGGCGGCGCAGTCGAGCTCTTTCGCATTTCTCCTAAACAGTATTATACCATATGTCTGCAAATTGGGGAATACATAAACGCGCCCCCCTGCGGCAGAAGCCGGTCGGGGGCGCGCATACAGGCATACAGCCCGTCTTTTCTTTTACAGCTTGCCGACAAAGGCGGGCCAATTCCCGCAGTTTGGCAAGCACATCCTCGTCCGGAGCAGGTGGTGCGGAAACCGTCGTCCACCACTTGAAAACCGGCCTTGGTCAATTCCTCGTTCATCAGCTTGACCGCTTCACCGCTCCAGCCATAGCTGCCGAAGCCGCGGCCTTCTTCTTTGAGTTTCGCGCCGCGAATCAGCTCCAGAATACCGGCGATAGCGTAAAGGTAGCCGTTGTTCACCGTTGGCGAGCCCATCAATACCGCGCGGGGCGAACACCTCGGTGATAATGTCCGTCTTATCGGTTTGGACGCACTGAACAGCTTCACCGTAATAGAGATCGGCGTCCCGGATGCCGTCCGCGATCGCCTCTGCCATCCGGCGGGTGGCGTTCCACATCGTGTCGTACACAATGCTGATCTGGTTTTCCTGATAATCCGCCGCCCATTCCAGATATTTTTCGACGATCTGGGTGGGGTTGTCTTTCCAGATGACGCCATGGCTCCGGACAGATCATGGTGATCGGCAGGTTCATGCCGAGATTTCCTTCACCTTGCGGGTAACCATTGGATTGAAGGGGAAAGGATATTGGCGTAATACTTGATCGCTTCCGCCATCAGTTCGCTGTGATCCACCGTGTCGTTATACAGGGGATTCGGAGGCGAAAATGCTGACCGAAACCGTCGTTGCTGAACAGAATGTTCTCGCCGCTCATGTAGGTAAACATGGTATCCGGCCAGTGAAGCATCGGCGCTTCAATGAAAGTCAGGGTGGTATCCCCCCAGTTCCAGCGTATCGCCGGTCTTTACCGTGACAAAATTCCAGTCCTCATGATACTGCCCTTTGATGGACTTGACCGCGTTGGCGGTGCAGTAGGTCGGGGTGCCGGGAATTTCCGCATCAGGGCGGACAGCGCACCGCTGTGATCGACCTCGCCATGATTGGCGATGACATAATCGATGGCGGATAAATCGATCTCCTCCTTCAGGCGGCTGACGAACTCCTTATCATAGGGCAGCCAAACCGTGTCGATCAGCGCCGTTTTTTTATCCCGAATCAAATAAGAGTTGTAGGAAGAGCCGCGGTGGGTGGAAAACTCGTCTCCGTGGAACTTTTTCAGCTCCCAGTCCACCTTCCCGACCCAGGTCACTTTATCCGTGATGCGCTTTCCCATAAAATCGACCTCATTTCTTTTAATAACATAAACAACCGGAGCCGCACCCGCGTTCAGCATCAATAAACACGCCCGAAACGCTGCGGTCGTCCCATCGGATTCCCTGCCGATCTTTTCCGACGGCGGGTCTTCCCGCCAAGCGGAGGAAACCATAAATAGTATATCACGAAAACCCTAAAAAAACAGAGGGATTTTGAATGTTATACTAAATTGGTATGATTTCAACAAAATTGTTTTTTCTTCCCGATCTCCCCTTTATCTCCCTGCTGGATTTTCCTCCGGTGGCAGACTCGTCCTGCCGTTTTCTGTCCTTTTGGTATTCCCGCAAAGAAAGAATCCGACACCACCGATGCGTTTGACAAGCCCTAAAAAGTAGTTTATAATTAATACTTACTGGGTAAAAGCCGCTTTGCGGCTGCATTTTCATTGTGCCATTGTTCAGCAACCATTCATTGAAAATCCTGTTGTTTTTTGAGCCCTTTGGTCTGGGACGCCGGCTCTTCTGCGTTTTCACCGGTGAAAATACGGAATCATCCGGGGGTGAACGCCGTGAAACTGCAGAAGTCGGGAGAGAACTGTCCCGAAACCAGTTTGCTTCTGAAAACAGAAAAAGGGGAATCGAATGCATGAGAAAAGATAAGCGCCGAACAGAAGAACCGTCTTCCGAAGGAATCCTGTCCCTGTCCGCGCAAAAAGTGTCCCCGAAGGTCGCTGCGTGGAATGCCGGGCGTATCATGCGGCTCCCGGAACAAAATATGCGGTATACTGTGACAGACAGAAAAATCAGACAACAGATAAGCGGGTATGGCGGAATTGGCAGACGCGCAGGATTTAGGTTCCTGTGGAGCAATCCGTGTGGGTTCGACCCCCACTACCCGTACCACGAAAAAGAACCCTCTTTTGTCTACCAAGACAAGAGAGGGTTCTTCATGCTTTTAGGGGTAAAAACAGCTCAAAACACAGGCAAATAGCGATAAAACAGGGGTTGGAACAGTCCATCGGGCTGGTCTCACCCCTGCTTTTTGCATTTCGGAGGCTAAAAAAGCAAGCTGCTTTTGGGCGTTCTTTTCACAGCAAAGGGATCGGCAATCAAGGAACAGGATGGATTTGAACCTAAATGCAATAAAAAATCACAAAACACGGCACCATTGCCTTGAAATCCGTACCGTTTTTACATTATAATCTACAATAAATTGTTGTAACAATTTGCAGAAATGTAGATTCAATCAATAGGAAAAGAGGGTTTTGATGAAGAAAAATGTGATAGCAAACATCCCGGACATTCACTGCGACGGCAACGAGGTGGAATATGTTCCATCTGCTTACAGCTGTTTTGCAATCGGCAGGGGGATCAAATTTCGCTTTCCGAACTTGCCGTATACAGCGGTATGGCAAACCGGTTTGTTTGGATTCCCGGGAGCTGGAGCCGGGGCTGCGAATGCTTAGGGAGTATTGACGAAACACCACATGAAGAGATTATGCGACTGCTCAAGTGGTTCGGTTGGAAAGCAGAGTGTGTAAAAGTGCTTCGCGATAATCAGGGAACCCCTTACATACAGATCACGAACGCATAAGAAGCGACTTTATGTGTGCGATCGATAATGGTTTTCCGGTGATGTCGCTCCGTACAAAAAATCACCGATTCAACGCGGTGGTCGGCTATGACAACGACGGCGGTACCATCCTTTACAAAGAAGGAGTCGGCGGGGCGAATAATGAACACGTATGCAAAACCGTTTCACTGGATCAGTGGGAGGAGACGATTTCAGATTATATTTTGCTGAAAGAAAACAGCAGGCGGATTCCGAACGCGTTCGTTTTCCTTTGCGTTGCTGAAACTGATCGTTTCCCGTGCAAAAGGATCGACAAAATTAACGGGAAAATGCTTGTCGGGTTCGCCGCCTGGGACGCATATCTGGATATGCTGGAGAATGAAGATTTGAGCAGGCTGTCGAACGACGAAGTAGGCGATATATTGGGGCAATACTGCGACGGGTTGTGCCAGATTTGGGGACGCAACAGTGGACTTGCTTATTATCGTTCGGTTTCCGGTCGTTTCCCGAATGGAAAACTGAGCTGGAGACAGCGGCGGCAGCGCTCGATGCATGCGCGAACTACGGCGGCTTTTTATGGTCGCAGGGCATCGGCTGGGTAGGAGATGGGCTTGAGAAGTTCCGTTCAAAAGACGGGCGGAAAATCCTTTGCCGACGAAGGCCGACGGGCGATGCAGAAAGACAGGGAAGCCGTGGAACAGTTTGAGAAGATACTGGAAAAGGAAAACTGGTGAAGTCGAAACAGTGATCGTACGGTGCATCTACGCGGAACAGATACAAAATGCAGTCAGAAGGTGAAGGAATGGGAAACCAATGCTTTTGAAGAACTTCATATAAAAGCCTAAAGCATACTGCTGAAAATAACACTATTAATAGGCAGAACTAATTAGCAGATCATCGAAAAATCGACATAACCCGTATACTTTTACGCGGTTTTACCTTGTTCCTGCCCGTTTACGCGGTCTTTCGCACGAAAGAACCCTTTTGTCTACCAAGACAAGAGAGGGTTCTTCATGCTTTTAGGGGTAAAAAAACAGCTCAAAACACAGGCAAATAGCGATAAAGCAGGGGTTGGAACAGTCCATCGGGCTGGTCTCACCCCCTGCTTTTTGCATTTCGAGGCTAAAAAAACAAGCTGCTTTTGGGCGTTCTTTTTTCACAGCAAAGGAATCGGCAATCAAGAAACAGGATTGATTTGAACCTAAATGCATAAAAATCGCAAAAACACAGCACCATTGTCTTGAAATTTGTACTGTTTTTACATTATTATATACAATAATATGTGTTATCAAAAAATAATGATTATGGAGGTGTCAGTATGTCGGGAAACAGTATATCTACTAGCTTTATCCGTCCGTTAATCAGTATGGAACAAGGTCAAAATTATTGGCTGAACGGCTGTATGGCGTTTTTAATGGAGTGCATGGGAGAGAACGCTGAATACAACTATTGGTTTTTTCTGGTATAACCGGTGACAGTTTCCTTCAGGTATACAGCAAGCAGCCCGAAAACGTGGCGTTGTGTTATTCACATATTATGACAGATTCCGCAGTCAAAAAAGCATTTGACGCATGTGGATACGATTATGATTATTGCAAGGCCACTGCAGAGAATCGGCAGGAATTGGATCAGAGAATACGAGAGTACATTGATAGAAATATCCCCCGTAATCGCGTGTTTAGATGACGCATTTCATTCTTTTGCCATTATTTGCGGATACGATACAACGAATTTTTATTTCATCTTGGGAGAGGAAACGACACCGAAACCATATCGTTACGAGCAGTTGATTTTCATAAAGGATAAAAAAGAGAAACCCACCTTAGCCGAAGCCTACAAAAACGCTGTTATGACTATACCGTCCCTCCTGAATACACCGGAGACGGAGAAGTATTCGTTTGGTAAAAAAGCGTTTACGGACTGGGCGCATAGCTTTCAGAGCAATATATTCAAGCAATATCCACTGAATCACAAAGTATGGCATACTCATGAAAGCCCTGAATTTTCGTGTTGGAATATGCATGGAACATATCTTTGCATGCTCGGTACAAAACGTCTGTGCCATCGGTTTTCTGCAAAAAGCGTGGGATTTGAATCCGGAGTTGACATTTATCGAACAACTGATTCCCTTATATGATTTACAGAATGGCAAAGGATTCTCCACGCGGATTAATATGGAAGGCGGTTTTAGTTTACCTCCTGAAGTGATTAAAGATAGAGAAAAAATGAAGCCTATCTGCGATGAAATCATAGCCGTGGGCAATTATTGCGACGATATGCTTGCGGTATTCGAAAATATATAACAAGTTTTCAATGTGAACGTTGTGAACGTTCAAGTTCCTGCTATAATTTTCGTAGCAGATCTTTTTGTACCACCTTTACACATCGGAGCAAGCTATGTATCGCTCGCTCCGATTTTTTGAAAAATCAGAGTACGCTCGCGCCGCTGTTCCTCCTTTCCACGGAAGGTTCCTTTTTCACAATGGCTTTCCTGACAATAACAGGCTCTGCGGCGGGTTGAAATCCATCGCCGCAAAGCCTGTTCTGTTTTCTCCCCCATAAGCCTTTTGACGATGGGCCGGCGCTACCGGTTCCGGGAGGGCTTGTGGAGCGCCTGTCTTTTTCTCCGCCGGAGGGAGGCTGGACGGACTTTTCCGCCGTCCAGTGCAACGCCTGATTCCAAGGGCCAACAGCCGCTCCTGCCGGCGGGGACACCAATCCCCGGGCCAGAGACAGCGGCCGTCGGAGGAATGGATCCATTCGCAGTGGTTCAGCGGACAACGTTTCTGGTTCATGCGGTTTTACAGGGTTCATAAACACTTCCTCCTATAATCTATTTTCAAATTCACTAAATAAAATTATAATTAATTATATTTAGTGAATTATGAAGACGCCTGTACGTTGTCAAAAGGCGACGACCGTCGTTCGCCCTTAACCGAAAAAAATCATGGCGCCGTTCTGTTGGACAGGTATAATTATAGCCCGCCATCCTCCTGTATTCAACACGATAAAACCGGAGAGAATTTTTCAATTCTGCGAATTCTCTTGCGTGTTTTTTTGCGGGGGTCAAAGCCCGGCGCTGGCTTCGAGGAAAAGACGGCGCGCCGCTTCGCGGCGCGCCGTCTTTTTCCCGGTCTTATTTTGTCTCCGGCCAGAAGATTTTCCGCATACCGGCGGAGGGTGTCCTCCGAATCAATGCGGTCGGTACGTTGTTGGATCATACCCTGCATAATCGGGCAGGGAGAAATACGCTTTGGCTTGGGAATTCTGGCTGAGCAAAGCGTTCAGCCCCGAATATTTCTCCATTTTCATGGCTTTCGGCTCCTTTCCCGCAGATTATCCGCGTGGTTCTTCCCGATGCAGAGAGGCGACATATTCCTGCATTTCCTCGAACGAACCGATGTCCCGGCGTTCGATTCTTTCCTGAATATTCCGCGGCAGACCGTGGAAATATTCATAACAGGACAGGTTTTGATCCAGAAGGTCGGACAGGCCGAGCTGATAGCTTCCTTCAAGCATAATTGATCCTGCCTTTGTGCTTTTTTGGATGCCTTTTCACCCCGCGAAAACAGCATCCGGCAATAGTATTTGCGGTTTATGCGGCGCTACGGCTGGGAAAGGATAACAGCCGCCGTTCTTGAGCGGAATCGGCAACAGCTCCGGCATCATGGATCTTTATTATTATGTATTTTCGGTTCTGTACTTTTCGTCGGTTATCCTGCGGAATGGTCCGAAAGCGCTGTGCACCGACAGCCGTCCGGGTGCCGAGCAGTTGGTAAAAATTCCATAATCCACCAGAAAATACAGCACCTCGCCCGCAAGGCCGGTGAAAAACGCCTTCCGCCGCCGGAGCGGAATTTTGTGTGGAATGTTCCGTTTAGACGCCCGTCAGGTCGAACGCGGGGATATACACGGCTTTCGCGCTGCCGGGACTCTGGACATAGCCGTCGGTCAGCTCCCGTTCCAACAGCGCGTCCCATGCCTTGCGGCATTCGCGCGGGTAGCCCGACGGTTCAGCTCGGGACAGGGAGGGCCGGGAACCACCGGCGTATACTGGAACATCAGGCTGACCCAGACGCCGCGGGGAAGGTTGTCCCGCATCAGTCCAGCACCGCAAAGGGTGTTCCGGGTATGGCCGGGGAGAAGAAGATGCCGCACCATGGTACCCCGCCGGGCGATTCCCTCCCCGTCCAGCGTCATCGGCCCGGTTTGCCGGGCCATTTCCAGAATGGCGGGAGCCGCGTACTCGAAATAATCCGATGCGTGGGAAAACCGGGCGGAAAGCGCTCCGTCCACATATTTCAGGTCGGGAAGGTATATGTCCACCGCGTTTTCCAACAAGCGGAGGGTTTCAACCCGTTCATAGCCGCTGGAATTGTACACGATCGGAACAGCGGGACGGTAACGCTCCAGCGCCGCCAGAATGGCGGGGACGAAATGGGTGGGATTGACCAGATTGATGTTGTGGGCGCCCTGCGCTTCCAATTCCCGGAAGATTTCCGCCAACCGTTCCGGCGTAACCGGACGGCCGTATCGCTCATGGCTGATCGGCCGGTTTTGACAATATATACAGTGGAGGGGAGCAGCCGGAAAGAATACCGTGCCGGAACCCCGCGTCCCGCTGATACAGGGTTCCTCCCCGTGTGGAGGGCGGCGCGGGCGAGAACGGGGAAAGCGGGCATTCCGCAGACGCCGCTTCCTCCGTTTCGGTGCGCCGCGCACCACAGCGGCGGGGACAGAGGGTACAAACCGACTCCGGAGGGAAAGCGGCCGGGAGGGAGTGGGAGAGAACGGAGGACGGCATAAGCAAGTTCCTTTCCAAACGAAATAGAGGACGAAAGCATTCCGGGCATAACCCGCCGCGCCCTTACCGTGGATATTTTATCACGGTTCCCCGATTGGTCCCGGCAAGGCCGGCATTCAGAATTCCGTCGGTTCGCGGCGAATCAGGCCGGATTCGGTCAACTCGTATACGGCGGAGCAGACCTCCCGAAGGTATTTTCGGCCGTGGGTAACGCTGAGAATGGTACCCCGTATTCCGCCAGCGCCCGGCGGATAACCGGGTTGGAGAGCGGGCTGAGATTGCGGGTAGGTTCGTCCAGCAGCAGCACGTCCGGCTGTTCCGCCAGCAGGCGAAGAAGCCGCAGCTTCACCTTTTCGCCGCCCGAAAGAGAGCCCATTGTCTGCCCGCTTTCCAGAAGCGCAGCGTTGAAATCCAGTTCTCACATCCGGAGAGAAAGGTTCTGATAGATATCCGCGTCTTGGAAATAATCCGCGACCGATTGTTGGGCCAGAGAGGGCTCCAGCTCCTGCGTCAGGTAACCGATCCGAAGCCCGTTTCGGCGGATGGTTCCCGTACATTCGCAGTAAGGCTCCACCATCTCCGGACGGGCTACAGCCTGCAGAAGGGTGCTCTTTCCGTTTCCCTCCTCGCCGATTACGGCGGCTTTATCGCCCGGAGAAAGGGTCAGGGAAAAATCCCGGAGCAGCGTCCGGCGCGATTCCCGCAGGGTCAGGGTAAGATTTTGTATTTCCAGCATGAGCAGTCTCCTGTTCTCCGCCGTGATTGGATCGGAAAAAGAGCGCCCGCCGCGGACGGAACCGGGAACGGCTTACCGATCCTTTCGGACAGACGGAAAGCCCGCTCTTTCCATATACAAAAAGACGCTTCGAACAGCTCGGAAGCGTCTCTGCACACCAAAAAGACCGGGCGAAACCGCCGGACGGATAACCGGATGGGCGGCGCGCTTATATCGCCGGATTCGGGCAGCCGGAAAGACAACAACCGAGTGTCGCAAGCATCGTTCTCAATCCGTCCGCCCCGCTTTCCTTTGATCTCTCAGGGGACCGCTCCCCTGACTCACCGAGAACAACATATTTTCGACCGGGTGTCAAGAGAAACAAAAGAAACAGCCAGTCCTACAAACAAAAGAAACGGCCGGCCCTACATTCTGCCGTCAACCGGTGTCAAGCGCCACATGGCGGAAAAGGAAATGGCGTACTTTCTACAAAATATCCCTTTGCATCAACGCAACTGTCTCCACATGCGGAGTACGGGGGAACATATCCACGGGCGTAATCCGCCGGGTCGTGTATCCCCTTTCAGAGAAACGGGCAAGATCCCGCGCAAGGGTGCCGGGATCGCAGGAGACATAGACAATCCGGGAAGGTTCCATCTCCGAAACCGTATCAATCAGCCGTTCATCGCAGCCCTTACGGGGCGGATCGAGCACAACGACATCCGGACGGATTCCCTCCGTCTTCAGTTGGGCCGCCGCCTCCGCCGCATCGGCGCAGAGGAAGCGGGCGTTGGAAATTCCGTTTTCCTCCGCATTGCGGCGGGCGTCCTCCACCGACGGCGCCACGGCCTCCACGCCAATCACCTCCGCCGCACGGGAAGCCATGGACAGACCAATCGTCCCTGTGCCGCAGTACAGATCAAAGCAGAGTCTCCGTTCCGGTCAGCGAGGCTTCCCGGGCGGCGAGCTGGTACAGCCGCTCGGCCTGCCGGCGGTTGACCTGATAGAAAGAGCGGGGGACAGACGGAACCGCAGCCCGCACAGCACGTCGGTGATATAATCCTTTCCCCAAAGCACAAACTCGTTGCCGCCCAGAATGACATTGGTGTCCTCCCGGTTGATGTTCACCATCACCGAAGCCAGGCCGGGTACCCCTTCCCTCAGCGCATCCACCAACAGATCCGCAGCCGGCACCTTCCCGGAGGTGCACACGAGGCAGACCATCACTTCTCCGGTCGCCTCCGCCTGCGATATTGGACAGGTGGGCATAAAAAGGATGAAGGATAAGGCCTCATCGGTTATAGTTGAGTTGAGAAACACCAACTTAACGAAAGGGGACCATATCCTTCATGAGCAAAAGTATAACACAGGACATGGCGTATCGGCAATCCCTGATGAAATATGCGGAGAAATATGGCGTCAGCCGGGCCAGCCGGAAGTACAACAAGAGCCGGTCGTATATCTACTTCTGGAAGGCACGCTGGGACGGGAGTGTGGAATCTCTGGCCTGCCAGTCCCGGCGGCCTCACAGCCACCCCAACCAGCACACCGAGGCGGAACTGAAACTGATCCGGGATATGCGCCGCAGAAATCCTGCTCTTGGCATGACAGAACTGTGGCACCGTCTGAAGCAGCGCGGCTATACCCGCCGCCCCGAAACTCTCTTCCGCGTCATGCGCAGGCTGGGCATGTTTCCACAGCCGGAGCCAAAACCCCACTACAAACCAAAGCCCTATGAGCAAATGACCTACCCGGGCCAGCGTGTTCAGGTGGATGTGAAGGTCGTTCCGCGTTCCTGTATCACCGACCCCGAACTCAAGCTCTTCCAGTATACAGCCATTGATGAGTTTACCCGCCTGCGTTTCCTCGCCGCCTATGAGGAACAGAGTACCTACTCCTCCGCTGACTTCCTGCGGAAGATGACCCTCTGGTTCAAACGCCGTGGGATTACCGTGGAGTGTGTACAGACCGACAACGGCTTTGAGTTCACCAACCGTTTCTCCAACTCCAAGCGGGACTTGCCCACCCTCTTTGAAAACACCGCCTCTCAGCTCGGTATCCGCCACAAGCTCATCCGTCCTTATACTCCTCGCCACAACGGCAAGGTCGAACGCAGCCACAGAGAAGATCAGAAACGTTTCTACTCCTGCCACTCCTTCTTTTCTTTGCTTGACTTTCAAAAACAGCTCGCTCTTCACAACCGCCGCTCCAACAACTTCCCTATGAGGCCTCTTTACTGGCTTTCTCCTGCCGAGGACAATCCTACACCGGCGGAATAAACACCGGCGGAATAAACAAACGGGAAAAACCGTCCGTCAAAGAACCGCTTTTCCCGTCTGTGCGTTTTGAATCCGTTTTTATTCCGATCCATGATAACCGTACGGCAGGATCAGCCGTTTCTGTTCTCCACAAAGCAATGGACAAAAATCCCGAAGAATCCGGATTTCCTCGGAGGACAGGTTATGCACATCAATGGACACCATCATTCAGACCCGCCAGATAGTCGATGGAGGTATTGTAGCAGGTGCAAAGCGCGTCAATATCTTTCGGGTCGGTTCCTGTAAGTTGTTTTCGCAGCGATACAGGGAATTCTTGCTGATGTTCATCTTTCTGCAGCAGCCTCGGCCTGCGACAGCCCCAGCCCTTCCGCAGTTTCGAAGCCTTTCTCCGAAATCATACGCCTCAAGTTCATCTTCAGGCATAAGCTTTTTGTATCACTTCCTTTGTGTTCCTGTTTCACCGGGCCGCAACCGCGTAAGAATAGGCTGTGCAGGAATACACGGTATATTCGGGGAATGACGAAATGCAAAGAAAATTTATTCCGACCGATCCCGTAAATGTGAAGTTATATTTACGCTGTCATTACTTCTCTGCGGCAGCGACAAAGGGCACCGCTTCGGCAGATGCCGAAGCGGGGCTTGTCACATGGAATAAAAAGCGCGCCGTAAACGCCTTAAGCGCGGTGCGCATAAGGCTTCCCACGAGACAGCCCGGGATTACTTTCTCGTCAGCAGCGCCGTAAACGCCTTATGCGCCATAAAGACGTCCAGCTTGGAGACGATTTCGTAGGGGCGTGCATGGAGAGCACCGGAACGCCGAGATCCACCGTATCGACATTGAGGTTGGCGATATACATGGCCACCGTTCCGCCGCCGCCGGCGTCCACCTTGCCCAATTCGCCCATCTGCCAGAGCACGTCCCGTCGTCCATCAGGCGGCGGATATGGGACATCAGCTCGGCCGACGCATCGGACGTGCCGGATTTGCCGCGGGAGCCGGTATATTTGGTCAACCACGCCCCGGTTAATCATGGCGGCGTTCTTTTTCTCGAATACCTCGGGATAAAGCGGATCGAACGCGGCGTTCACGTCGGCGGAAAGGCAGACCGACGCCGACAGTACATGCCGCGCCTCCTCTCCAAAAGCCGGCAAATCCGCAATGAAGTATTTCAGGAAAGCGGACTGCATCCGGTCGCGCCCTCCGAGCCGATTTCCTCCTTGTCCGCCAGGATGGTAACGGCGGTGTAGGCGGGATTCTCGGTCCAAATGGCGGTCAGGGCAGGGATAGGGCGCACACCCGGTCATCGTGGCCGTACGCGCCGATCATGACTGCGGTCAAAGCCCGTCCACGCGCGGGAAGGCGGAACAGCCTCCAGCTCGGCGGAGAAGAATCCTTTTCCACAATGCCGTATTTCTCGTGCAGGATGTTCATGATGTTCAGCTTGACCAGCTCGCTGCCTCGTCGTCCCGGAAAGCGCGGGAACCAATCAGGATGTTCAGATCCTCGCTTTCACGAGCTGCGCCGACGGGCGCTTCATCTGCTCTTCCGCCAAATGGGGCAGCAGGTCGGTCACGCAGAACACGGGATCCCCCGGATCTCGCCGATCCGCACCGTGACGGTGGAGCCGTCCTTCTTCGCCACTACGCCATGCAGGAAAGCGGAATCGCCGTCCACTGATACTTTTTGATACCGCCGTAATAGTGCGTATCAAAATAGGCAAGATCGCCGGCCTCATACAGCGGGTTAGGCTTGAGATCAAGACGGGAGAATCGATATGGGCGGCGGCGATGGACACGCCGTCCGTGATCGGCCGGGGATCCGATTACCGCCAGCATCAGCGCCTTTCCCCGGTTGTTATAATACACCTTGTCCCCCGCTTTCAGGGACATTTTCCGGTCAAGGGACAAAGCCCTTCGACTCGGCGGCCTCACCGCCCATTCCACGGCCTCCCGCTCGGTTTTCGCGGCGTTCATAAACCCGATATAGTCCTCCGCAGTACCGGTCGGCCGCCTCAATCTCAGACGGCTCCAGCGTGCGGGACGCCTCCCTTCGAGACATAGAACAGCTCTTCTTTTTTCATTTCGGACGGTGTTTTTTCAGACATTTGAAACCTCTCCATTCTTTTTGTATATCCGCCAGGGGCAGATATCTGGTTTTTATTGCAGACGATACAGCTCCCGGTACATTTCCTGCGCGGCGGGGATTTTCTCCACATAAGCGGCTGTTTCGGGAAACGGATGGCCTTCAGGGTGCTTCCGTCGTCGGAGCAGGCGGGGTCGGCCAGCCATTTTCGAACGTTTTCCGATCCCGGCGTTATACGCCGCGAGCAGAGTGGCAGGTTCCGGAACTGCTCCCGGAGCAGGGAAAGCACCATCACCACCGTACCGGATATTGGTTTCCGGATCGAACAATTCTTCCGCCGGGAGGCTTTCCGTCTCCGGCGGCGGCTCTGCCCCACTGGAAGGTGTCGGCGGTGAGCTGCATCAGCCCCATCGCGTGAGCGCTGGAGATCGCGTCCGGATCAAATTCGCTTTCCGTACGGATCAGCGCGTAAATCAGCGACGGCTCGAATTCATAGAACTTTCGCGTATTTTTCCACATAGTCGCTGTACGCGAGCAGGGTACGCCGCCCGCATGTACTGCCGGTATCCCACGCGGAGCAGCGCCCCGCCGGAGAAGGACAAACAAAGCGGCAAGTTCAACCCGCCGCTCCGCCGCCCGGCGGGCTGTTTCCCATCGGCGGAACCGTTTCGTTCCAGTACAAAGCCCACCATGCGGGGGGATGTTTCCGCCGGTTCCGACGCTTATCGGCCATTCGCCCACTCCCCGTAGCCGCGCGGCGAGCGCGTCCGCCCGCTTTTGCAGCAATTTCAGATCACCGTCGTTTTGCAGCACCACCGCCGCCGGGAAGTATAATAAGTCTCCGGCTGCTGGGCGGCCATCCGGGAGCAGGGCCTGCGCTTCCGTCAGACCGTCCCGTTCCATGATCCGGGCAAGGCGGCGTTCAGCGGGCGAAATCACCGCAACCGTCATATCACAGACCGCGTCCATCCCGCTTTCAAACAGCAGGGAGCGTCGATCACGGCGGCCAGTTCATGGGTCTGCTCCATCCGCATTAGTATTTGGTTGGTAAGGCCGATAATATACGGATGGGTCAGGGGAATTCAGCAGCGCGGTATCCTCCGGCGTGGCAAAGCCCGTCTGGCGAGCTGCCGCCGGTTGAGCGACCCCGTCGTCGTTTGAGGATATCCTCCGAGAACGTCTCGGCCAGCCGTTTCAGGCACTCGGTACCCGGCTCCACCGCCCGCCGGGCGACATCCGCGTCGATCACCGGGAGTTGCGCCTCGGTCAGGCGGCGGGAAACCTCACTTTTTCCCGATCCGGTCGGCCCCGTCAGACCGACCACATACACTTTATCCATCAACGTCGATCACCTCAAAAAGCGGCGGCTCGGGCAGGCGGTTATATACGGCCAGCCCCATTCCCTCCTCGGACGGACAGGCGCAGTACACCGTCCCGGCGCCGATATCATCCAGACGGCGAAGGGCATCGAACACCCGGTGCGCCTGTTCGGCAGGATCGTCCCTCCGTCCGTATGTGATATAGGGAACCCGCAGATTCCCTTCTTCCCCATCAAAGCACATGGCGGTCACCGGATCGTTCCGCCGGGAGTTGACAAACGCGGCATAGGCGGCGGGCGTGCCCCGTATCAGCACGACGTGGGCCTTCGGGGCGTAATGCTTATACTTCATCCCGGGCGAAGCGGCCGCCGCCCCCGGGGAGCGGGCTGGTGACCGCCGGGTTGACGGACACCCCTCCGGCCACCGCCGCCAGCATCGCCGGGGTGATTCCGCCCGGCCGAAGCAGACAGGGAACCGGGCCGGTCGTCCACCACGGTGGATTCCACCCCAACGGCGGACATGCCGCCGTCCAGCACGGCGGGGATGCGCCCCCGCCATATCCGCCAGCACATGGGCGGCGGTGGTGGGGCTGGGGCTGCCGGACAGGTTAGCGGAGGGCGCGGCAAGCGGCACCCCCGCCGCCCGAATCACCGCCCGGGCCAGCGGATGGAAGGGCATCCGCACCGCCACGGTGGAAAGCCCCGCGCTCACTTCGTCCGGAATCCGCGCCGATTTGCGAAAAATCATAGTCAGCGGTCCCGGCCAGTAGGCCTTCGCCAGCTTTTCCGCCAGTTCCGGCACCTCCGCCACCAGTGGAGGCAGTTCCTCCATATCCGCGATATGCACGATCAGCGGATTATCCTGCGGGCGTCCCTTGGCGGCGAATATCCGCCGGACCGCCCCGCCGTCCAGCGCGTTGGCGGCCAGCCCGTATACCGTTTCGGTTGGGATCGCTACCAATTCGCCCGAGCGCAAAAAGCTTCGCGGCTTTCTGAAGATCGGCGGGCGTATCGGTCAGTCGTTTCGTTTCCATTTTTCCTTACCCTTATCCATAACAATACCAGTCGGGGAAGGCCCATACGCCTCCGCCAGACCGGCGGTCAGTTCCTGTTCCGCATACAGCGCCATTTGACGCAGGCACCGTATATATTTTCCATATCTGCCACCGTCAGGGCCGTGTAGAGGGGAAAAACAGTGGATGTTCAAAATTATAGCCCCGTATACACATATTGGAATCCATCCGTTTAAAGGAAGGGCCTCTGTCGATATGCAGTTCCATGCAATGGCGGTTCCCGTTAATCTTCCGCATCGTATACTGCGCGCCGGCGCCCGACACATACCGGTATCCCGTCCCGCGGAAGACGGCCCGCAGGATATCCTTCAGTGACATGGGCTCAGCGGCCAGGATATCGTCCAAAGCAGGGACATACTTTTCGGATCCACGGGGACAAAGAAAAAAGCTCGATGGTATCCCAAACATAAGCGTATTGTTTCGAAACCGGTTTCGCCTGTTCTGTCAGCTCTGCCTTTTTTTCCTGTTCAGTCCGGAGGCACCGCGTCCCACTGGACACAATTTTTCGAAATATTCCCCGATTCTCCTTATCCACCCGGCGTCATCCTGTACACCGCCGGGTATCGCCCCTCATCGGTAATATCCAATAAAAAATCAAAGGGTATTCCATCGCGGGCGGTCACCTGCAAGGCGGCCCATTCAATACTGCTTTCGGCAGGGAGAACCGGCATCGCCGCCAAACCAGTTGACGCCCATCAGGCGAACGTTCGCACTATCTATGTGAAGAGAGCGGGGAATTCTGGACAGCACCTGCCGAATCAGCGCCGGTTCCACATCCACCGCTTTGTTCCCCAGTTGGTGAAATAAGAACTGCCCCAGCTTTCCGTAATATGCGGAAGCCCGCCGATTGCCGGATACCGTTTGAGGAGATTCGCGTCGGTATCCGCCAGCCGGCACTCTATGCGGGAATACGATAAGCCGTTCTCCTGCAAAAACGTTCGACAAACGGCATGGTCTGACAAAACGGTACTTTATCCCCGCCTGAACCCGCAGAGCCCGCTGGATCCTCATCCCCTATTCCCTCCCTGCGCCTGCAGCTTCTCCGTCCGGTCGGCGGTATTCCAGCGCGTCGATCAGCTCATCGAGATCGCCGTCCATAATCGTGTCGATGCGGTACAGCGTCAGGCCGATGCGGTGGTCGGTCACCCGCCCCTGCGGGAAATTGTAGGTCCGGATGCGTTCGCTCCGGTCCCCGTCCCGACCTGAGCGCGGCGGTCAGCCGCGACGGCGCTGCGCTGCTGCTCCTGCTCCCGCTCATACAGGCGGGCGCGGAGCACCTTCATCGCTTTGTCCTTGTTTTTGTATTGACTCCGTTCATCCTGACACTCCACCACTAGCCCGGTGGGGAGGTGGGTGATGCGGATGGCTGATTCTGTCTTGTTTACGTGCTGCCCCCCGGCGCCGCCGGAACGATAGGTATCTATCTGCAGGTCGGCGGGGTTGATCTCCACCTCCACGTCGTCCCGCTTCGGGCAGCACCGCCACCGTGACGGTGGAGGTATGGATTCTTCCCGCCGCCTCGGTCTCCGGCACCCGCTGCACCCGATGAACGCCGCTTTCGAACTTCAGCCGGCTGTAAGCGCCGTCGCCGGTCACCAGGAAGCTGATCTCCTTATACCCGCCGAGCTCCGGTCTCGTTAACGCCGACCACCTCGGTTTTAAAGCCCTTTTCGGCGGCATACATGGAATACATCCGGTAAAGGGAACCGGCGAACAGGGCGGATTCTCTCCGCCCGCCCCGCCCTGGATTTCGATAATCACGTTGCGCTCGTCGTTCGGGTCGCGGGGGAGGAGCAGGGTCTTGAGTTCTTCCGCGCAGCGTTCCTCCGCCGCCTTTCCGTCCGTCAGCTCCTGTTCGGCAAGCTCCCGCAGTTCGGGATCCGTGCCGCCGTCCAGCAGCGCAAGGGCTTCCCTGCCGCGCCTTCGCCTGCTGATATTCCCGATATTTTTCCACGATGGGGGCAAGCTCGGCGCTCTCCTTCATCAGGGGAGCGATACCGCTCCACATCCGACGTCACGGCGGGATCACTACAGCCGGGCGGTAATTTCGTCGTATCGTTTTCCACTTCATACAGCTTATCAAACATCGGTTGGTTCCAGCCTTTCGTTTTCCGTAATGGTCGGGGAGCGTTTTCACCGCCGCTACGGCTGTCCCTGCGGCCGGACCACTTTTTTGATATGGCGCTCGATTTTCACTCGGGGGAACCATCACCTCATGCCCGCAGCCGTCGCATTTCAGGCGGAAATCCATCCCGACGCGCAGCACGGTAAACCGGCGGCTTCCGCAGGGATGCGGCTTCTTCATTTCCAGTATATCGTCCACACGGATATCCATCGTCGGTCTCCTTTCCCGTTTCTCCTGTCCGCTCTCCCTTGGGAAGGGAAAGTCATAAAGTCATCCGGGTCAGTACAGTTCATTATAGTTTGAGCCTATCTGATATATTATAATACCACAGCGCCGCCCATACAACTGCTTTTTTTCAACTTTCCGGCGGCGCTGTGCAAGGAAACCGCCGCCCTTTCAAAGGCGGCTGTTTAGGAAAATGCCGGTATCTCTAATTACATACTTATTGTACCTTATCATTGGAAACGGTGTAAGTATAAGTATATTCCTGTTTCTGGTAATGTCAACAATACGCAAAGGAAACCGCCGCCACTTTTGTCAATGGCGGCGGTGATCGCTAAACGTCGTAGGACGAAATTGCATATTCTCTCACCTGTTAGTAAGTTGTTCTAACCTATTACTAAACTCTTTCAGATCATATTCCGAAAAAGGGGAATCAGGGTGCCCGTTAAAGGTACAAGTAATCCACTGCAATACATTAATATTATCCGGAGAAATCTCCAAAGCGCGTTTTAGATGCCAGCCAATTACGGGATATATATCAAAAAAGAATGTATCAGTAAACATTAGGAACTCACAAACCAAGATATGTAATTCTATTTTTTCATCCCACGAACTAACATACTGCAAGTATGCAAATTTCATTGCACTACCAGCCCTTGAAAAGTCCTTTGAAAACTTATCTATGGTGTAGCAATATTGTTTTTCCATCAATTCATCAAATAATTTTTGAAATTCGCCATTGGTTAACCACTTTTCCCATTTATTCATTTTTTTTCACCCACGCGTCGCTTATTCGTAAACCTTATCAATAACTTTACCTGTCACTTCAATGATTTGTCCCTTATATTTGTAGAGAATCTGGACCGTGCCATTTGACAATAAGTTCCAAGTTCCATTTTTGATAGCCTGATTCACTAAATTTTTTATTGTCGAATCCGTTACTTTGCCTAAAAACTCTACTCCACAGATGCTTACTAACATTGATATGACGCATAGTTTGATTGGTAATGTTTATATCCGATAAGTACCTCGTATTAATCCAGCAAACTTGGCACTCCAAGCAGACCATGCTTTAGCAACATATGGACCAACAAAGTAGCCTATTGCTGCAGCTGTTGCTCCAATAAGAGCACTCAACCCCAGACAAAAACATTTCGTTTCCATCCACGCAGACCAATACGATCTGCAAGCCAATTGGTCAAAAATAACCGCCAACCGCGCCAATAACATCCTCCAATAATTGCTCCTATCACATTTGCAGCAATATATCCGCTGGCATCAACCAAACAGATTGGATTATTGTTACAATAGAAAAAGATATTATGGAGAGCTCGTTCCTCGGAAGCAACGGCATATACCGCCTCATCCGCATTGACAAATCGGCCAACCGCCGGGTCATATCTGTGTTTCAGCCGGTACAAAAGTCAAGAACTATTTTGCTCAGCTGATTCTCTATGTGATACGACTTCGAGGTATACTTATATGTATCGGACTGACTCGAAAATTTTCGAGCCGGTCCATTTTCTTTACTACCCGATTATCAGGTTGCCATGCATATCATAGAACTTAACATTGCGTTTTAAGATAGCCTTCTCAAAAGCCCTATACGCATTCGTTGTCTTGGCCAATCTCATCAATGTCGGAACGATAACCTTGTCCACTCTTCCTGCCGAACCGCTCTTTTGCATTTTCTTTAAAAGCCCTTTGCGGTAATACTGAGAGCATTGTCAAAGACTCTCCGATAACCGTCAAAGCTCATCCTGCTTGCACAATCCATAACTCAGTTCTCATTCAGTTTCAATTCTTCCCAGCCGTCATCTGGCAATAATAGAAGGCCACACACACGGTTTGATACTTCTGGTGGAACTATCGTCATTTAAGTTCATTATATCATGGAAACACGAAAATTTCCACTCTATTTGAATCTTGCCGAAAGAAATCTTAACCGACTTTATAAGAGAATCCACCAGCAAACATCCATGTCAAGCGCAAAGTCTTGCAAAGTTTATATTCCCGTATTGTCATTTGCGTCGGAAGGCTTTTTCGATTCTGCAGCTAATACTTGTCCAGTTTCCGCTTGCTGAAAATTAACCATGTTCCGGTGCTTTGTCGCTGACTTCTCTCTATAGTCGCTGTCGCTGATTTTTTCCGTCAATCAGCGCCTCAAACAGTTCATTGTTCTTTACCGAAGTCGTTGATTTCTTTCGCTGCAATTGGGATTGTCTCAACCGGAAATTATGAATCGTTTTTGCTGTCCGGCTTGCGACTGCCGATTTCGGCATCTGCGTCAATAATTGCCACCAGCATATTTCTTCGCCATAATCCCAACACCGTTTGCTCTAACTCGTCTTCAAAATTCTGTTTCCGAAACAATCAACATTCGTAACACTGTGAGTATGGCGTTATTAATACGGATACTTTGCCGGATGATACGCAAGTGCATAACCGCAATGGCCGCACCGAACATTTCCGCAGAAAAGCCTGTTGGTTTTTCGTTCTTGGCTTTAACATGCTTTTTTAATTTTGGTTGAACGCTGTCATACACTTTGGGAGATAACTACCGGCAGCATATCCGGAACAACTACCCACTGATTCTCAGGTTTGTTGAACACTTCGCTTTGAGCCTATACTTTCTATCTTGGTACGACCGTATATGCTCTTACCTGTATACCGTTCATCCTTCAGTATCCTGCGAACGGAAGAAGATGTCCATATCCTGCCGTAGTTATCATCTTTCAGATACCGTTTAAAAAAGCCTTTCTGCTTAGCAAGTGCCGCCATCGGAGGGAGGCACTTTTTATCATTCAGCATCTTGGCTATTTCCGTCGTGCTCTTTCCTGAATCAGCCCACAGAAAATCTTTCTGACGATTGGCGCCGTATCTTTGTCAACAATCAGCTTATATTTTTCTGTCGGAGATTTCGTATATCCGTAGAAAGCAAAACTGCTGTGATATTTGCCGGCGGCGAAAAGCTGCTGCTTGGCAATCCTCAGCTTTTGGGAGAGTTCCTTACTGTACAAATCATGCATTATGTTTTTGAAACCCACATCCACCATTCCTGCCGATCCGTATTGCAAAGTCTCGCTGTCATAATCGTCATTGACGGAAATAAACCGTATCTGCAAAAACGGAAATATCTGTTCAAGATAATCGCTGACTGCGATATAGTCTCTGCCCCCAACGGGAGAGTCGCTTGACAATGATGCAGTTTACCTTTCCCTGTTTTTTGCAAGCTCAAGCAGTTTCGTCACGCCGGGACGGTCAAGTTTGTCCCACTTCGGCCGTCATCTGCAAATTCAATGACTTTAACTGTTTGCTCGCAAACTTCATTATTATTGCATCGTCTATCAGCCTTCTCTGATTGGATATGCTGTTGCTCTCCTCTTTTTCCGCCGGATCAAGATCTGCGTCCTCAAGAGATAATCTCAGGTACTTTGCGATAACATATTCACTCATTTTCTCTCTCCTTTGTTCAATCATTTCGTACAACACCCAGAAAACTCATCCCTGTATTTCGGATATATTGTAATTGCGTTTTCTGCGTTATACGAAATAATTGAAAAAGAAGAGAAAAAATAGTGAATATCTGAATCTGGTGCAGATCGGCAACAGCATAATCAATCGAAGGCGATAATTGATGCAATAGTACAGTTCTGAAACCGTGAACACCGAATGACAACCAGTAAGTTCAAACTTTGTTCATCATCTGAAATTCAATGACTTTAACTGTTTTTAATATAGACTTCATATATTGCGTCGTCACCTCAACGCTCTGATTGATAACAATGTCACCTCCCTCTTTTTCCTTGGATCAAGATCTGCGTCCTCAAGAGATAATCTCAGGTACTTTTGCGATACTTATATTCGCTCATTTTCTCTCTCCTTTTTATTTCCCAATCATTTCATTAACATAAAACTCATCCTATTTCGGATATATTGTAATTGCGTTTTCTTCATCAATCTCAATACGGTCGTTGATATTTTAATGCATATCTCTGGTATTACCCGTGCTCTCGAAACTTCTTATC